>VTLG01003008.1_pt1 | contig 14112 bp, 17 predicted proteins | sample 4694571 | NCBI WGS metagenome assembly VTLG01 (sample SAMN12604809, study PRJNA352737) | marine metagenome | biome: ENVO:00000447; feature: ENVO:00000209|ENVO:00000569|ENVO:01000036; material: ENVO:00002151; isolation source: viral sequences binned using virsorter ...
CAACATTTATTCAAACAGTTGATATATCAGAACTTGATATAGAAAATGGTGGTAGAACTAATTACACAATAAAAGTTGATAAGAGAGATGCGCAAGATCGTATCTACATGCACGTAACGGGTCGTAACGGTAATACAAATATATTTCAAGGCACAGACATATTATCTGAATCTGGTGTTGCAAGTGGATTTCAACAATACACAGGTGGATGGGATTTTTCTGGCTCCATTACAAAAATAATTGTTGAGGTAGGTGGACGTGATATCAATCTGGCCATTGGACCTCTCTTTGATGATGTTACGATAAATGTATTATACAACGTTGTATCAACCATAGTTACCGAACATATACTTAATGTTGAAATGTGGGTAGCATACGGTGGTAGCACAGAAACAGAAGTTATAGACATTGTAGAAAATATTTTTGAACATAATGATGTTGTAGATGCACCGGGTGATGACATGTACTTTGAACCAGAGTTTGATGAACCTGATATGGAAATGTCTTATGAAACTGTAGAAATGGAAATGGATTTTGAAATGGATTTTGAAATGGACTTCGAAATGGATTTTGACATAGAAATGCCTGAAATGGAGATGGAAATGGCTAGCATGGAAATTGAAATGGAAATGGAATTAGAAATGGAAATGGATTTTGACATGCCGGATATGGACATGCCGGAGCCAGAAATGGAAATGGCTGAACTTGACATGGACATGCCTGAACCAGAGATGGAAATGCCTGAACCAGAGATGGAAATAGAACCAGAGACAGAAATAGAAGAGCCGTCAACCACGGAACCTGAACCAGAGATGGAGGAACCAGCTAATGAACCAGAACCAGAATCAACCGACGAGTCTACTGATGAGTCTGCTAATGAACCTGAAGAAGAGATGGCAGAAGAGCCAGAGGCTGAAGAAAGCGCACCAGAGGCTAGTGAAGATGAAAGCGAAGATGATGTGGAAGAGCCAAAAGAAAAAGAAGAACCTAAAAAAGAAGAGATGAAAAAACAAGAACAAAAAGAAAAGGCGGCAAAGAAAATCGTTAAAAAAATGGGAGATAAAGGTCGATATGATTCACAGAATCAAATGAAAACACTTATCGTAATGCAGGTCTTAGGTAACACCAAAACGTTCTTTGAATCCCAACAAGCATTAAACGACAGAGAAGGATTCTTTACAGATTTGGTTTTACCTGATAAAGTTATATCAGACAATAATATTGCAGGCTACTTGCTTTTTGCGGGTAGTGAGGGTTTAATGAACGAAATAATAGATAGCCAATGGCAGACGGATTTGGAGTAATTATGGCAGAAATGGAATTTGCAGGGATTAAATTTAAAGGAGGAAAGATCTTTGTTATACTTACAGCTCTAACTACACTTGGTGGCGGATTATGGGGCGGCTTTGAATTTTATAAAGACTACCTTAATATGAAAGAACAAATACAAAATTACGTAGCCCCTGATTTATCAGGATTTGACAAAAAACTAGCTGTTACCGAAGAGCAAATGAAAAAAGATGTTGCTTTAGTGCAAACAGAAGTTGATATGATTATGTCTGAAATGGAAATGATGATGCAAGAAATCAGATTGGTATCGGATGTAGCTAATGAATTAAAAAATGATTTACGTACTGACGTGCGTAGAGTTGAATCAATTGTTAATGATGTAGAACAACAAGTAAAAGAAGATTCTAGAGACAATGCAAAAGATTTGAAAGTTACAATTGATACAATGGAAGATGATATGAAAAAACTAGAAGATAGAATAAAACAAGCACAAAAAGAATTAGAGGAAAAAATGGATAAAAGAATTAAAACAGCCCTAGAAAATCCTTTAGGAGCAATGTAATGAATGAACCCTTGTTTGATAAATTTGATAAATTAATGATGGCTATAGGTATTTTAGCAGTAATACTATTTGTATGGTGGGTACTATGAAACTTTCAGATCAAACTAGCATCAGCATGCCTGCGAGAAATTTAATTTCTATCGTTGCCGCTGTTTGCATTGGCGTGTGGGCATTTTTTGGCATCCAGGAACGCCTGAACCGACTTGAGACTCGTTCAACACTAGCAGAAGCGGATTTAACCAAGAATACAGAGTTTAGAATCAAATGGCCGCGCGGAGATTTGGGGTCGCTCCCGGCAGATGCTCAGCAAGATTTATTAATCGAGTTTATGGCATCACAGCTTGAGTCTATGCAAAAAGATATGGAGTCAATGATGTCCAATACCGTGAACATTAAAAGAGCACAGCAGGATATAGAACGGTTATTAGGGGACGTTGAGAAATTAAAAGATAAATTGAGGGAAACAAATGGAAATCATTAGCGTGATCCTTATGTTCGTTTTCGGGAACATGAATGATCAAAATCATCAAATGACACAGTATATTCCCATGGAATCACTATCTGCATGTATGAAAGAAGTGAGAACCATGAAGAAAAAGAAAACAGAATTTGTTAAAGATGCTTTTTGTGGTCCTGGTATAGTAGAAATTAAAGACGGCGAAGTGGTCGCTCTTTATAATGAAATACCAGAAGGTGCAACAATGGTAAAAAAAGATATTAGTAAAGAAGCATTTGAGCGATGGACACTTCGAGCGAAAGAAAAATGGAACCAGTAACAATAGCCTATATAATTTTTGGTGCCCTTTGGGTAGCAGGCGCAATAACCTATTTGTAGATTATGGTAGATCCAAAAAACAAAATGAGTTATTTTGATATGTTAACAAATTATTTTACTGACCCTAGATTAAGTGCAACCGGAGCCGGTATTGATTTACTTGGTAGATTAGGAGCGGTAACTGCACCTTACACTCAAAAACCTTTAGAAACAATATCACAAGGTGGTGATAACATTGTTCAAAAAGCAGGGAAATTTTTATTTGAAGATGCGGCAAAAGTTACGGCAAAAATAAATTCTGGTGTTAGCTTTGACGAATTAGAACCTTTTGAAAAATTAGCAATAGCTTCTGTTCCAGCCGAAGCACTACCCGGATTAGGATTAGCTCCAGATATATTAAAGATGGCGAAAAATTTTGCAGTAAATGTGGGAAAATCTGCATTAAAAGGAATAGACAACATAACTCAACCTGTGGGCATGACGGATGAAGGAATAATGATGCCTATGAAAATTGATGATGCAACAGACATGACAAAAATGGAAATGACAGGAACAACTAAATTAAGTAAAGTAGATAAATTAATTAATAAGTTAAAACCGGAAGAAAAAAAAATACTAGATGAATTTGTTGAAGGAACAAAACAAGGTAAAAATATATCGACTGACTACAGTGTAGAAACATTAAATAAATTAGGAAAAAATCCTCGTTGGGTAATCAAAGGTGGAAAAAAAGATTTAAGTGGTTCCGGATTTACAGAAAGTCACCTAGCATATCTTGGTAAAAAATTTGGATTAAATTTAACAGATGCTGATCTTGCTAAGGCATCTAGAAGAGGTGATCATAGAGCTTTTATAAACATGTTTACAGGATTACCTAAACAAGAAAAAGGTATTAAAAAAGTTTTACGAAAATCTTCAGTGAAAGATTATAAAGAAGCCTCTGAAAAAGCTGCTGCTACAAAAAGAAAAAATATATTAGTTCCAGATACTATTAAAGATTTTTCATCTCTTAAAAATGAAATGTTATTAAACGCTCAAACTATGGATCAAGCTATATTATCAAGAGCTGGGGGAAATTTACCAAAAGGAACAAAGCACTATAAAATAATAACAAGATTTGAAAATTTTGCTGATGATATAAAAACAGCAGATAAACCATTATATGATTTTTTTAAAAAACAAGTTGATGATTATAAAGCTAAAAATAATATTATTACAGACCCAACAAAAAAACTCCAAAAAGGAGATGTATTTTTAGAAGAAACTAGAGAAGGCTTAGTAAAAGTAATAACTTCCCAACAAGTAGACAGAGCACATTCTATGATGCAGTCTAGACTTATAAAATTAAAAGAACTCGTTGATAAAAAAATTATATCACAAAAAGATTATGATAAATTAAGGAAACCACAATATCTTTTATTAAATAAAGAAAATAATTTACATAAAGGATTAGAAAATACACTGGATACTTTATTACAAAGAAAAGCTGATTTAAAAAATCAAGGAAAATCTTTACTATCAACTAATAAAGGTATTAAAAAAACAATGAAAGCCATGGAAAATTTAAGGGTTGAATCTGTTTTATGGGACCCTAGTAAGATGAAACTAAGAACATTTGGAATGAGACCAACAGAAAAAGAACTTATAGAAAGGGCTGCAAAACGCACACAACGTGCATTAAAAAAACGTGGGTTATATAGTGGCGGTATTGTCGGTATCAATCAATTAGTGCGCCCTATTTGAAACTAAATGTTTCAAAGAATCAAAAGTCATTTTAAGAATGCGGATAATATTATCGACGCATCGGTCGATGTAGTTTTACTATTATTAGAATTTTTAGCAACGCCAATACTCATTCCAATTAGAATAGCACGTTTTTATATAAAAGTAGCTATTAATAGATTTATAAAAAAATTTCTTAAAAAATGGTATCATAAAATCTATGGTTGAAGAATTTTTCTTCTTGTAATACCCTAATTTTAAAGGAAACAGGTCTAGGTAGAGGTAAAGTACCACAAAACCTGTTTCCTGCACTGAGAGCATTAAAAACAGTGTTTAAATGGATTTAGCCCTTTTTGATGTCAATTGTGCGTGGTTTTTCCGATTCCGGAATCTCACGGTGATATTTAACACTTAAAATACCATCTTTTAGTTTTGCACCATCAACAACGATCTGTTTATGAAGCTGAAACTTTTTAGTAAAGCTTCGATCAGAAATTCCCTTATGCATTAAGTCTTCCTGTAGCTCTTTCTCTTTGCATCCATAAATACTAAGAGTGTTTTCTTTAACTTCAATTTTTAAATCGTTATCATTAAATCCTGCAACAGCAAATTCAATGACACCTTTGTCATCTTTTTCTTTTATGTTGTAGGGTGGATAAGTTGAAACTCTTCTGAAACTATCAAAAAAGTCATTGTGAAAACCAAGAAAATGGTTACGTATTATATCTAGCTCATTCATATTAACCTCCTTATTTAAGCAAGATTATATGGACCCCTAAGGCATCCATACATTATATATAAACTATATTAACCACTTTTTCAAGTCTTCTCCTAATATTTTTGTCGCTAAATTGATTTTTCCGCGTAAATTCTTAACAATATACTCATCTACAGTGCCCTCGGATATCAAATCAATATAAGTAACCTTTTCTTTTTGACTAATACGGTGCGCTCTATCTTCGGATTGTAGTCGTATCTCTAAATCGTAACTATTGCTATAATAGATAACAGTATGACTAGCAGTGAGAGTGAGACCATACCCTCCGGTTCTAGGATTGCCGACGAAAAATCGTAAATCACTTTCTCGATCCTGGAAGCGATCAACAATATCTTGGCGGTCGCGATCAAGAGTATCACCAAAGAAAGACGCCACACTGTTCGCTCCATATCGCTCTGAAAGTATGCGTGTAATTTCTTTAATGTCATGACGGTATATCGCCCAAATAATAACTTTTCCATCTATCTCCTCCAGTATGTCTAAAAGTTCTTTAATTCTATTATTTTTTAATGTTCTAATCTCGCCATCATCTAATGTTAAATGACCGCACGTAATCTGGTGCAGGCGCACCAGTTGAGCCAGTGCGCTTGCGGCAGTTGTCTGCCTTCCTTCTAATTCTGTAATAGCATGTTTTTTCATTTCTGTATAGGCTTTGAGTTGTTCAGGAGATAAAGGCACTATTCGTTTCATATAAATTTTTTCCGGTAAATCCAGACAATCTTCTTTTAATACGCGGTATGAAAAATTTTCTAATTTCTGATTTAATTCATCTAATCGTCTATAACCTGTAACTAATTTAAAACTATGACTGCCTACATTACGATCAACCATTATAGAGTAACGATTTTTAAACGTATAATACGAAGAAAAATCTAAGTAATCCGGATCAAGAAAAAAGCACTGCGTGTATAAATCAAGTGGACTTTTTGTCACGGGTGATCCTGTTAGTATTCTTCTATACTTTGCTAATGTTCGTAATTTTAAAACGGTTTTAGTTCTTGAAGCTGTGGGTGATTTTATAGTTGTAGATTCATCAATTGCCATTAATGTGGAATGAGATAAAAGAAATTTTTCAGCTATTCTTAGTCCTTTTTTGGTACTAAAGGCTTCTATATTCATTAAAAATATAACTAAATCTTCATCATGAATAAATAATTTTCTATTTTCTGTTTCCTGCTTTTTTGTTGTAGCTGGTGACCACGTAATAATTTGATACTTAATATGCTCTGGCATATGAATAGGAATTTCTTGTCGCTCCCAATTACGATACACACCTTTTGGTGCCACAATTAAGGCTGAATTAATTTTACCTCTATCATACAGCATAGAAATATTATCAATAAGTACCTTTGATTTTCCGGTGCCCATCTCCATAAAAAGAGCAAAATTCTCTTTATTATGGCATGCGCCTAATGCTTGCAATTGATGCGCGTACGGCTCTGTTTTAAATCTATAGTCCATTCTTTATTTCTTAATGGCTAAATAATACTTGCCAAAGACTTTGTCAATAGTTATACAGAGAAAACTTAAGGAGAAAGAATGACGGTATACGTTGTACAAGAAGTAAAGAACAGAAACATACTAAGCGCAGAAAAATATGGTGATTTAGAATTATTATTACCAGAAGGATCTCAAATTGTATTAAGCGCTGGTCCAACAGTAAAACGATTAACACATAAACTGAGAAATTTTAATGATGAGGATTATTTATTATTAATAGGTGATCCATCGGCTATTGGTATTGCTTGCGCCATAGCTGCGACAAATAATCGCGGGCGATTTAAATGTTTAAAATGGGATAAGAGAGAATTTAAATATTATCCTGTAGAAGTTAACTTATACGAGAGAGGAGAAATTGATGAATAACTTACTTGATGAAATGGAGAGTGATGTTAAAACACCAAATATTGGTGATAACTCTTTAAAGGAAATGGCAGATCTCTGTGCTGAACAAGCAGCATTAGAAGATGAAATGAGACAATTAGAAGAGCAACTAAAAGCAAAAGCAAAGGCTGCTCGTAAATTATCACAAGAAATTATTCCGGCAAAAATGTCGGAATTAGGATTAGAAAGTTTAACACTAAAAGATGGTTCATCTGTAAAGGTAAAACAATTAGTGCAGGCTTCTATTCCAGTAAAATATCGCGAAGAAGCATTTGAGTGGCTTCGTGATAATGGACATGGCGATTTGATTAAAAATCAAGTATCCGCCACGTTCGGAAAAGGGGAAGATGACTCCGCTTCAAATTTTATTGACAAGATAGAGGAGTTAGGTTATCAACCCAATCAGAAGGTATGGGTTGAGCCCATGACTTTGAAAGCGTTTGTTCGTGAGCAAATTGCTAGAGGTAGTGAGTTACCCATGGACAAATTCGGAGTCTTCGTTGGCGCCGAAACAAAAATTAGTAAAACGTAAAAAGGAGGCCGTATGGCAGATGCAAATGTTGCAAAGAAAGCAGAAACACTACCAGCATTAAACTTAGCTGTGATGGAACAGGACGCGAATAGCGGACTGCAAAATATATCACAAGACGATTTAGCAACACCTCGTTTAAAGGTATTAATGCAATTATCACCGGAACTTGAAGATTTGGAAAATGCTAAAGCTGGCATGATTTATAATACAGTCACTAATGAATTGTATGATGGATCAGCAGGTATTAAAGTTCTACCATGTGCGTATCAACGTCAATACGTTGAGTGGGCTGATAGGGGACAAGGATCGGGTGCACCGATCAATGTTTATGATTCCACAAGCGACATCTTGACTAAAACTACACGTGATGAAAACAATAAAGACCGTTTAGAAAACGGAAACTATATTGAAACATGTGGAAACCACTTTATTCTTCTTGTTGAAGATAATGGTAATGCAACTCCGGCTGTTATTACCATGAAAGCAACACAATTGAAGAAAAGTAGAAAGTGGAATTCAATGATGTTGAATCTCAAATTAAATGGGAAGAATGGTTTATTTACTCCTCCATCTTACTCTCATTACTATCGTTTAAAAACGATGAAAGAAGGTAATGACAAGGGTAACTGGTATGGTTGGGAGATTAGTAGAGAGTCTCAATTAGAGGACGCTAATCTTTATGCTATTGCAAAAGGTTTTGCCGATAGTGTGACCAAAGGGGAGCGTAAAGTGAAGTATGAAGAAGATAATTCTTCTACAGATTCTAATAAAACTCCATTTTAACTAACACGGGGCGGGCGACCGCCCCTTTTTAATTATGAGATCTAATGGAACAGAGAGTAGAGAAATTTAAAAAGATATTTTATGGTTTAGACCGAGCATTCGGTCGATATCAAAGTGATGGTGAAAAAATAAATGGTAAAGCTTCTGGTAAAGCTTTTATTATTAAAGAAACTGTTGTAGATCAATTATGGATTGATCATTTAGAAGGTAAAGATCCAAGTCTTGGTATTATTCCTATACGTGATGATTCAACATGCACGTGGGGTTGTATAGATATTGATACATATCCCTTGGATCATAAAGTTATTGTTAAAAAAATACGACAATTAGAATTACCCCTAGTTATGTGCAGATCAAAAAGTGGTGGTGCACATGTATTTTTATTTTTACAAACACCTGTAAAAGCAAAACTTGTAAGAGAAAAATTAATGGAATGGGCAGGAGAATTAGGTTATGCAAATTGTGAAATATTTCCAAAACAAATTGAAATTAAAGCGGATAGGGGAGATACTGGAAACTTTCTTAATTTACCCTATCACGGTGGCGATGATACTACTCGTTATGGGTTTAGCGATGATGGTAATGGCGTTAGTCTGGATATTTTCTTTTCTTTATATGATACTTATTGTACGTCCGAAGTAGATTTAAAAGAGATTAAAGTAAAACGAAAAGAGATACCAGAATTAAATGATGGACCTCCATGTCTAGCAACTTTAATGGCTCAAGGGATACCGCAAGGTGGACGAGACAATACATTGTATCAATACGCGGTATATGCAAAAAAGAAATGGCCAGATGAATGGCAAACAAAAATAGACCAATTTAATCACAAATATATGGATCCTCCATTGGATTCAAGACAAGTTCAAAAAACAATAAATCAACATGAAAAGAAAGAATATCAATATAAATGCAAAGATCAACCGATGTGCGCTGTATGTTCATCACTACAATGTCGTGGTAGACAATATGGAATTGGTGAATCATTTGAACATCAAATTGGTGATTTAACTAAATTTGAAAGTGATGACTCGCAGTGGTTTATTAATATTGATGGAAAAAGAATAAAATTATCAACTGAGGAATTATATGATCAACATAAATTTCGTAAAGCATGTATGAATAATATAAATATTTTACCGAACATGATGAGACCACAAGATTGGACACAACGCTTACAAGGATTATTAACAACTGTAGAAGTTATACAAATGCCACATGAAATTAGAAAAGAAGGACGATTTGAAGCTTTACTAGAAAGATTTTTAGAAGATCAAGGGGAAGCGATGTCCGAACACGAAGTCGATATTGGTAAAGCATTATTTAAAGACAAAGAATATAAAGAACAAATAAAAAATAAAAATGGTCATGTTATTGAAACAAAAAAACACATGAAAATGACAGCATATTTTAGAATGGATAAACTACAAGAATTTTTAGATAAGAAAAGATTTAAAGAAATGAATCCTACAGAAATGAATGCACATATACGAAATACTTTAGGTGGTGGTGATGCACGAATAAGAATTGATCCAGGCAGTAAACCAAAATATGTATGGTTTGTACCTTGGCAGAAGAAAGATGATAAATCTTTAGATATACCGAACATGGAAGAGGAGACACCTTTTTAATGCGTAATATTATTTTTGGACCTCCTGGCACTGGTAAGACAACACACTTACTACGCATTGTCGAAAAAGAATTAAAAGAAAATAAAGTGGCGCCCAATAAAATTGGTTATTTTGCTTTTACAAAAAAAGCCGCAACAGAAGCTTTATCACGTGCCATTACAGATTTTAATTATAACACAAAAGACTTTGTATATTTTAGAACACTACACAGTTTAGCCTATAGAGAATTACAATTAAAAGAAGAAGATGTAATGAATGATGATGATTATAAAACATTATCCAATAAACTTCAGATTAAATTAAGTAACCCCAATAAAAAAATTGAAAGTTATGGTGCTGGATTACCTGATGATATTTTTACACGCATCATTGATCTTGGAAAAATAAATGGCTACACAACCAAAAAACAATTTGAAGAACCAACAACAGGTCATTTAGATGGGGGTTGGAAAAAATTAGATTATATTGACAGAGCATTACAAGAATATAAATTTGGTGGATTATTTCCGCGTAATAAATTTGATTATACGGATATGTTAATTGAATTTAATAAAAGAGAATTAGCACCCCAATTTGATGTAGTGATTATTGATGAAGCACAAGATTTAAGTTGGCTACAATGGAAGATGGTGGAGCGTATTGCTGCTAATACCAAACGTGTGTATATAGCCGGTGATGATGATCAAGCGATTTTTACCTGGGCTGGCGCAAGGCCAGATTTCTTGATGAATATGGATGGAACTAGAACCGTTCTAAATAAATCGTATCGTTTACCACAATTAATTCATGATAAAGCAAATACACTAATTAACCGTGTACGACACCGCGTGGACAAAGAATGGTCCTCTCGTAGTGAAGACGGACAAGTTAATTATTCACCGAGTGAAGAATTACATAAATTAAAAACAGGCGAATGGTTAGTGCTTGCAAGAAATAATTATAGGTTAGATAAACTAGAAGAAGAATTAAAATTAAGCGGTCTTTTTTATGCGCGTAATGGTAAAACGTCCATTAGCCAACGTGTTTTTAATGCAATTATGGCGTGGGAAGGTTTACGTAAAGAAAAAGAATTGACACTAAAGGAAGTTAAATCTTTTTATTATTATTTAAGCGTTGGTAGTGATGTAGAAAGAAATCATAAAACTATGCAACGTGCGGATGTAGAAAAAATATATAACTATGATGCACTAACCACGGAACATGGATTAAAAGTATCAAAAGACAAACCATGGTTTGAAGCTTTAACAGATATACCAAGAGAACGATCTTCTTATATTCGCGCCATTTTACAACGTAAAGAAAAAATTACCAAAGAACCACGGATTAAATTATCAACGATACATGGCTCTAAGGGTGGCGAAGCAGACAATGTTATGTTATTAACCGATTTGTCTCGTAAAACAGACGAAGAATATTGGAAGAATAAAGACTCAGAGCGACGTGTATTCTATGTGGGAATGACACGTGCACGTAACACTTTAACGATTGTTCGATCACAATCGAATAGAGAATTTTCAGAGGCTTTTTAATGAACAAATTAGTAAGAATAGAATTAACGGAAGAAGAAAAAAAGATATTAAAAGAACTTAGAGACTCTATAACTCCTGATACTATTGAAGAATGGGGAAGAAATGAAATGCAAACACACGTTGAAGATGATTATGCAGCTCACCCTGATGCTAAAGGATATAAGGATACGAAATGAAGAGTAAAGAATATTTGGAAAAAACAATTAAGATTATTAGCGGTGATCGCCACAAGGATTACGGCGATAAAACAATTAATCATCAAAACATTGCCAACTTATGGAGTGCTTTTCTTGGTCATCAAGTAACAGCACATGATGTTGCTATCTGTATGCTTCTTGTAAAAGTAGCACGATTAAAGCACAATCACACAAAAGATTGTTATATTGATATGGCAGGATATGCCGCCATCGCTGGAGAAATAGAGGATAATACAAAAAAATAATGTTTAACTATAATAAAATTTATTTAGAAAAGTATACGTGGCCGGAGGAACGCTTACTTTCTCCTTCGCGTATTCTTGATCGAACAAGTGATAAATCTTTTCTAGAAAAATGGCGAAAGAAAGTTGGAGAGGAAGAAGCAGATCGTATTGTAGCATATTCTATCGCCGTTGGAAAAAGTATGCATGCTTATCTTGAAGGAAAAATAAAAAATGAAAAAGAAAACTCATTACTTATTGATGACCCAAATAAAGCCATGGCTACAAAACTTGCCAAGATTATTATAAAACAAGGATTAAAAGATAAACTGCAAGAAGTATGGGGCGTAGAAGCACATTTACATTTTGGTAATTATTATAGAGGTATTGCTGATTTAGTTGGTATTTATGAAGATGAACCATGTATTATTGATTTTAAACAAAAAAGAAAACCACAATCAAAAAATTATGATTCTATTAAAAATTATTTTACGCAAGCGGTTGCTTACGGTGTAGCACATAACCGCATGTGCAAAACAAAAATTAGAAAAGGTGTTATTCTTGTAGCAACGCATGATTATAAGTTTCAAAAGTTTGTCGTTGAAGGGGATGCTTGGCGGAAGCATTGCCGAGACTTCTTTACCCGCCTCAGAACTTGTATGAAGGAGGACCAATGAGTCAAATACCATTATTTCAACCAGACAGTGAATGGATACCACCAGAAAAAATACCTAATCTAAGTGATGCAACAGAAATTGCTATTGATTTAGAAACATATGATCCTGATTTAAAAACATTAGGCCCGGGGTGGCCATCTGGTAATGGACATGTTGTTGGTGTTGCATTAGCTGTGGAAGGATGGAAAGGATATTTTCCTATGCGTCATGAAAATGGTGGTGGTAATTTTGATGAAAATATAATCAAACGACAATTAAAAAAGATTTTAGAATTACCGTGCGATAAAATATTTCACAATGCAAGTTATGATGTAGGATGGTTACGTCGTTGGGGACTGGAAGTAAAAGGTAGAATAATTGATACAATGATTGCCGCTCCTTTAATTGATGAAAATAGATTTAGATATTCACTAAACGATTTAGGAAAAGATTATCTCAAAGATAAAAAATCAGAGACATTATTATACGAGGCGGCTGGTGCTTGGAGCGTGGATGCAAAATCAGAAATGTATAAATTACCAGCCATGTATGTTGGACCTTATGCAGAGCAAGATGCAGATTTAACATTGCGCCTGTGGCAATTTTTTAAAACAGAATTAATTAAGCAAGAATTATCAAGTATCTTTGACCTCGAAACACGACTCTTTCCTTGTTTATTAGATATGACATGGAAAGGTGTTCGTGTTGATTTAGAGAAAGCCGATACTATTAAGAAGAACATGCAAGCAGAGGAAAAAAAATTACTACACCAAATAAAAAAAGATACAGGAATTGATGTAGAGATATGGGCTGCTGTTAGTGTTGCTAAAGCATTCGATAAGAAAAAAATTAAATATGAACGCACAGAAAAAAATAAACAACCAAAGTTTGATAAGAATTTTTTATCAACACATAAACATCCTCTTGCAAAAATGATTGTTCAAGCAAGAGAAATTAATAAAGCACGCACAACTTTTATTGACACAATATTGAGACATTCTTCACACAGTCGAATACACGCTAATATTAATCAAATGCGTGGTGATACGGGAGGAACAGTGACAGGAAGGTTCTCGTATTCCAATCCAAATTTACAACAAATTCCAGCACGTAATAAAGAGATTGGGCCATTGATTCGTTCCATCTTTGTGCCTAATGAAGGATGCACATGGGGTAGCTTTGATTATTCACAGCAAGAACCCCGTGTGCTCGTCCATTTTGCTTCACTGACAAGTGGAGGATTAAAAGGTGCAGATGAAGTTATTGAATCATATAAAACAAAAGATCCAGACTTTCATCAAGCTGTTGCTGATATGGCTGGTATCGATAGGCGCACTGCCAAGACAATTAATCTTGGTATGATGTACGGAATGGGTAAAGGTAAATTAGCAAGTTCACTTGGACTTGATAAATATGAAACAGAAAATTTATTTAAAAAATTTCATGCCAACGTTCCCTTTGTAAAACAGTTGATGGAACAAGCAACACGCAAAGCGGATCACGTTGGATTTTTACGAACACTTCTTGGTCGTAAATGTCGTTTTGATTTGTG
>VTLG01007271.1_pt1 | contig 14111 bp, 17 predicted proteins | sample 4694571 | NCBI WGS metagenome assembly VTLG01 (sample SAMN12604809, study PRJNA352737) | marine metagenome | biome: ENVO:00000447; feature: ENVO:00000209|ENVO:00000569|ENVO:01000036; material: ENVO:00002151; isolation source: viral sequences binned using virsorter ...
TCTATGATTAATTCTACTAATCTTCTTTTTATTTTTTTTTCTGCCATTGTAATAGTATATATAAAAGTTAATATTTTGTTTATAGGGTACTTTGTAAATCAAGTTCTGATTGTAGAGCTTGAGCATTGCTTATATCTGTTTCAACAACAAACGCTTGTACAGGAGGCATATCACTACCTGCATCTCCAAACGTAGGTAAGGCAGGTACACTACCACCCATATCTCCTCCACCTCCAAGACCAGCAACAGTATCAGGCATAGATTCTGATCCACCACCCTCTACTTTAGTTTTAGATATTTCTTTTAAATTCTTCATACCTGCTGCAATTATTAAACCTGCTTGTATAAAATTAAAAGGAGTAGGAACATCAGCTAATGCCTTAGAAGCTCCAAGATAAGTAGACATAATTGTTTCAGCACTTGCGAGAGCTTTGTATTCAGCAGTTCCTTTTTTTGCTAAAGCAACCCCCATTGATAAAGTCTGTTGAGCTGCATCTATTTCCATTTTCTTTTTATTCTCTACAGCTAATTTGTCTAATTTATCTTGTTTGTCTTTTTCTTTTTTTAACTTCTTAAATAAATTAACACTATCTTGTATCATCTTCTTGCCCTCTCTACCCCTTATTTCTGATAAAGCCTCCTCTTTTTCTTCTTCTAGTAATTTAGTTTGTTCTGCATTGTTTAAAGCTAATCCTAATAATTTATCATACTTTTCTGTAGCTAATCTAAGTTCCTTTTCTTGTGCTGTTTCAAAATGTAAAAATAGCTCATTGTTTGCTTGTTCTTGTAGTGTTTCAGTAGTGTCAACTAGACTTTCCTGAGCTTCTAATATTTGCTTGTCATACTTGTCTATTATAGCTTTTTGATTAGCTTTAAAGCTGTCTGTTATAGCTAAATTTTTATTTAAAGATTCTTCTGTATGCTCTATTTGTTCATCAGTTATAGCAATTATTTCTTCGCCAGAAGTTTTTGTTAAACGCTCTATATTTGTTATAGCTTGACTTGATTTATCTTGTATGTTTTGCGCCCATTCTAGAGTCTGATTTCCTGCTAAAATCATAGCAGGACTCCAACTATCTGCCATCTCTTGAACAGTCATACCAAATTGGTCTTCAACCATTGCAAATTCTTTAGTAATATATTTATTAACATTATCCTGAAAAGTAATTAAATCCTCTTGAGTTTTTATATAATCTACTTGATTAAAACCCATTCTTTTTAATTCTTCTTGTGCTATCTTTTCAAAACTATCTGCCTTTTCTTGATTGCTTTTTATCAATTCAGCGTTATTATCTTCAAACTGTTTTAATTCTTCTTTTTTTATCTCTATATTTTTCTTAGCATTTTTTTGACTTAGTTCTAGGGCAGCTAATTCTTCTTTTTTCTTTTTTTCTAAAAAATCTATTTGTTCTTGATTAGCCTTTTCTGCATTATCAAATTGCTCATTAATAGTTCTAAATTTTTCTTTAGTTACCTTAATATCTTCATTTTGTAAGTCAATTAAACTTTGCAACATTTCTGCCTCTTTCTTTAATTGCTCCTCTCTTTTTGCTGCTGCCTCTTTTGCTTGTGCCTCCCTCTCTCTTTCTAAAGAATTTAGATTTGTTAATTGCTCAGATCTTTGACCTGTAATTCTCTCATCTATTTCTGCTAATTTTGTCTTAGCCTCTATTAAAGCTGTTTGTAGGTCTATGTTATCTTCATTTAAAGCTAACTCCATTTCTGCTAGCCTCAAACCCTCAAATGCTGCGTTCCTTTCTATTTCTAATTGTTCAGCTAAGACTTTTCCTAATTCATAATTTGCTTGTATTCTTTCTTCTATAGTTCTTGCTTCATCATCCCTTATTTGTCGCATTAACTCTGCCTCCTTTTGATATTGTAATTGAATTAACGCTAATTCAGCATTTAATAATTTTACTTTATTTCTTTGTTCTACTAACGCATTTGCTGCATAATTTGAGGCATCCCCAAATCCGAATAACCATCCAATGACACTAGAAACTACATCTATCATAGTCTCTATTACACCTACTACAAACTCTAAAGCTTTACCTACTGCATCAAATATGGGTTTTAACTTTAGCATTATACGACTAAAAGCATCTGTAGTTTTTTGATTAGATTGAAATAGTCCTGTTAATTGAGATAGTAAGCCAATAAATAAACCTATCCCTGCTGCCTTTATAGCAACCCCTATGCCTTTAAGACCTTTACTCATAAATCCTAAGCCCTTTTGAGCAATTTTGCCTTTTGTACCTACTTTACCCAAGCCATCACCTACCTGTTTAATATCCTTTTTTGCATCATCTGCCTTTACCCTAAATAAAAGCTCCATTATATTTTTACCCATTGCCATATCTAAATGTCTTTTTTAATTGTCTTTTAAATTGTTTTTTTACTTTACTTAAATCTTTAGTATATTCTTCCTGTCCATATACAAAGTCAAACTCACTATCTTTTAATTCGTACTTTGTGACAAGTTTTAATACTCTTGGTATTACCTTACCTAATATTTCTATGTCTTTTAATTCCATTCTAATCTACTTACATTTTGAAATAGTATACCATCTCCATTTTGATATATTGCTAAGTCTCTAAATTGTGAACTATCTCTTGGTATTGGTTGTATAAACATTTTAACTTTAGCTACCCAGCCTATTTGTTGCTCTCCTGATACTTGAATTGTAGGAGACCAGAACTCATTATTAAATGTTGTAAAACCTGCTGTTGGTGTAGGAAAACCACTATCTGCATTAGATTTAGTTAATATACCCCCTGCTGTTCCTATTGCTGAATTTGTTCCTTGTATGTTTTTTAATACTGTTGTATAATTATAATAACCAACCTTGCTAACATTCGCAGGTGTATCTGTGTCTATTTGAACTGTACCTATTAGCTCTATTTCAAAGCTAACCATACTATTTTGAGGTATAATTAAATCGTAGTGATTCATACCATTAACTAAAAAATTAGCAACAGTATCATCATAAGTATTTGCATACATATAAAATGTACTTGACTGTACTGAGCCATAACCTCTATTTAATACTGTATTTTGAGTAGACCCAAATATAGGCATAAGTAAAGGAATGGGGCTATTACCATCAAACCCAATAGACTCAGTATCTCCAAACCCTACAACACCATCAGTATTACCTGTATTTTGTGGCCCTGTAGGTGTATTCATATTATGGTAGCAATCGCCAGTTCCTGTGCTATTATTTGTTTGCTGAAAAGTCCAAGAGCTATCTATATCTTCACAACAAGCATTAGTAACATCTACAGCTCCACCTGAGGGGTTTTCAGGATTAACAAATGTAATAGTACCATTCTCATTAAAGTCATAAGGAAGTACATCACAGTCATAAGCAAGTTTAGAAATAACTTTTATTAGCCTAACTTTAGTTGTTTCTTTTCCACCTACTACATAATTGTTTATACTTAATACTCTCCATAATGTATTTTTAATGTAAATAGTGTCAGCAAAATTAAAGTTAAATATATCTACTTCATTTAAATTTAAATTACAGTCCATTATCCTCGCCTCATCTGAGTATATTTCATTTATATAATTAGCCCAATAGTCATAGTAAAATCCATGTAAACTTACTGTATCACCAAATACAGGTGTTGTATATCCTGTAGAGAAAAATGGGTTATAATAATCCCAGCTTACTATTTTTGTAGAAGATGTTATAGCAGTTAAAGAGTCTAAATTATATTGAGTACATAAAGGAAAAGTATTACCTGTGCTGTAAGCCTCTGTATTACCAAGAGTTGTTTGTATACCAGAAAATACGTGGAAGTCATAATTATCACCTAAAGGATCTTGCCCTGTAATAGATATTGGCGTACCACTATAATAAAATAGCTTAGGCTTACCACCCTCTATAGGCTTTCTTGTTTGGTCATCTTCATCTATTTCAAATATACTTGCTACAGCTATTTGTGATTCAGTTCCATTGCCACTCATTAATCCGTTTGCTATAAAAGGAGAGTAAATACTAAAATTTTTAAACTCTTTTTGCGCAAAATCATTTCTATTAAAATTCAATCTACTACCCCATACAGCTCCCCATTTGTCAATATAGCTTTTATTAAAATAGTCTTTATCTTCTAAATCAGTAAAATTTAATTCTTTGCTTTGTATTTCATTAGTAGATTTAACAACCTGTTCTTTTGATGTGTCTAGCTTATCAGTCCAATACCTTGTTACACCTGAATCTATAAAATCTTGATAAGGTTCTACTAATAGCATTTTAGGGTTATCTTTATCTACCTGCACTATTAGATTAAATCTATTTACTAAGTCTTTTACAAAATCAGCTTGTGTTATATCAGGCATATTTTCTGTCATTATAACTTCAGCATTTATACTACCATTTGTATAGACAGAATCACCTAAATTAAAACTGCCTATTGTAGCAGAATTTAAAGTTGATGTAGCTGTGTTAGGGTAAACAATATCATAGCTACTAATAGTTATTTGAAGGTCAAAAGTTTGTGAATTAGCTAGTGGTATAAAACCAGCATAAGTAAAATTATAGTTACTTGTTGTTGGTGTGCTATCAAATTCTTGATTAAAAATCATACCTACCATTCCATCTTGAGCTTCCCATTGAGCTTGTATATTCCAATTGTTTATAGGATTTCCACCTGAATCTTGTGTAGCAAATGTTATGTCCATACTTAAGGCAATGTATATATTGCCTGTAGGCATAACATCAGGAGTATCAGGGTTATAAGTAATAGTTAAAGTATTACTTGTTCCTGTAGACCACATATTTGATGGGTCATAAACAACAGTATTCCAGTTAGGAGCATCACTTGCGAATCCACCTATTTCCCCTGAGGTTATACTTTGTGAACTAGCTGTATATAAAAAATTACCATGCACTTTAGTTCTAACTTTAGTAAATTGAGGAGCTAAAGTCATAAACAATCTACTAAACCATTGAGTATCTGTAACAGGAGTTCCTGCTGTATCATCTAATCCAAAAAAACTACTTTTAATACTATAACCTGCCTTTTGAATTATCATATAAAGTAGCTTCTGTATTCTAATTGCAGGTTTTAAATCACCTATTCTAACAGCTCCAAACAAACTTAAAACTTCACTAAAAGATGCATCAATGCCACCACCTATATTTATTGTGCTAGGTTGCCAAAACATACCCTCAGATAAAGGCATTTGTGTATGACCATAATCTATAACAGGGTACATCACATCATTTGTTGTGGTAGATAATACTGTTGTTAAACCTGGAGAAGTCCAACTTGTAACAACATTAGCTGCTGTATTAAAATGGTCTAATTGTCTATCTACTACACCATCTGCATCTATAAATGTATCTCTTAATTTTTTGTTTTTAATATCAGCAAAGAAATTAGCTGTATCGCCAAAAACTACAACCTCATATAATCTAGCATTTAAATAGATTGCTTTTAGTTGTATATATCCCTCTAATTGTGGAACAGTATCTACTAATATTACTGTCTTAAATTTAGTCTTAGTATTATATACCAAAGTATCTAAATTAACATCAAACCAATTCTCAAAAAAAGTGTTATTTCTATTTGTAAATGGTAGCTTAATAGTTTGACTAAAATTTGACTTTCTTGTTTCAGGCTCTTTTATGTCTAGCCAATTATAATTGATCCTTATATTTGGAACTTTATCTAAATCTAGCTCATAAGAAGTGTCGCTTGTAGATACTGATGTTTCTTTTCTATATACTACTAATCTTGTGTCCATTAACTATTTGTTCTTACTTTATTTGCATACTCTAATTTAATAGTGTACTGTATTTTTATTTTATTATTTACACTTGTTTTTTTAGTGTATGTTTTATCTGTTAATATAACAGGATATACTATATTATCATCTCCTAATATTTGTACATTAGTAGAAGTAAATAGTTCTTCTAGCCAAGCTCCCTCATCAGGATTAAGCCAATCACTATTAATAGTTAGTTTTCTTGTTGCTTCAGTATATAGAGTTTTTTTACCTCTATCCCAAGTATCGTAATTAAATGTAAGATTATCCCAAGTTCCTGGAACACTTCCCATATCAGACCTTGTAATGTCTACACTTTCTGTTGATTTACCTCTGAAGTTCATATAATCCCAAGCTCCTAATCTATTACGCCAAGCAAGTCTAACATTATCATATCTTGTACAACTTTGATGTCTGTCATCTACTTTTGCTCCACTACCATATCTATAGAAATAATAGGCTTTAGTTTCTATAGCAGAACCTGCTGCGTTTCTTCCTTGTATTTTGTAATACGCCCAGTTAGTATGATTAGATGGTCTTGCATCTGAATTAATAGTTTGATTTTGTAAATTAGCTGTACCACACCCAAAGTATAATAAACTATTTCTAACATCATCAGCAGGGTCTGCGTGTCCTCCATTAGCCTCTGTATTTGCAAAAGCATAAAAAGAAGTTCCCCCACTTGTTCCATTTATAAGATTGCCTGATGAATCATAGTATTGTAAAAATATACTGCCTAAATAATCTCCATCAGTTATTAAGCCATCATTTATAAAAGCTACTGTTAATTCATCTACATTATCTCCTGCTGTGCTACTACCCCTAATAAATTGTATATTAGGAGCATTAGTTAAAAACTTCTTTGTAGAGCTACTTGGTATATAATTAGTTAATGGATTGTTAGTACCATCTATATCTAACCCTCCTACATTTGTTCCTATATCTGTATAAGGTGTTGATGCAGGTATAGAGTATATTATTCTTGTATATAACGCTGCATCTGTTTCTGGAGCTAAATTTTCTTCAGGGGCTGCAGTTGCAGATGAGGCTTTTTCATAACCACCTACTAATTTTACTCCCACTAATTGACCTCTATTTTGTGAATATGAATTACTTGTTTCTGATATCCCTATTGAATGTATACTACCATCTATTGTTTCTTGGTCACCTATATTATCCTCTTGTGTCTCTAAATATGTTCTAACTATTTTATGAACATCTACTATACCTACATTTGAATTGTTTTTGTGTATTTTTATTTTAGCAGTTTCTACCCAAGTAGAGTCATTTGTTGTGCTAATAAATATTTGAGCTATATATCTAAATTTATCTGCATTATATATTACTGATGATGATTCTTTTAATACAAACACCATAGGGCTATTTGCTGCTGCTAATTGATTCGGTTCTTGTGCTATTGAATATGCCATTTTATTTTGTTGTTTCTATTATTACCTTACTAGGTAGTTTATCTATTAGTTTACTAAAGTCTAATCTAAATGCCTCTGTAAGCTCATCAGGAAGCGTTTTAAGGGCTTTCTCTACTGGCTTAGAGTAAAACATTGTTCTTTCTAATCCACGCCTTTTAATAGCATATCCTATTGCAAAAGCTGTTCCTATCTCATTACTATCTCCTAAGCTAATAGGCTTGTTCTTAATCCATCCTCTAATAGCATTTACTAAAGCTCCTCCAGGATTGTCATACTTAAATTTAAAATCACTACCTGCTCCTCTTGCTACTCCTGTACCACCTCTTGCACTTTGTTCTCCTTTTGCTGTTCTACCTTTTTTAGCTCCACCTGTTCCCCTTACACCTTGATCTACAAATTGCCAATAATCATTAGCATCACCAAAATCAAAGCCCATGCTAATGGTACTATCTGTACTGCTCATAGTATAGTGAAATTGATTAAATAGAGTATTCTCTTGTGTTCTTTTTTTCTTTTGATTAAGTATAGCTCTACCACCCTTTACAACATTAGAGCCAAAGCTAGTCATAGCCTTTTCTAGGTTCTTAGCTTCTCCCTTTACAAATTTACCATCTGGCCCTCTTAATCTAAATACTACTGCCATTATGAATTAGGATCATTGTCTGATGGCTCTATAGGAGCTACACAGAGATTGTTAGTATTATTAACTTGTATTGACATACTAGCAGACCATCCTGTTAAAATGTTTGCAAATCTAGCAGTAAAAGGCTCTGTGCTTATAGGTAAGTCTAAAATAGCTTCATTAGGTACATAGCTTAATTTCTTGCCACTATCTCCTCCTGATGTTTGTAAAGCTAAGTTCTGTCTAAATTCAGCTATTATATCTTGAGTAATTTGTAAGTTATTAGTCCATACCTCGTTTCTATTTGTTAAATCTTCTTTAAGTACATCTAAGACAAAGATTGTAAATGAGTATGTTAATACACCCATATCGATAGTAGCTGTTCCTGGCTCACAGTAAAGTATAGGAAAATCAGATTTGTCAAGCTTATTTATATCCACCTCATCTAAGAAGCCTGAATGGAAAGAGTTTATTAAATAATGATTAGTAGCTATATCGCTAAAGTCATCAATTACGTTTTTGAAAGTTATCATAATTATTTTTCTGTATATTATTTTTGTCTTGTTGATAACACATATAGGTCAATACTAAATAAAGCTCTAATTCTGTTATCTTTTTAATGTTTAATATATCATCATTTGCCAATCCAAATATGATATTATACCATCCCCATTTTCCCTCTAAGCTCTTGCCCTCAATTTCTCCCTGTCCTTTCTCAAAGATTTGACTAAAGCTACTGGTAGTTTTCTCCCTAAAAGAAAAAAAAAACTCAAAGCAGACATTGAGGGAAGTATTGGAAAGTCTAAAAACTCCTCATCTATTTCATCACTAGGACTATAAGGCTCTATGCTATACCTTGTTTTAGTTTCTTTTACTATTGGTCTATATAGTATGCTCATTATCTTATGCAGATTGTTATGAGCTTCCTTACAATGACCCTCAATATCTATATACTCCCCCATTGTTATCTCGCTTAGGTTAGGTATAAAGCCATAAGTAGCTCCATTCCATTCTACCTTTTTTTGTAGCTTTTCTGTTTCAGGTTGTACTGCTAAAAATTTAAGGCTTTTTAAGACCTTATTCAAACTCTTAGCCTCCATCCTCTCAACCATCTTTCTATTCAATCCACAAACTGCTGCTAATACTTCTAAATTAAATTCATCTTCTTTTAAGTTCTTCTTTTTTAACTTCTCAAAATCTTGGTACATTTGTATTGTTATACCATTCCAATCATTAGGTATTTCAACTTTCCTTTTTTCTGTTCCCATTTTAATAGTATATATAATTTGTTAATAATCGTTTATAAAATATAGTATTTGCCACTATGATTAGTCATTAGCTTGTTTAAAGCAACATATCTCACAGCATCAATTAAGTGATCTTGTTGGTTAGTAGCAGGCTTATTTACTATATGTCCGTTCTTGTCAGTTAGCCATTTGTAGTATTTAAACTCATTTAAAGCATTTGTACTGTTCTTTGTAATATGTAGTTTAAAACGCCTTAAAACATCTATACCCATATTAATACTATCAGCTCCTTTACGAGCAGGAAACATTAAGAATCCCATACGCCTAATTTCCTCCCCACTCTTAGGCTCTGCTGAATCGTATATTATTTCTGTTTGTCTTGTAATATCTAATTCTCTTAACCTTTGTGCTATGTCCTGATTTGTTAACCCTTTACTATATACTAATTCATTAATGTATAAGTTATCATTCAATTTAAACACCTCTACAATCGCTGTAGGGTCATTAGAATAACCAAAGTCCATACCTATAGCTATAAGCTCTGATTCATTAGGTACATTATTACATATCTCAAATTGTCTAAAGATAGTTTCAGTAGGTTGTGCCATATCTCCAAGTCCGTATATCTTCCAATAATTACTATCTAAATCTTTAAGCCTTTCTATCTCCTTAATTGTTTCATCAGGTAAAAAGGGATTGTCTAAATAGGTAGATTTAATGAATGTACAATCCTCTCTATTCATTACCCTATCATATATCCAAGAATAAGGGTCTGAGGGATTAAAGTCTAAATAGATGTTCTCTGTAGTTCTTAGACTGAGCTGTACCCAGTCCTCAAATCTAAATTCGTTTGCTTCATTTAACCATAGTATATGCCTTTTCCTCCCCCTAATCTTTTGAGGCATATCTACAGAAATAAATTCTATTTCATTGTTATTTAATTTGTAAGTAAGTTCTGACTTATTATGTTTATCAGGATTATATAAGTTATGTTCTTCTAAGATATTAAAGAAGTCTTTATAAGCTGTTCCTTTTAAGGCAGGTAGCGTTTTCCTACATATTGTATATACCTTACCTTGTTCCTGTAGAGCTTTCAGGATGATTAACTGTGCTAAAGAATAAGTCTTGCTACTTCTAGTACCTCCTTGATTTACAACGATTCTAGTATTAGCGTTAAGATTCTTCTGTAGTACTACTGTTCCCTTTAGGTTTAACGATTTCAATTTCTATCTTTTTTATTTCTTCATCATTAGAAGTTAGATTTATATGTTGCTGTTGTATATATCCTCTCTTATGTCCTTTATGCTGTAAGTAAAATATAATACTTCTTTCCTTTTCTTTTTGTATGTTCTTAAATAACTGACTCTCAACAAAGTCTAGTTTAACATTATCTATCTCATCTACTTTATTCCTAAATTCCTCATCTTCTTTATACCATTTATAGAAACTTGACCTACTTATATTTGCCTTAGTACAAGCTGTAGATACTATTCCTAATGAGTTCTCTAAACTCTCTATTAACATTTTTTTCTTTATGTGTTCTTTTTTGCTCATTTTATTAAATTTAATTTATATTCTTTTTGCCTTTTGTCCTGTAAACTGTTCCCATCTTTCTATTATTACATCACAGTATTTAGTATCTAATTCCATTCCATAACATATTCTATTAGTTTTTTCACAAGCTATTAATGTTGTTCCACTTCCCAAATAAGTGTCTAATATATATTTAGGCTTTTTCTTACTATGTCTATCAGCGTATTCAATACACCAATTTATTATATCCACTGGCTTCTGTGTAGGATGTTTTTTGTTCTCTTTATTTGCCTTTGCTCTTGAGTACTCTTTTATTCTTAAAGCGTTATTAAATGATGTCCAAGCCATTTCTCCATCTGCTAAACTAAAGCCTCTTTGTCCTTTATCCCATATTAACCAACCCATAGATGGTTTTAAAATATCAGTAAAATAATTACCCCCCCATATAATTTGATTGTCTGTCATATTAATTAATCTAACAAAAATATGGGCTTCAGGTTTTTTTTCATCCCATTCAGGATTTCCAAAATTTCGCCATCCGTGATTATTTGTTTTATCTTTAAATTTTTCTCCTTTAATTAATTGATTTCCATAGTTTATTCCATAAGGAGGGTCTGTTAATAATAGGTCTGCCTTTTGTCCATTCATTAGTTTTTTAACATCACTTTCTTTTGTACTATCTCCACACATTAATCTATGCTTTCCTAATTGCCAAACCTCTCCAAGTTTTACTCTACTTTCTTTTACTTCAGGTATATGGTCATCTTCTGTATTACCCTCTACTATTTTGTCTATATTAAAACCTAATTCAATATCTTTAAAACCCCATTCCTTTAAATCTACTACATCAAACTCATTTGCTAGTATATCCATATCCCATTCTCCACCTGATTTATTAAGCCTTACATTTAACTCTCTCTCATCTTCTTCGCTTAGGTTTACGCTTACTGTAGGCACTTTCTCTGCTCCAAGCTCTCTTAGTATTCTAAGTCTTTGATGTCCTCCTACAACTACATTTAAGCGTTCAGGATTGATGTTTATTATAATAGGGTCTACACAACCAAACTTTTCCATAGATGCTTTTAAATCTTCGTATTGCTTATTACTAATCTGTCTTGGATTGTACTCAGCAGGATTAAGACTGTTTATGTTTACTAATGTAATTTTCATATTAAAAAAGTTTATTTTTTTTTATTTCTACAACGCAAATTGTATCATTATGATTTCCTCCGTGAGCAATTAATAATATTTCTTTATTAATAAACCCTCTTTTTTTTCCTATACCTTGACTATTCCAACCAAAACAAATAACTATTCCGTTTGATTTTGTAATTCTCGCTATTTCATTTTTTATATTGCCCCAAAAACTACTTTGTGTAGTTTGCATATTTACAGATTTACCTAATTTTTTATAAGATTCTGATACTTGTCTTGGAGAGTATGGGGGGTCAAATAAAACAAAATCAACGCTATTATCATCAAATTGTTTACAAAAATCTAAAGCATCTAAATTATAATCTGTATTAAAACTATTGTCTAAATCATTAGTGATTTTACATATTTTATTTTTATTAGCAAAAGGGTCTATACTAATAAAAGAATTTTTAAAATATTTATATATTAATCTTTTTACAGGATTCATTTCAAAAGTATTTTTATTAGGCATACACCAACATCTATTTATTTCCATTTTTAATTTTGTTTATTTTTATCAATGTAATTTTCATATAAGTATTTATTGATTAATTCTAAATGCCTTATTCTCACATAAACATTAAACTCTTTATCTGTTTCTGCAAGGTTATGACAATCTCTACACAAAGCACATAAGTTTTCCACAAAGTCCATACATTTTGAGCCTCCTAATTTTCTAGCTTGAATATGATGGATGTCTACAGCTTCAGCACCACACATCTCACAACCTATAAAGTCGCTTTCATCTAAGTAAAAGAATGTCATATATACTTTAGTGTGATTTCTCATTTTTTAATTCTTCTTCATACATTTGTGCTATAGCTATCATTTTACTATAATCTTCTTTATATTTTTCTAATATTACTTCTTTCATCAAGTCTTTTAATTCCTTTTTTGATAAGTTAGTTTTATATTCTACAACTTTTTTCATATACTTTTTTTAGATTATTCATTATTTGTTTATTACAAGGGCTACAGCTTTTCCATTCAGGATTAACACCAAATACTCCAACATATAAAGCTGATACTATTCCTCTTTCAGCAGGTGTAAGCATACCCTTTTTATCTACAGCAGGGATCACTTCATCATATATCTTCATCTCATCTTCTGTGAATTGTCTTATATTGCGAAAGTTGGGAAACATTTGATTTAGTTTCTTTCTTCTTTCTTCACATCCACAGTCATCTCCTAATACTTTCTTAGCTAATTTATCTATACCTGTAGCCTTTGTAATCTTTGCTATTGTATCACCAAGACCGTAATTCTTTTTTGTATTCATCTTCTATAAATTCTATTACTTGATTTAATGTTATTCTATTTTCTTTAAAGGCTATCAGTACTCCTGTTAAAGCAAATTTCTTTATATTAATTTTCTTTTTCATTTTTTAAATACTTTTTTACTATTCTTATTGATTTTCCTAAAGTGTTCCTATTAATCTTTGTTGCCATTTGCATTGTGGTTAAACTAAAGCCATTTAGATAGTATATTTTAAATATCTGCACATCAAACCAATTTAGATTCTGGCACTTTTTATCTATCCAATTCAGCTTTCTCTCCATTTCTTTCAGCTCCTCCCAGTTTTCTATTGCAATACTACCCCCTTTATTAAATATATGATTTTCTTTATATTGTTTCCTGAGCTTATAATGTCTTTTATATTTAGTATAAAAAGGTGAAGTTGAAGAATGGTACTGATTTATCATAACTCTTACGATATAATACAATAATTCCCCCCGATTTATTAATCCATTAATCAACTCCTCCTCTTTACTATATAGCTCTAATATTACCTCGTGCAACAGATCCTCATAGTCTGGGTATTTATTAGATGTTAATTTTCTACTAACTTCTGTTAGTTTGGTATACTTTTTGTCTATATATATGTTTAAACTAATCACAATTTAGTTATTCCCATTTCTAATAATTGCTCATACTCCCATAATCCTAGCTTACTACCCTCTATTTTTACATTTGTTTTATACTTATTATATAATTCTTTCTCTTTTCTATGTATATACTTGTCATAATCTAAGCCCTCAAAATCGGTATCTAAATCTCTATATATAAAAGTCTTTTCTTTTTCCCCATCATTAACAAAGAATATAAAACAATGAGTAAATATTGTATGGCTTGGCTTTCTAATGTTCTTAAAAAATCTAAATGGTTTCATTCTTATATGCGTTTATTATTTCTATAAATTGCTCTAATGATCTACAGACTATTGCCTTGTAGTTTCTGGCATTTAATTTAGCTATCCATTCTTTCTGCTCTTTTGTAGGCTTGTTATATCCTACTTTAAGCTCTACC
>VTLG01009034.1_pt1 | contig 14111 bp, 16 predicted proteins | sample 4694571 | NCBI WGS metagenome assembly VTLG01 (sample SAMN12604809, study PRJNA352737) | marine metagenome | biome: ENVO:00000447; feature: ENVO:00000209|ENVO:00000569|ENVO:01000036; material: ENVO:00002151; isolation source: viral sequences binned using virsorter ...
TGGTGTCATGGTCCAAACTGCCATACTAATCACACTCAATCAAGAATAAGAGGGTCCGGCGATAATAAAGTATTAAGAACTATTAAGATTAAACACGACAGCAATTATAGAAGTCATGAGCGATATAGTATGTTCAATTACTTTTGTGGTAATAATTGTTTATTTGATTATATTAGAACTCACTTACAAGCTATGATTGCAATAGCACCGAGGCGCGAGGCTCTTGAAACACCGATCAAGGTTGAGAAAGAAAAGTACGAGAGCCACAGATATAGACACAATAACAATGGCGATTATGTAAGAACACCATATCAAGCAACAAGAACTAAGATAATTAGTTGACAATGACAATGGATAATGTAGGATAACCATTATGAAAACAAATACAGATAAACACTTTATACCTATTCGAAAAGATCAGATAGAGGATATCGAAAAGGAATTAAGAACAGAAGAGCGACGTAATAGATTTAATGGTGAATCTATTATGTTAACTAAACAAGAAGCAAAGAAACATGACTCAATATTCTTATGTGAGATCATGGCAACGCTAGAAGATAAGACACTGGGCACAGGTGCGAGCAAGCATTGGGAAACAATGCGCAAGCACTTGAATTGGTTTAGGCAACACAATGCCAAAGCTTACATGGTCTTGCTAGACTAATCATCAACCAACAGCATGGGCGAGCGATCGCCCCTGCTTCCCCCCCTTTAATAGAGGTACCAGAACCAATCTCAAAAAACTTCGAAGATAAAAGGTCGACCCCCTTTAAAATAAAAAGGGGTCCCACTACTCTGGGTTGTATTGCTTGATTTAGAGAGTCAATGGTGGTAAAAACTTCTTCAACATCCTATAAGGGTGCGAAAAATTTTTTAAAAATTTTGTATGAATTTAGATAATCTAGATATAAGTAAACTTCCATCAGACGTCCGTAAAAAATTTCTCCAACTACAAGTGATGTATGCGGAGAAAAAAATTCAAAATAAGGCAAAAGAAGATTTTTTATCTTTTGTTAAATGCGTTTGGCCCGAGTTCATTGAAGGCGCGCACCATAGACATATAGCAAAAAAATTTAATGACCTTGCAACAGGTAAAATTACTCGTTTAATTGTTAACATGCCACCAAGACATACCAAATCTGAGTTTGCAAGTTATCTCTTGCCAGCGTGGATGGTGGGCCGTAATCCAAAATTAAAGATAATTCAAGCAACTCACACTGGAGAATTAGCGATTCGTTTTGGACGTAAGGCAAAAAACTTAATTGATAGTGAAGAATATGCAAAAATTTTTAAAACTAGACTACAAGAAGATTCTCAAGCTGCAGGAAGGTGGGAAACTGCTCAAGGTGGTGAGTATTTTGCTGCTGGTGTTGGCGGAGCGATCACTGGAAGAGGTGCTGATCTACTAATTATTGACGATCCGCACTCTGAGCAAGACGCCTTGTCCCCAACTGCTATGGAATCTGCGTATGAATGGTACACATCTGGACCAAGACAACGTCTTCAACCTGGTGGAAAAATAATTTTAGTTATGACCAGATGGAGCAAAAAAGATTTGACCGGAATTTTGTTAAAAAATCAAACTGAAGTTAAAGCCGACCAGTGGGAAATTGTAGAATTTCCGGCAATCTTGGACCACGGACCTAAACCTGAAGCCGTTTGGCCCGAATATTGGAAATTAGACGAGCTTGAGAAGGTAAAAGCGACACTTCCTGTCGGAAAATGGAACGCTCAGTGGATGCAAAGACCAACTTCTGAAGAAGGAGCCCTTATAAAACGGGAATGGTGGCGAAAATGGGAAGAAGATTACATTCCAAACTTACATTATGTCATTCAATCTTATGATACTGCGTTTTTGAAAAAAGAAACGGCCGATTTTAGTGCAATTACCACTTGGGGAGTGTTTTATCCGAATGAAGACTCGCCTGCTAACCTAATTTTAGTAGATGCCATTAAAGGAAGGTATGAATTTCCTGAATTACGAAGATTAGCTCTTGATCAGTACAAATATTGGAATCCAGAATCAGTTATCATCGAAGCAAAGGCATCAGGGCTACCTTTAACCTATGAACTTAGGCAAATGGATATTCCAGTTCAGAACTTTACACCGAGCAAAGGAAATGATAAACATGTAAGAGTAAATACATGCGCTCCGCTTTTTGAATCAGGTCTAATATGGGCGCCAGACCAGAAATTTGCGGAGGAAGTAATTGAGGAATGTGCAGCATTCCCGCATGGTGATCATGACGACTTAGTTGATAGTATGACTCAAGCTGTTATGCGCTTTAGACAAGGTGGATTTTTACAACACCCTGAAGACTATGTAGAAGAAAAACGAGCGCCTAGGAAGTTTGTGTATTATTAATTATGGCAGGAATATTTTCACTTAGAAATTGGGTTATGAAACAACTCATGAAACCTAATAAACAAGGTATCATGACAATACCTGATAAAGGTAAAATTGATTTTGGTGAAATGCTTTTAAAAGAACAGTTGTTTCAAAAAGGCATTAATCCAGGAGCCATTAAAAATGAAAAACAATTAGATAATATTTTAAATACTCCCGTCGTTTCAAAAAGTGAAAAAGTTAAACCTAAAAAATCTGGTGAAGTTATTGAAGTAGACTTTGATAAAGGTAGATGGAATGAAGCAGGAGATTTTAATGCTGCTGACGATGTATTAGTAGAACAAATGTATCGAACATCTGGTCCTAGAAGTTTAGATGAAGATAAAATGTATCTTGCAGAATTTATAGCTGAAGATGCTGGAAAAGTTTTAGATAATTTATCTACAGCAGAACAAAATAAATTTATTAAAAGAGCAGAAAATGCGTTGAAGAGAAATATTGAACAATACCGAGACAAAAAAGCAGGTGGCGGTAGAACCGGTTTAAGTTATTTACTTGCAGAAGACAATGACAACATAAGAGTTCCGTTTTCAAAAGGTAAGATTGTAAAAAAAGGTCTAGAGGGATTAGCACAATTATTAAAAAAAGAAAAAGCTAGAACACAAAGAATATCTGGAGATTTAAGAGCAAATAATATGCAACGAACAAAAATAGGTAAACCTAAAGAAGGTGTTGATTATGATTACTACAGAGAACTTTTAGATGATGATGAAGTAAATGTGGTAATGGGTGATGAAACAGAAGAATTATTAGAAGCCATGGTCAAAGAGCAAGAAGCTGAAATGGCTTACATGAAAAGACTATATGACAAAGGTGCATTAAATCCTACAGCTGGTGAAACGACTAGGGGTCGATTAAAAATGTTAGAGGATAAAGCACAGAGTGGTGAAGCTATTTCTGCCGATGAGACAGCTGAAATAAAAAAATTATCTGAAATATTTAATAAGGCACAAGGTGGTCGTATAGGTTTTTCAAAAGGTAAACTTGCAGATGCTGCAAGACGTAAATTTATGAAAACTGTTGGTGCAGGAACTGCGGGATTAGCTGCACTTAAAACAGGAGCATTAAAACTTTTTGGTAAAGAAGGAGCAACTGTTGCAAAAGAAGTAACACAAGTTCCAATTAAAGATATTGATGGCATGCCAGAATGGTTCAAGCCTCTTGTAAATAAAGTTATTAAAGAAGGGGATGATGTTACTAAAACCCATGCCTATAAGGATATGCAGGTTGTTCACAAAAAACGATTAGGTGATCCTGAAGATGTGTATGCAGATGATATTACTGTGACGCAAGATTTAGATACTGGAAATGTTAGAGTTGAATATCATTCAAGTACCAACATGGGTGAAGCACCAATTCAATTAGATTATAAAGCGGCTGAAGTAATTGAACCTACTGTAATTATGGAAGGTAAAAAAGGAAAAGTCATTAGTTCAGGAAAGAAGACACCAGAAGAATTTACTGCTGTAGAATCAGAACCACGTGTTGCTAACTGGGATGGTGATATAGAATGGGATGGAGAAAATGTCGTAGGTAAAGTTGATGAGTTATTATCTGATACAACTAAATTAGAAACTTATGCAACAGGTAAAAAACCAACCATTAAAAAACTTTTAGAAAGTGAACAGAAACAAAAGAGGGTTCAAAGACTTCATGAAGATCAAGGAAACCAAATAGATTACATAGAAACAAAATACGGACCAGGTCCTGATCCAACTGATTTTGATGATTGGCCAACTCCTGAGTACGCATCCGGTGGTATTGCAAGAATGTTAGGAGAATAATGAATCTTAAACAATTAATTAAATTTGGAATGGAAGAGAGCCAAGAGCCGGTAATCAAGAACCCTATTTTAAGACAGGCCCTTGAACCACGGTCCATGGACCTTGCTGAAGGTGGACGGATCGAACTTTCTGATGCTGGCAGAAAACTTGATTCAGTAATAGCAGCTTATAGAAGATATCGTAGAGGAGAAAAGAACCCTAAAATAAATTTTAAAAGATTTTTTGAAATATACGCAAAAGAAAACTTTGCTGACGGTGGACGGATCGGGTTTAATGATGGCAAAGGCGTACACTTAGATGCAATAGGAAGGCAAAACACTAAATCAATAGAAAAAGAAGAAAGCCTTAAAAAAATCTTTGATAAAATATTTGACGAAGCAGATTGGGGTGGAATTAAAGGCGAATTTCCTGGTGTAGGTAAAGCAGAACAAGAAGCAGGTATAAGTAAATATCACCCAACTAGAAGAGGTAAAACAGGAGGGAAGATTCCAAACCAATGGTATTCTCAACATGTATCAAAAGCAATTAAAGGTGATGTAGATGCATTAAATGATTTAGCGAGAATTACAGGTAGAAGTGTTGAAGATTTACAAGGTGCTTTTGGTAAAATAGAAGGAGCAAAATTAAAAGTAAAATCAGAGGCAGCAGCAAAAAGCACTAAAAAATTAAATCCTAAAAATAAAGAATTAGTAGATTTAGTTAATGGAGGTGTTACTAAAAAAGCTGATTTGTTAGATGCTTTAAAAGTTACAGATGATGAATTTCAAAAAATGGTATCTCTTATGTTCAAACAAGGTTATGAAAATAGAGGTAAACTTAGAAGTGATAAAAGTAAAAAAATAACATCTTATCTTGGAAACACCCTAGAAGATTATAATAGCTTAATAGAAAATTTAAATAAAATTGATGGAATAGATAAAGCAAGAGAAAGACTTATTACAAGTAGAATACAACAAGTTTATGGAGTTGATGGTTCTCATCCCAATTCTAAAATGTTTAAAACTATGACTGATAGAGTTAATGAATTTTATAAATTGAAAAAAATATTACCAAAAGAAATAGTACTGAATTTGGATCATGCTATTCCAATGTCTTTAATTGAACAGCTTACTGAAGCTAATACTCTTAGAGTAAATGTTCAACCTATTACTCAATCCTTAAACCTGGGTCTTAAAGCTCAAGTTGATAAAGCTTATGCAGCTGCATATAAAGCTGGAGATAAAGAGACAATGAGAGCAATTGAAGAAGTAGCAAACAAGATAGATTTACCGATGGGTAAAATAACGGATACATTTACGGATCTAGGAAAAAATCCTTATCTAACTGGAGACATGAAACAAGTTATTTATAATAACTTAGTTATACAAAATTCAATTAGTGAAAAAGCTGGAAAGCTAGATAAAGAATTATTAAAAAAAGCTGGATTAGATAATATGTCATTTGACGTTGGAAAAGTCGATACACAAACAGTTGCTAAATTATTTTCTGAAGGAGATGAGAAATTTACCAAATTTGTAAGTGGTGTTGGTAAAAAAGTTAAATCTGGCGGCAAACTTTATTCTTTTCCGGCAATGCTGGGTGATAAAGAATTAATGAAAGGGGTTGGTAAAGATATTGGAAAATTAGGAAAAAAAGGTTTAAGATTTTTAGCAAAAGATTGGGTTTGGCCAGAGGTTTTAATTGGAGCAGCTGAAGGTATTAATCTTTATCAAAAAGGTGCTGAACCTAGTAGAGCTTGGAGAGAAGCTTTAGAAATGTCTACTTTAGGTTTAGTAGATTTACAAGGAACGGAAAAAGCAATCGTCGATCAAGCTAGAAAATTAGGTTACGATGATGAGGCGGTTAAGAATTTAGAATTACTTATTCAAAGTAAACAAATAGAAAAAGGTATAAGAGGAGAATACAAAAACTTGGAAGCGATAAAAGCCAATTTAGAATCTGGAGCACAAGATCCAAGAATAGTTAATGAAGGAACTCTTTACGAATCTGAACAAGCATTAGAAAAATTAAAAAATAATTATGAGGCTGTTAGAAAACAATTTACAGGAGGAGAAGAAATTTATGATATTTTTGATAAATCACAAGAAGAGTTAGCACGGGTAGAATGGAATAGAAGTTTAAAAGGAAGAAAAGAAAGAATTGATCCTTATGCAGGAGGTATAGGAGATGTAGTGCAATCTGATATATTTAGTCTTTCTCCTTGGGAACCCCAACACTTTTCAGGTGTAGAAAAATCTCCTTCTACTTTAGCTAGAGAAGAAATAGCACGTCAAAAAGAAGCAGGAACTTTAGATAAATGGAATTTACAAGAAAGAGGAGTAGGTTATGAAACTTCTCATCCATTATATGGTGCGGGAATGTCTTATAAACAAATGGAACCATTCTATGAAGAAATGGATTATATGTATAAAGCGGATGGTGGAATAATGAGTTTAAAAAAGAAATGAAAAACCCAACATTAGTTAAAAACATGAAGCACGTTAAATGGAACGCGATACCCCCTTTAAAAGGGCCTAATCCAGAGGGCTTGATTAAACCTAAAAAACAAGATAAGAATAAGAAGGAGAATTTAAATGGCAGAAATAGATAAAAGTCTCCCAAATGTTAAACGACCAGAAGACGAAGTTGCAGAGGTTGTTAATTTGGAAGAACCAGAAACACCAAAAGGTCCCGTTGAAGTTACTGAAGACGAAGAAGGGGCTACAATTGATTTTGATCCAAGCGCAATGCCTGCACCTGAACAAGGTGATCATTTTGCAAACTTAAATGAATTATTACCAGAAGACATTACTGATCCAATCGCAAATAGATTAGAATCAGATTATAGAGAGTATAAATTATCTCGTGCAGATTGGGAAAGAGCTTATACTGTTGGTTTAGATCTTTTAGGATTTAAATACGAAAATAGAACTGAACCTTTTCAAGGAGCATCAGGTGCTACTCACCCAGTACTCGCTGAAGCGGTAACACAGTTTCAAGCGCTTGCTTATAAAGAATTATTACCAGCTGATGGACCAGTAAGAACACAAGTCATGGGTGCAACAAACCCTATGAAAGAACAACAGTCTCAGCGTGTTAAAGATTTCATGAATTATCAACTTATGGATCAAATGAAAGAATACGAACCAGAGTTTGATCAAATGTTATTTTATTTACCACTTGCAGGTTCAACATTTAAAAAAGTTTATTATGATGACCTATTAGGTAGAGGTGTTTCTAAATTTGTACCAGCTGATGATTTAATTGTGCCGTACACAGCAACATCACTACAAGATGCAACTTCTGTTTGTCACGTTATTAAAATGTCAGAAAATGATTTACGTAAACAACAAGTGAATGGTTTTTATTCAGATATAGAATTAAATAAACCAGTTGACCCTAATACAAACGAATTAAAAAGAAAAGAAAGAGAGTTAGAAGGTTTAACTAAATCTCAAAGAGTTGAACCTTTATATACATTACTAGAATTCCACGTAGACCTTGACTTAGAAGGTTTCGAAGATGTTGGCGCCGATGGCGAACCAACAGGAATAAAATTACCTTACATCGTTACAATCGAGCAAGGTAGTCGGAAAGTTTTGTCGATAAGACGAAACTTCGCGCCCAATGATCCAAAGAAAAATAAGATCCAATATTTCGTCCATTTCAAATTTCTGCCAGGACTTGGATTTTATGGACTTGGACTCATTCATATGATTGGCGGATTGAGTCGCACTGCAACTGCGGCTCTCCGTCAATTGTTAGACGCGGGAACATTATCAAATCTTCCGGCAGGATTTAAACAAAGAGGTGTCAGAGTAAAAGATGACGCTGCAAACATACAACCGGGTGAATTTAAAGATGTAGATACACCAGGAGGAAACTTAAAGGATGCGTTTGTATTCTTACCGTACAAGGAACCTTCCGCTACATTATTGCAATTGATGGGAATAGTCGTTCAAGCAGGACAAAGATTCGCGTCGATTGCTGACATGCAAGTCGGTGACGGGAACCAATCAGCAGCTGTTGGTACGACTGTAGCCCTATTAGAGCGTGGCTCTCGGGTAATGTCAGCAATCCATAAAAGACTGTATGTATCGTTAAAGCAAGAATTTAAATTACTTGCTAACATCTTTAAAACTTATTTACCTCCTGAATATCCATACGATGTAGTAGGTGGACAAAGAAATATTAAAGTTAGAGATTTTGATGACAGAGTAGATATTTTACCTGTTGCTGATCCAAATATATTTTCAATGTCTCAAAGAGTTTCATTAGCACAAGCTGAATTACAATTAGCTATGTCTAATCCACAGATGCACAATTTATATATGTGCTATAGAAAAATGTATGAAGCATTAGGTGTAAAGGATATTGATAGAATATTACCACCCCCTCCACCGAATCAACCTAAAGATCCAGCGATCGAACATATCGATGCAATGGCTATGAAACCTTTTCAAGCGTTTCCAGGTCAAGATCATAGAGCACACATAACTGCTCACTTAAATTTTATGGCAAGTAATTTTGTTAGAAATAATCCTAGCATTACTGCAGCATTAGAAAAAAATATTATGGAGCACATATCATTGATGGCACAAGAACAGGTACAATTGGAATTTGCACAAGAGTTTCAAATGTTACCACAAATGCAGCAGCAAGCTGTTCAAAACCCTCAAGTCCAACAACAGTTTCAACAAATCTCTCAGAAGATAGAAGCTAGAAAAGCTGTACTGATTGCAGATATGACTGAAGAATTCTTAAAAGAAGAAAAAACAATTACGTCTCAATTCGATCATGATCCATTACTTAAATTGAAACAAAGAGAAGTAGATTTAAAAGCTATGGAAACTGAAAGAAAACAACAAGAAGTAGATGCAAGAATTAATTTAGATAAAGCTAAGATGGTTCAAAATAGACAGATTACTGATGATAAACTGGAACAGAACGAAGATTTAGCTCAATTAAGAGCAGATACAGCAATTGAGAAATCATTGATATCTGCTGATGTTAAACTGACTTCAGACAAAATGAAGGCTAAAGATGTTAGAACCTTGAAAGGTCCTAAATCTTAGTATATATAAACCCTAGGAGAAAAATATGGCAAAAGAAGGTAAAGGATATAATCAGTCAATGTTTACTAACAAAGACGGTTACTTAAAAGGCGGAGTTGAAATTTCTATTCCACCTCAAAACTTAATAAAAGACCCACGAGCTAAATCTAGCATTAGAGGATCAAGCGCTAGAATTGCAACTGGTGATAAAGTAACTGTTCGAAGTACAGGTGGCAAAGGTTCATCTACTAAAGCTAGAAAACAAACAGCAACTTGGTTCTAGTATGTGGTTCAGTGCTATTAAATTAGCGATAAACGCTGGCAGTAAGATTTATGCTAATCGTCAGAAGACGAAGATGGCTATGTCTGATGCACAGTTAATGCATGCTGAACGTCAAGCTCGAGGTGAGGAAGCTTACCAGGGCAAACTTTTAGAGGCTCGGCAAAACGACTACAAAGACGAGGTGGTTCTTGCGATTCTCACGTTGCCCATTTTGGTGCTCGCATATGGGGTCTGGTCGGACGATCCGATGGCTATGGAGAAGATAAAAACTTTCTTCGAGCATTTCCAGGCGTTGCCATCATGGTTCACTAATTTGTGGATACTTGTATGTGCGTCAATTTTTGGTATAAAGGGTACACAAATTTTCAGAAATGGAAAAAAATAAATAAGGAGAAAATATGAGAAACGATTTTGGAACAAGACCTTACAAATCTAGATTCCCATACAAAAAAGGTGGATCTGCTAAGAAGAAGAAGCAGGGCTACAAAGATAGAGAAGACGAATCTCTAGGTATGAGAACTGGAAAAGAATCCACTAAGAAACAATCTATGAAAGCTCGTAGAGATGAATCTTATGGAGCTTGGGGTAAAAGAAAAGCTAAGTTCGGACGTAAGAACAAAGTTAATAAGTAGGTAATTATGACTATCATAACTAAAGGAATGGGAGCTATTATTAAATTGCTTCCAAGAAGTAAAAAAGTTTCACCAGATATTAAATCTGTTAAACCAACAAAATTATCTGTTAAAGAAAGTTTAAAAAAAACTAGAAGTGATGAATACCACAGAAGAATCAATAAATTAGATGCCGCACAAAAGAAAGTTAAAGAAGGTAAAAAAATGATGAGAGAAGGACAAAAAGAGAGAAAAAAAATGGTTGACACTGGAACAGCATTTCAATTTGAAAATAGAAAAAGTCATCATCCTATAAACCCTGCGGGAGATGTAAAAAAATATAAAATTAAAAAAGGTATAGCTCAGTGAGAACTTTTAGATCACCAAACTCTGGACAAACAGCTTTAACTTTACAACATAGTACAAGTCCGGCATCTGGTTATAAACCACCTGCAGGACATAACGCTGATGGTTATACAATGGCTCAAAGAGTACCTATGGCTAAAGGTGGAAGAGCTAAAAAGAACTGGATACAATCAGTAAATAAATCAATCAAGAAACGTGGAACTAAAGGAAAGTGTACACCTATTACAAAAAAAGGCTGCACTGGAAGAGCAAAAGCGTTAGCAAAGACGTTTAAGAAAATGGCTAAGAAAAGGAAATCGTAATGGCAATTACAACAGTAGGACGTAGTAAAGAATTAAAAAAAGCAAAAGAAAAATCAATAAAGCTTAATCCTATGGGTAAAACTGCTCAAAAAGAAGCTGCAATGAAAAACTGGCCTAAAAGAAAATTTAAAGCTAGAGCTTTTATAGAAAGTGTTTCTGATAAAAATGCACCAATGAAAAAAGCTAGATTAGAAGATTCTGTTAGAGGTAAAAAAATGGTTTTTAAGAAAGCTGGTGGAAGAGCCGGTTATAACACAGGTAAAACAGTTCAAAAAACAGACCCCTCTCTCTTAGATAAAGCACAAGTTGAGCTTGAAAAGAAAAGAATTAGAGATGGTAAAGAAATTAAAAACAGACGTACACAGCCAGACCTGGAAAAAAGAAAAAAAGCAATGCAAAAATTTCAATTGGGTAAAAAATATAACATAGGTGGAAGAGCTAACTTACTAGAAGAAATGGGTAGAATCGATGCAAGAAGACACCCTGATGCAGCAGATAGAGCTGAGAAAAGAAGAGTTATTGGAGAATTAAACAAAGGTTATAAATCTGGTGGTGCAGTCCTTAAAGGCAAAAAAGTAGGCTGTCAAATTAAGTAATGATTAAACATTTTATAAACTGGGTGAAAGGTTTATTCACTCCTAAACAAGAAGAACCAGTAGTTTTGGAAGAAACTCCTGCAGAAGAGAAAGAAGCAGTAGCACATTGTGTTACTCATACAAGATTTAGAAAGAACTGCCCTGACTGCTTAAGTGCGGTTGGTGTAGTATAATATGGCTGATTTAGAAAACGTAATTTATAAATTAAGAAGAGCATTAGATACTCGTATTAATCAACTATCCATTTCTGTTACATCAGGAGGGGTTGACAATATGGAAACATACAAGTATATAATAGGACAAATAAATGCCCTAGAGGCAACGAAACAGGAAATCTCTAACCTGCTAGATAATAAGGAGCAAAATGAGTCAAAAGGAACAGTCATTAACATCAACGGCGCCAAGCCAAAAAATCCTAACCCCAAATAAAGAATTAGTTGGTTTAAAACCATCACCAAAAAAAGAAGTTACCAAAGAAAAAGATAAACTACCACAACCGACAGGTTGGAGAATGTTAGTTCTTCCATTTAGAATGAATGAAAAATCTAAAGGTGGAGTTTTATTTTCACATGAAACTATAGATAAACAACAAATTGCATCGCAATGCGGAAACGTATTAGCAATGGGTCCACAGTGTTATAAGGATAAAGAGAGGTATCCCAATGGCCCATGGTGCAAGGTTGGTGATTGGGTGATCTTTGCGCGTTATGCAGGATCACGTATACAAATTGAAGGTGGGGAAGTTAGGTTGTTAAATGAAGATGAAGTTTTAGCAACCGTCAAGAATCCAGAGGATATCTTGCATAAATACTAACATAGGGAGGAAACTATGCCAGAAGAAAAGAAAACAGTAGATATAGATACTTCAGGACCTGAAGTAGATGTAACTATTGAAGAAAAAAAGGATGAAGCCGTTGTTGAAACGGAAGCACCTAAAGAGGAAACAAGTACCACGCAACAAGAAACAGAAACAGAAAAAGAAGAAACAGTAAAAGAAATAAAAAAGGAACAAAAAGCTGAAGACTCTAAATTAGAAGACTATAGTAAAGGCGTTCAATCTCGTATTGCTAAATTGACTCGTAAGATGAGAGAAGCAGAACGAAGAGAAGCTGCAGCTGTAGAATATGCTTCTGCTTTAGAAAACAAAAGAAAACTTGATCAGGAAAGATTTCAAAAGATTGATTCTGATTATAGTAAGAAAGTTGAAGAGCATGTAAAATCTGGAATGGAATCAGCGCAAAAAAGTTTAGCGCAAGCCATTGAAGCAGGTGATGCAGCTGCTCAAGTCGAAGCAAATAAACGTATTGCCGAACTAGCGTTCGAAAATGCGAAAATACAACAACAAAGAGTTGTACAGGAAGAGAAACCTGCACAGCTTTCTGACGGTGGAAAACTACCAGAAAGAACTCCACAATCATTACCTGAAGCTGATCCCATGGCTGAAGATTGGGCTGCTAGAAACAAATGGTTCGGAACTAACCGAGCTATGACGTTTACAGCGTTCGAGATTCACAAAGACCTAGTGGAAAAGGAAGGTTATGATCCAAAATCAAATGAGTATTATGAGGAAATAGATAAACGAATACGTGTTGACTTTCCAAATAAATTTGATAATAGTGGAGACATACAAACGACTAGACCCGTTCAGTCGGTGGCTTCTGCAAACAGAAGTGCAAAAACTGGTCGCAAACAAATGAGACTCACATCGTCTCAAGTAGCAATAGCTAAAAAATTAGGTGTGCCACTCGAAGAATATGCAAAACAATTAAAACTCACGAAGGAGGCGTAAGCATATGACAAAAGATAAAAAAACTTCTCGTGCGGCTGAGACACGGTCAAAAACTGAAAGGCCAAAAGTGTACAAGCCACCATCCTCTCTGGATGCACCACCAGCGCCTAATGGCTTTAGGCACAGATGGATCAGAGCCGAATCTGTAGGATTCCAAGATAGTAAAAACATTTATGGAAGACTCAGAGAAGGGTATGAATTAGTGAGAGCTGATGAATATAAAGATTCTGATTATCCTGTAGTTGCCGAAGGTAAATACGCTGGAGTGATTGGAGTAGGAGGCCTATTGTTGGCTAGGATACCCGAAGAACTCGCGAAGCAACGTGTTGATTATCAGAAAAAACTTACTGAAGGTCAAGACGAAGCAGTTGAAACCGACTTGCTTAGGGAACAACATAAGAGTATGCCGATCGATGTCGATCGACAGTCTCGTGTAACCTTCGGTGGTACAAAGAAAAGTTAATTTTTTAACTATTCTCGGGATAACAACCAATTCCCTATCATCGATTTAATATAAACCCGTCTATAGAAATATAGACAAAAGGAGTAATAACTATGGCTAATAGTAACACAGCTGGTTTTGGTTTGATTGCTGCGGGTACAGTTGGTGGAACACCAGCTACGCAGGGTCAAGGCAATTACTACATAGATGCCGCGTATGATCAAGACTTATTCCAAGGTGCTTCTGTTCGAATGAAGAACGGATACATCGTGGAAGCGTCTAGTACTGCGACATTTGCGACAATAGGTGTGTTTAACGGTATCTTCTACAATGCGGCTACAACTTTGAAGCCGACGTGGGCGAACTGGTACAACCAACCTATTACTCCGGCTAACAGTGAAGATGTTACATGTTTTGTAATAGACAATCCATTTCAACTTTTCGTTGGTTCAACATCTGCAGCAGTGACTCAGGCAAACGTCGGAAGAACTGTATCTT
>VTLG01012507.1_pt1 | contig 14110 bp, 6 predicted proteins | sample 4694571 | NCBI WGS metagenome assembly VTLG01 (sample SAMN12604809, study PRJNA352737) | marine metagenome | biome: ENVO:00000447; feature: ENVO:00000209|ENVO:00000569|ENVO:01000036; material: ENVO:00002151; isolation source: viral sequences binned using virsorter ...
TGAGTTGTAGCAGTAGTAGCTGATGTTGCCGCACTAGTGGCTGAAGATGCTGCATTAGTCGCATTCGTTGCTGCATTTTGAACAGCAGACAAGTTTGTGGTGATATTGTTTATTGCTGTTGTATCTCCCGCAACTGTAGTTACGTTAGAAGCTATTCCAGCTACTGTATTGACGTTAGCAATAGCTCCAGCAACTGTTCCTATATCAGTAGCATCACCAGCTACTGCAGTTACGTTAGAACTTATCCCAGCAACTGTTGTTACGTTTGAGCTTATTCCTGCAACAGTATTAACATTTGCAATTGCAGCAGCAGTTGTATTCACATTGGCAATAGATCCTGCTGTTGTGTTTACATTTGCAATACTTCCTCCAACATTATTTACATTGGTAATTGCACCTGCAACTGTTCCAATATCTGTAGCATCACCAGCTACAGCAGTTACGTTAGCAGCTATTCCAGCTACTGTCGTTACGTTAGAAGCTACTCCAGCTACGGTTGTTACGTTGGCACTTATACCTCCAACTGTAGTTATATTTGAAATGTTTCCAGCAACCGTTGTAACTTCAGTTGCTTTGGGTACATGTCTATGTAAGGTGTAAGTATTTAAAGTTGAGGTTGTTTCAACTATTAGACCAAAACCTGCAGCATAGGTTGTACTATTAGCTGCTCCAGTAATAGTAACTGTAGAGTTACCTACAGTACCATTAGATATAGAAATAACTCCACTACCATTTGAGGTAAGGTTGTTTGCTAAAGGTACACTAACAAGAGTACCAGTACCATTATCTACATCAGGGTTAGCGTTAGGAAAACTTGTTTCATTTGCTATTGGTACAAATCCACCTACATCATCTACAAGATCAACTATACGTGCATCAATAGCTGCTGTAGTTGCGACTTTATTATCAGCGGCTACCCATGTTTCACCTGATTGTATTTCTTCAACACTATCTAAGTTATAATATCTCTGGTCTGCTTCGGTTTGTGTGAAATAACGACCATCTAGAACACCATTAGTTAATAATTCTGTTTCTGTGTAATATCTGTTATCTAATTGACCAGCATCTAACTCACTCTCTGTGTAGTAAAGATTATTTAATTGACCAGCATTCAGATCAGTCTTTGTGTAATATCTATTATCTAAAGTACCTGTTGCAATATCTGCATCGACAATAGTTCCATTAACTATGTTAGCACTTGCAACAGTAATATCTGTAGGTAAAGCACCAGACCCAAGCTTATCTAAAGTAACAGAATCATTAGCTAATTTAGAACCTACTATACCTGCTGATGCATTTATATCACTATCTACTAAAGAACCACTGGTTACAGCAATAGTTATTTGACCACTACCAGGACTATTATCTGTAACAGTGATTTTATTACCAGCTGCAACATCAGTTGTTAAAGCTGTATCTATCTTAGCATCTATGCGTGCATCTTGTGCAGCAGTTGTACTAACTCTATTATTATTACTTACCCACGTTTCAGTACTTATAATTGTTTCGTCACCAGTCGTCCATGAAGCTGCAACGTCTCGTTTAGCTTCCTGTGTAACGAATAGGTTCTGATTAAAGTTATCATTTAAGTCTTGTGACTTAATTGCTGAACCAGCATAGAACGTAGCTGATAAAGTATCTACGTCTGTATCACGATAAATTCGTATCGCTGCACCACTGGCAGGTACATGTCCACTATTAAATTGTACGGTTGTAGGAGCACCGTTTGGTACGATAAACTCTGTTGTAGCCGTGCCGTTAACGGAAACTTTCACGTCAGCGGTCTTTAGATATTCAAATTCAAAAGTATAGGAGGTGGCACCAGTACTTGTTATGTTTTTTTCAGTAACTGCCATTTAACGGTTGCGTTATTTGTTCGGTGTTTTCTTTAATATCTCCTTAATTCTTTCTTGGTTTGTTTGAGCTTGAGTCTTAGCATCCTTCACCATCCCTTTCTTCATCTTTTGCTTAACGATTGCATTACCAGTACCTTGTATATCTAAGTGTTTATAGTTAGGGTCCATAGCTAATCTAGCTTCAGCTCTTTGCTGAGAGTCCCTAAGTATCTTTCTTAGACGTTGGTAAACAGGTAGTTGATCTTTATATCGTTTTATATCAGCAGCTGATGCAGACGGATCATTAATGACTTGTCTTAAATTATTAAGTTCTTCATTCCACCTTGGCTCCTGACTCATTCTTTGAACCTTCTTCCATAACTGATCTTCACCCATAAGGCGGCCTATAGCTTGTCTTTCTTCAGCAGTGTATTCAACATCAGAATCGAATTTCTTTTTAAGAATACCAATATCATCAAATCCACTGTTGATTAACCATAGTCTCCAAGGTTCCTCACCACCATGTACCTTAATAGGACTAGCAGCATTCATAATCCTGAGTAGAGGATTATCTATTTCATTAATCTTCTCACCTGTCCAGTGGTCAATCTGAGAAGGTAATGTAGCTTTACCAATTGTTGTATTTAGTAGATAACCAGTTGCATCATCATAGATATCCTTCTGTGCTTGAGTAATAGCATTAGCTACTACACCATGAGCACCAGATAGAGGTAAAGCACCTCTAGTTATGTTCGCAGCTAGTCTCTTAAATGCAGCTTCATCACCGTTCATAACAGCCATGAATGGTTCAATACCATATAGAGGTGTGTTATTTAGGTATGTAGCTGATATAGTCCAACCAAGTTTATCTAGGAAGTCAGTAGTTAAATTAGAACCTAAAGCTGTTTGGTTATAAGCTAAGTCACCAACCAATGCAAACATCTGTTCAACCATAGGGATGCCTTTATAGCTAACCCAGTTACCACCTATGTTTACTGTGTATGGTTTCCAGCCTTTCCTCATTAAGTCCTGTCTTTCTGAAGCATTAGCAGGTCCATTACCTCTAATGTTTCCAGACATTGCATACCAATATCCCATGATTGCAGTTGCACTACCAACCATCATTCTACCTTCGTACTCATCCCTAAGCTGCTTATATATAGCCATAGCGTTAGGAGTAGTTTTGTAATCAACTCCATGTTGAGCTAGTGCTTCTATAATTAGTTGTTCATCATTACCAGCCTGTAGAATCTTGGCATACTTACTCTTAAATCCAGGTATCTTTCCAATTGGTGTATAGGAAAGAGCCATCTTGACTTGGTTAATACCAGTTCTAGGGAACATCATTAATGTTTTTAATGCTGGTACCTTTCCTAAGCCTTCATTAAGCCAAGTAGACATACCATCATCAAGGTTTAAAGCAACCTCACCTGATGCGTTCTTAGCAGCTGCATCAGTTAAGAGACCATCTTTATCAAACATCCTATGATAGTTATCCATCTCAGCTTTCTTTAGATTTTGAGAGAATACTTGTGGATCTACTGTTTTACCAGCTTGTCCAAACATATCATCATAAGCTTTAAGTCTGGAATTAAAGGTAGCCATAAAGGTATCAGTAAATGCGTCAACCCCTGCCATACCAGTCATACCCATCCTCATCCACTTCATTCGTGCCATAGAACGGTTGAACTTAGCCCATCCATAGTAGAACTGACTTGCTTTATCACCAGTCTTTTGCCAGTGTTCAGCCATGTCATCAATAATTGCATAGGCATTATCCTCTTCAATAACAAAATCCTTACGAACAGCCTTCATCATAAAGTCTGGGTCACTATGGACTTTTGACATACGAGTCATGGCATCACTCATTGCTCTACGAGTGGTTTCAAACATTGAACCATGTAGATAGATTGCTCTTTCCCAAGGCTCAGAGTTCTTCTGTAGAACCTTACTTAAACCTGCTCTAGCAAATGTAGTTATTGGCTTAAGTATTAATGCAGTTCCATTACCTATAGCTGCTCTTAGTGGTGATAGACCAGATAGAACGTTATTATATGTAACAGCCCAAGCTCCTTTAGCAAAGAGGTTCATACCATCTCCACTGCTATAGATCAATCCACGAGGATCAACCTGCTCTTTAGCCCATTTGTTTAGTTTGATAATGCTATCTACATCACCATCGCTATAGTCATATGCTGCTTTTAATGTATTAACTAATTCAGGATGATCCTTCTTAGCTTGCATCAAGGTCTCTCTAAAAGCTTTAACCTTAGAGTGTTCTTGAATTGCATTCTGATTAAACTCTTCAAATGTCCTAGCAGCTTGTTCAGCAGCATCACCTTTAAGCCAGCGTTGCCACCATTTTAAGTTCTGTAGTTGCCAACCAGCTTGGTATTTAGATTGACCATATAGAGTTTCAAGTAACTCAATACGATCCATTAGGTTCTTAGTTACTGTAGCATCGTCCATAAGGTTTCCGAACTCTACGGAACCTTTAGATATAGCTGATATCTCTTTACCAAGAGTAGACATAACTCTGGCAGAGGTTTCAACAGACTCTTTACCTAAGTAAACATCTAATAGGTCACTGATAGCTACAGCTGCAGCTTCAGTAGCATCTGGATTTAACCATGCAACATTTTGAGACTTCTGAAATTCATCTTTAAGTGTTGTTCTTGTTAGATATTCAGGATCACTTAGAAGGTTGCGTAAACCATCCACAGTGTCTGGTTTCATGATCTTTTCATAGATCTTAAACACAGCTTCTGATCTCTTACCTTTAGGGAACTTATCTTGAAAGTCTATATATTCTCCAGATTGTTTCACTTTCTGAGCTATATCAGCTACAAGGTAATGAGACTTACCTAGCTGTAAACCCTTTTCCCTCATAGCATCTGTATAAGGAGCTGTAGGTACAGAATTTCTTGACTTCTCACCCATCTCTTGTGCAGCTACATCAATTGTATTCTTAGCTGCAGCTCCAGGGATTTCTGGTTTAGCAGTTAACTTCCCTTCAGGAGCTAATTTCTGAGCAACATTAGGGTTGAATGTATCTTGCCAAGGATCAGCTATACCATTTATAGCATCAAGTCCTTTACGATCTATTGATCTTTGTCTTGACCTTTGATTTCTAGTAACGTAATCTTCACCTGATTCAGCAGAGTTTACAGCTGTATCAATGATAGCATTCTTCTGTTGAGCTACTCCTAAAGTTTGAGTTTCATCTAATAGACCACTCTTAAGAGACTGGTCAAGATCAATAATCTTATTCTTAGCCTCTTGGCCTAAATTCTTAAGTTGTTCTTTTTTCTTCCACAGGAATGAAGTCTGATCTAATGGTTTGATATTCCATAGAAGTGGCTTACCAGCATTTATGGCATAACCTATTAAATCACCTACACCACTAAGAGCTGTTTCATCTATAGCAGCCAGCATCTTATTGATCTCTGGATCAGTACCATCAATGGTCTTTAGATCCTCTGGTATAGCATATGTACCTTGTGGACCAAATGTCTCTGGATACCACTCAGCTAGACGTTTAAAGTTATCAGGGTGAGTTAGTAGTCTATTCTCAGCATCTTCACCGTAGTCACTGATAGTAGCTACAGCACCGTTAATTAAACCTACACCTCCAACATTAGCTACTGCTTTTGTTAGACCTGTAAGCTTGGTTGCATTAAGAAACTTGGAATACTTACTTACTGATAGAACTGTAGGCATTAAGAAACTAGCTACACTTCTAAACTTGTTAGCGTTCTCATCATCGAACTTGGTCATCTCATCCCAAGTATCGTCTATACCACCTAAACCAGGCACTAAACCTATAACATCAAATGGTACATCTAATGCACCCATACCAGCCATATAAGCCCAGTTAGCAGGGTTCATATTTAACTTACGGTCTTTATGCCATTGAGCAAAACCACCTTCATTAGGCTGCATAGGTGGCTGTTCTGGAGTGGGTTGTGTGTCCTGTAGCTCTCCACCTTGGAGTACTGTTTCAGCTTGATCTATTACCTGAGCATCCTTATCTTCGGGGTCAGCGTGTATCCAAGTGTTAGGAGCATTGTAGGTGTTACCTTCTTCAATCCTTTCTAATTCTTCTTGACTCATTACTTTGAGTCTTTCTGCAAAGTAATTCTTTTGGTCTTCTTGATTATCCATTATAACCCCACTCTATAGAAACGTCCAACATTAGTTCCCTCTTGTATTTCATAATCAAAATCCTCGCTATCTTTTAGGAACTGTTGTGTTTGAGGATCTAAAATCACTGGTATTTCTTGTGTATATACAGGTGGTAGTGTATTTGTAACAGTACCTGCTACGATAGGTGACATATACTTAGGATCTCTTACTGAATCTGGTTTATAGGTCATCTGTAGTACCTTCCTGAAATCAGCTTTAGTTCTAAGGTTTTGAATGATCTCCTTACCTAGTGGATCTTTTGAATCTCTAAACATAGTTCCTTTAAAGTCTTCTATATCTAAATCCCACTTTTCTAAGAAGCCTTGATCTTCAGCTACTTTGAGTTGCTGCTTCCATATATCTATAGGACTTCCATATTTATTAGGATTAGCTAAGGATATATCCCATAGGACATTTGGTAAGCGATAATTCTTACCCTCTTTTATAGCTTTAGCTATATCTTTTATACGATCAGGATGTAGTAATAGTTTCTTATGTAGTAGTGTTTCATCCTTAGATAATCTTTGAATTACTTTTGCTCTTTCTTTAAACGAAGCTACGTTTAAAATCTCAGGAGCATCAGGATGATTACCTGGAGTAAAAGAAGCAAAGAATGATGTAACACCATTTGCTATCTCTTGCTTTCCTGGCTCTATGACTGAGTACTTACCAGTACCATTCTTGATCTTAAGTTCAATGTTTTGTAATGCCTTATCAGCATCACCTCCATTCCTTAAGAACTCCTTTCTAAACTCTAACTCTGCATGACGTTTAGCTTTCTCAAAGCTAGGGTGTAAAGCAGTAGTTAAACTGTCTTCCTTAAGTGCAGCTCTAAGTGCTCCACCAAGGTCATCTTTAACAATGGATTTAAGATCTATTGTGCTGAATAGTTGGTCATTCTGAACAGCTTGTTTCCAGTACTTATTCTTTAGATCTGTAGGTACATATGGACCTGTTAGATCCTCAGTAGATAGCGAGTTGTTAAGAGCTAAATCATTGATATGCTCTCTCCAGTAATCACCGTCAGCTCTACCTTGTACACTCTGATCTAAGTAAACTAAGAATGGTGCAAGCTCTTCAGCTGTATGACCACTAGCAAATAACTGATCAATACCTTGTTGTACAACTCTGGCATCACCGTTATATCTCTCAGGGTCATCTAGAAATGCTTTAAACTCAGCTCTTTCTTCCTGTCTCTTAGCTGTTAATACAGCAGCCGATACTTTAGTCCTGTTTTCTTTCTGTATCCTTCTCTGATTCATTAAGTCCTGAACCATCTCTGGATTAGCAGCAGCCCAAGTCTTATTCATATGACTCAGCTTAGTCTCATTTAACAGCTTGTAGACATCAGCATCACTAGGGAAGTTAGTTATGTTTTGTAAGTCTTTAAAGACAGCTAACTTAGCTTCTCCAGCTGACATACTACTACCATCAGGTCTAACCTCTCTTGTCTTCTGTTTAAATAGATTATTAAGAGCAGCACCTCCAGATGGTGTGTTATAAGCAGCTGCTAATACTTCAATATGCTCTGCAGACCTTCGTTGAGTTTGTTGTATAGCTTCAGTTCTTCTAGCACCATTAACAATCTTACTGGTAGATGCTCTCATCTTTTGGAACATTGGCTCCAAGAAATCAGCACTAATACCTTTAAGGTTATGTACTTCTAAATACTTATCTAGAAGGATTTCCATTGCAGCTTCCTTTTGCTGAGGTGTATCAGCCTCCATCTTTGGAAGTTGCTGTAAAGCCCAAGCTTCAAACTTACTACCAGCAATGATTGAATAAGCCTTTAACCGACCATAGTCAGATGCACTGTTCTTGCCACGGACAAACATCTCTTCTTCAAGAGTGTATCCTTCTTCTCTTAATTGATCTGCTAATAGCTCTAACTCTTCACCCTTAGCCCACTGATACTCTTCTAAAAGATCTAATTCTATCTGTTCATCAAGAGATAAACCATGCTTTAAATAAAACCTAGTGTTCTCTGCTTGAGTAGCTTCCCAGTTCTTTTTCTTAACAGTCTGGATATCGTCAACAGCTTGTGGTACTACTTCAGTAAGGAAACTTTGTACCTCTGCAGCTTTAGCTTCCTTTGATTTTTGTTCTCTTCTAAAATTATCTTCAAATATCTCAGCATTTACCTTGAGTGCTCTTTCTCTTGTATCTAGAACTTTATCCTCAATGTAAATATCTTTGAGATTCGCTTCCTCTGTTTTTAGTATTCTTTCAAGATTGGCTTCAGCAGTTAGATCCCGTTCCCGACGCTCTTTTTCAGCTTCCTTTAAGTTAGCTATATTTTGATTGTCGTTTTCCCGCATACGGGTCAACTTGGAATAACCAGGATCTATATTGCTAAAACCTTTACCGACTGCTTGCAGTTCGGGTGTGATTTTTCTTCTAGACATTTGTTTTTATTATGGAGACTGTGTGAAAAAACCTTGACCAAATGAAGATGTCTTAATAGAGTCATAATTTATACCACTAGACGTACCTGCAGTATTTGCTGTATAAGCACTAAACCCTGCACTAGCTGCATTAGCAAATACACTAGCCATACTTGGAACTTGTTGGAAAGAAACACCTTTAATAGGCTTAGGTCCAAAGTCAAATTCCTCTAATGCTCTAGGTAGTATTCTTTCAGATATCGGTGTCTTTAATGGTTTAAGTGGGTCTGGTGCTTTGGTAGGTCTTAACATACGTTGAGCATCAGCTTGAGTCATAAAGGTTCTCAGTTGCATACGTGACTCACGATCAGCACTTACCATGTTTCTAGTTAATATTGCTAATTCACTCCCAGTTTCAGCTATCTGAGATTGGAAGTTCTCTACTGCACTTTGACCTGACTGACCTTTAGCCATCAGCTCACTCTTTAATCTAATACTTTCTACTATTCTGTCTTCATTCTGGTAAGCAAAGTTAGCTCTAGTTTCCTCATCTCTTATCCTCTTCTGATCTCTAGCTTCTCCTACAGCTCTATGATATAAGCTTTCGGATTTATGAAACTGACCCATCTTTGCTTGATGTTCATAGTTAGCTATCTTTAAACGTTGCTGATAATTCCTTAGATTATTCTTATCTTTAAACTCAGCTAACTTTAATTCATTACGAGCTGCAAGTTGGATCTGTCTGATCTGTTCATCTCTATTAGCAATCAGACGTTCCTTACCAAACTCCCATCCAGGTAGATCGTATTCTAAGTATTTCTTTAGTAGAAATGCGTCTTCTCTTTTACGTGCTTTGCTTGCTGATCTACGACCAAAGAAGCCGCCTATACCACTTATAATGGTTGAAGCTACAAATGCTTCAGTACCTGTAAGTGACATCTCTATACCAGCTTCCTGTTTAATCCTTTCAACTATATGATTTCCAGGTAGACCTATCTGTGGCTCACCTGGCATACTCATATTAAATTGATCCATATCTTAAGTCCTCCTATAAAATCTCGGTGAGTAGTTTCCTTCCCACATCATCGAGTTGAGAGAGACGGGAAATGGTGAGTCATTAAAGACCCGTAAAGTAAAGTTCTTACTTCTTTGGTGTATTGGTAATGTAAATACTGTTGATTCATTTAGTGCTACGTCATCAGCTAAATATATATCAGCTGAGGTGACAGGTTGTAATTGATACCACTCGTCTACATAGATAAGTACTGTTGAATTATTAGCAGGTGCTGTAGTGAATTCTATTTCAGTATTACTTAGAAATGTAAATGCTGTATTGGTTACATTATTTACCTTTACTTGTACTTGATTCCTATCAACATAATCAAGATCACTTACAGTCCATTTAAACTTCTTATTTGAACCATCACCTGTATGAGTTTTACTACCAGCTAATCTCCCTGTTGTTTTGAGTTTAAAACCCATCACACCTGATAGACCTACATCAAACTTACATCTTGCTATTGTTAAACTAGCTGTATAGTCAACATTCTTACCTTCCTGATCAAGCTGATAATGGACCTGTGGCAGGGTTACATCTAAGTCATAGGCATAACCTACATAGACGTTACTTGCGTTCGTTGTAAGGTCTTGTCCAGGCACTTTAAAGTATGTACCAGTACCATCTGTACCTACCTCTGGAGTAATTGTAAAACCAGAGTTGTTATATGTACCAGCTGCTGTTGTACCAGCAATGATCAATACGTTTTTCTGATCAGTTAAATTGGCATAAGGTAGATAACACTTAGAGAAAAGATTAGTAGAGTCATAAGCTACAGAACTAGCCTGTGCATATAGATCCATACAAGGGTTAATCTTCTGACCTTGTGCGTTGGTTATGATTGCTACCTCTGGACTCTGGGTTAGGTTTGATTTAGATATAGTGTACTGATTCTTAGTAGCATCAGTAGCATCAGGTACTTGTTTAGTAACACAGTACATATCATCCTGATCTAAAGCTAGACCCTGAATAGTTCCAGGTAGACTCCATTTAAACCAAGACTCCATCAATAACTCTTGACCGTTTGAGTAAGTCTTATAGAAATAGATCTCATTACTTGACTGACTGGCCATAGCTATGAATTCATTCTGAACACTAGCTACAAAAGTATCTACATCAATAGTTATCCACTCGTTAACTACACGACCTATATCAAGGATGTCTGGACTTTCACCTAAACCCTTGGTTGTCATAGCAAACACCCTAACAAAGTTAGGAGTCTTACTAATGAAGTTCATGTGAGTACCAATGTCTATTGGCTCAACGTCATCGCTCATCTCCATGTTAGACATGGGAGCTATCTTCGCGTCTTTATCTATCTGACCATTATCTTCTCCATACATCAAGAACTGTTGGTTCTTAGCAAACAGAACTAAACCCTGTCTAAATGGTTTTACTGAGAATAATTTACAAGGTCTAAGAGATGCACAGTTTCGATCAACACGATCACCTGAGTCAAATGTTCTAGCTGAAATTCTATATAAATTAAATGGTTTTATTGCTTGACTAAGGATTACATTATCTTCTGACAGAAAACCTAAGCGAGCATCGTGAAAGAATAGTTTCTTTATAGTTTTACCTACAAAAGATGGGTGTGGGTTAGTCACGTCACTTCCAACTAACCTATCCTCCCATGGAACTTCTTCAAAATCAAAAGTAGTAGCTCCTGTATTAACTAACCTATGAGGCATAGTTGATTTGGTTAAACCTGGAGACACATCTGGTGCTCTTGTTTCTTTCCAATAACCACTACCACCAGCACCGTTATCTGCTACAAACTGTGCATAATAATCATCAGCACTATGCTTTGTATTCTTGTTAATAGTAACTATGTGATTATGGAATGAATTAGGTGGTAAGAATGGATGGTCTAAAGCATAATCCTGAAAGACAACTAGCCTCTCATTATCATCTCCACCTTTAGCTTCTAAGGTAAATGGAGTTAAAGTGTCAGTACCACCTACATCTAACACATAATCTAATTGAAGAGATGTAGCGTATTTAGTAACGGTCATACCAGTGATACTTTTAGCATCAATAGCATCTTTTATTTTAGTTAGTACATCTTCATACTTATCATCTGAATCTGATGATGCAGTACATACTTGAACAGCACTCTTCTCCGCAAGTATAGCTGTACCGCCTAATTTAACTTCCCAGCTAGTACTGAGCATCTCAGCAGGAGTACCAGTCAGTAATAATGTTCCTCTACTAGCAGCTACGAATGTAGGAGCAGCTTGTGTAGTTACTGTTACTGTATCATTAGTGATAAATGTAGCTGCGTCTACAGTGAGTACATCATAATTAGACTTAACTCCTGTTAAATAACCATGTGCTCCTATAGCTGCATTGGTTGTTTTATCTGTAATCGTACATACTGCACCTGTATCAGCATTCCATACATGAATAGTACCGTTAGTACCACCGACTTTAGGTGTGATACATCCTATGTATTTAGTAGTACTTCTGTTGATATAGAACCACTTGGCCCCATCTAATTGAGTACCACTGAAGTCAGTACCACTACCGTTCTTTAACTTAGATATAAACTTAAACCCAGGTCTCTTAGTTAACCCTAGTGTTACGTCTGGAAACCCATTCAAACACTCTCTTACTTGACCTGGAATTTTCTTACTATCTGCCTGTTTAGATACTCCACTTAAGTAATTGGGTATCGTTTGTGTTACTGATGCCATTATCTACTTAGTGCTTGATATGGTTGATAACTAATGTAAGGGTGTGATCCATCAGCTTTGCCAAAGAATGAATAATCACCTTGACTTGTTTCATACTCAAGTGCCATAGCTCTCATGTATGCCTCCTTTTGTTGGAGCACTTGGTACTGACCTTGGTCTCCAATGATTCGACTAGAGGTAATGGAGGATGCTCTAGCTGTTATGTAATCTTGTATTGGACGTGGTAAATCTACCCAGTCGTAAAGATAAACAATGTCGCAATCGACAGGTCCATCCGTCCATTTCCATGTGTGGTGTTCCTTGTCATACAATTTTCCACCTTTTCTTATTGCATGTTTATCATCTGCATGAGATCGACTAAGGTCTATCTGTAAAATATTATTAGCAATTGGAATCTCATCATTATCATCTGGGATTTGCTCTACATGGTCTTCCTTATTAAAGGACCATCCTTCACTTTGAACTTCTCTACTAACTTCTAAAAGTGTTTGATAAGCAATCGCAACGTCTGGGTTGGTTTCATCCAAAGTAGTGACTGGAGCCTGACCACATGACATGAGTATTTGATTTATTGCAGGTAATTCTTGAGCAGCATTAGTGGTAGGGAAAGCCATAGGTATAAATATTTGTGAATAAAAAAAAGGGAGCCATAAAGACTCCCTTAAATATGAGGTTAAGTAGTACCCCATGCAGATGGTGCAGTACCACCTGTGTAGAGTTCAACTGCAGCAGCAGGATTAACATAATCTGCTCCGCAAGCTAAGCGACCTAAGATCACGTCTCCCTGGTAAATCACGGAAACATCACCTTTAGTTACTTGTACTTGAGGTCCAATAGCTTCTACCATACCAGCAGCTTCACGTTGGAAGATAAGTCCACAAGACTTAGTGCCAACTTCAGCAGCAGAACCGTAGTCGTTATTGATACCTGTACTATCATCTTTATAATTATCGTCAGCAGTTAGTGCTTCTCCTATAAAGCTACCAGCATTGCTGAGTTGTGTCTCAGCTGAGTTAGCTGTAGGTGCAGCTGTACCACCACTACCAGATAACTTAGTACCATAAGATCCCATGAACGGAATGTTCATTGACTTGTAGATCTTGATACCAGCAATCTCAATGATACCTTGACCTGACTGTAAAGATTTACCTTGTACGTCACGGTTTACTAGCCCATTATTTCCAATGTCTTGGATCAGTTCGTAGTATTGACGTGGGTTCAGTACAGCTACTCTCCCGTCAGAGCTGACTCCTTTTTCATCTAAGGCTGCAGCTGCGTCATAGAACGCATTGACTAGGTTTGCAGGTACATAACAATCTGAATCATTAGCAGTTGCTCCTACGCGGATCTGAGTACCACCTGGCTCGACAAAGCTTGCCTTAGTGATAGGTGATGCCTTACGTGCTCCACGAGTGATAGCTCTGAAAGCGAGTCTGTCATATTTCTCAGCTAATGCATAACCAATCTTACGAGAGATCTCTGATCTCAAATCGTAGTGAGCAAGAACTTCGTCTAACTCATATAGGAATGCTGAACTGATAAGAAGGTCATCAACTGTGATGGTCTTCTCTGCTACTGGTGGTGCGCCATCACTGTTACCCAAGATTGGTTTTCCTGGTGTGTGAAATTCACTTGTGGTGCGACCTGTGTAGATGAACTGTAATGATTTGCCGTTCTTGAGAGTTCTCTTCATAATGAGATCCCGAGCAATTGTATTGTTCTGGAATCCTTTGAACATCTCACCTGAGAACAGCTTGAGATATAGCGCTCTTACGTCACCTGTACTATTCGATTGACCCTGACGGGTTAACGAAGTAGAGGTACCAGAGGCATTTTGATGTGCCATTTATCTATATTTTAAAATGTTTGAAGGTATAAATCATCATCGTGCACAATTTAAATTCGAAGTTTTGTGGTCTTTCCCACCGTCTAGACGGCTAATGGGTATCTGTC
>VTLG01001309.1_pt1 | contig 14109 bp, 7 predicted proteins | sample 4694571 | NCBI WGS metagenome assembly VTLG01 (sample SAMN12604809, study PRJNA352737) | marine metagenome | biome: ENVO:00000447; feature: ENVO:00000209|ENVO:00000569|ENVO:01000036; material: ENVO:00002151; isolation source: viral sequences binned using virsorter ...
TTGCTCCTAAAGCATTATTTCCAACAGCAGTATTACCACCTCCTGTAGTGTTAGCATCTAAAGAATGATAACCAACGGCTGTGTTCTGTGATCCAGTGGTGTTAAGTCTTAATGAATCAGTACCAAGTCCAGTGTTATTTGAAGCTGTTGTGTTATTTTTAAGTGCTTGCTTTCCTACGGCTAAATTATAACCTCCTGTTGTATTATTTTGAAGAGTCATTGATCCTAATCCTGTATTATTAAGACCTGTTGTGTTTGACAGTAATGAGTTGTAACCTACGGCAACATGATGATTCCCAGTAGTAGCGTTTTGTAAAGCTCCTGATCCTAAAGCTGTGTTTGCTGTTCCAGTTGTGTTTTTTTGTAATCCTCTATAACCAACAGCAGTATTATTATTTGCTGTCGTATTATCTTCTAATGCTTGATAACCAATAGCAGTATTATAAATTCCACTTGTATTTGCGGTTGCTGCTTCGTAACCTATAGCGACTAAACCACTACTTGTGTTAACACTTCCAGCAAAAGCACCAATCATAACATTTCCATTATCCATATCACCAGCACGAGCCGTTCTATATCCAATCGCTACGTTATATTGACTATCAAGTGTACTCATTAAAGCTTCTTGGCCAACCGCTACGCTTGAACCAGCACTTGTAGAGCTACCCATAGCACTTGTTCCAACAGCTGTGTTGCTACTACCTGTTCCATTACCTAACGCACCATTTCCTAAAGCAACATTACTCTGTCCAGTTTCATTAAGTCGTAAAGCGTAAAAACCTAATGCTGTGTTATAACTTCCTGTTGTAATCTTTTCAGCTGCCCCATGTCCTATTGCAACTCCTCTAACTGCGGTAGTTAATTCATTAAAAGCTAAATAACCAACTGCTACGTTTGAGTTACCAGTAGTTTGACTGAATAAAGAATATGCCCCCACACTAACATTTTGATAACCACTTGTGTTTGTTTTTAAACTCTGAAATCCAACAGCAGTGTTACCTGATGCTGTAGTGTTAGTTTCTAAAGCAGCTTTACCTACCGCTACGTTTTGACCTCCTGTTGTATTGGTATATAAAGTTTGTCTACCTAGTGCAGTATTATCTGCTCCAGTTGTGTTTCCATATAAAGCATCTCTTCCAAGAGCAGTAAGTGAATTTCCTGTTGAGTTTGATTGAGCAGCATTATATCCAATGGCAGTATTACCACCTCCTGTAGTATTTGAATCTAAAGCATAAGCACCTACTGCCGTGTTAGTTGCTCCAATTGTGTTTGCTAATAAAGCACGTTCTCCAACTGCTGTATTATTATCTGCTGTCTCATTATTTTCTAAAGCGTGTGTACCAACAGCTACGTTACTTGCTCCTGTTGTGTTATCTCTTAATGCTGTACGACCAATAGCTACATTATTATTAGCTGTTGTGTTGTATCTCATAGCTTCTACACCAATAGCTATGTTTTGATCTCCAGTTGTGTTTACTTGTAAAGAATTAACACCTACAGAAATGTTTTGATCTCCAGTAGTGTTTGCTTTCAATGCTTGCATACCAACAGCAGTATTAGCAGATCCAGTAGTATTTGCTCCTAAAGCGTCTTTACCAACTGCTGTATTGTTATGTGCTGTGGTGTTAGCATCTAAAGCTCCAGATCCTAACGCAACATTGTCATGTCCAGTTGTGTTAAATTTTAAAGCACTTTTTCCAATACCTGTATTATTACTTGCAGTTGTGCTATCCCTTAAAGCATCTTGACCTACTGCTGTATTAGAAGATCCAGTTGTATTTTGAGTTAAAGTGCTACCGCCAATAGAAGTATTAGTATTTCCTGTAGTGTTGTTTGCTAACGCAATTCTTCCAACTGCGGTGTTATTATCTCCACCTGTATTATCAGTTAATGCGTCAATACCTATAGCTACGTTATTAGTTCCATTTGTATTTGCATCTAAAGCATTTACACCAAGAATAGTATTACTTCCAACGTTACCTTTACCAACAGTAACTCCGTTTATGGTTGCGTCTGCTGTTGCACTGATAGCTCCTGTTATCTCAACTCCATTACTTCCAACTACTAACTCATTATTACTATCATTACCTCCATTTCTAATTTTTACAGCACTGCCAGTTGATGCTGAGATAAAAGTATGATTATTTTGAGAAAGAATCATATATTCACTTGAATCAGTTTGGTCACTATGTCTTAAACCAAAATGACCCCCACCAGCTTGATAAGCATTTCCTAAAATTCCGTCAACATTGCTATTACCATCAACTCTTATATTTGTGTTTGATGTAATGCCACTATTTGAGACTGTTAATTGGTTATTACTATCATTATTTCCACCTCTAATTATTACAGAACTACTTGTTGCAGCAGTTATAAATGTATCTCCTTTATTGCCGCTTCCATCTCCATTTATAATAATAAATTCACTGCTTGACATTCCAGTATGCCATATGCCGTTATAACTTGAGTTATTAAACCAATCACCTATATTAATTTTACTAAGTATAGAAACACCTGTTACATCAATACCAGCACCAACGTCTAAATTGCCAAGAATATCAACATGACCATCTGTGTTTACAACTAATCTATCGGCTGCATTAGTTGAGTCTTTTATTTTAAAAGCTCCACCTTGACTAAATATTTGATAGTCAGGGTTAGCATCTCCTTCTGTTAATACGATTGTAGGTTTATTACTACTTATAGTTAAATTTCCAGTTAACGTACCACCAGCAAGAGGTAATTTGGTTGCTATTGAGTTGGTAACAGTTGTTGAGAAGTTCGCATCATCTCCAAGTGCTGCTGCAAGTTCGTTTAATGTATTTAATGTACTAGGGCTGGAGTCAACAAGATTTGATATTGCTGTAGAAACAAATGCTGTTGTGGCAATTCTAGTTGTATTATTGCCAGCCGATTGAGTCGTTGCTGTTACTGTAGTTGAATCTAAAGAAACATTAGTAACAGTCCTACCTGAGTTTATAACAGTAGTACCACCTACCGAATATCCACTTTCTGAGCGCAATGCTTGTGCTGATTTAACATGAAAAACACCAGCTATATTGCCACCACCAGCCTTTTGAAATATAAAACCTCTTGAACTGCTATCTGCTGTTGCACTTTGCACAAAACTATAATCATTGTCAGTTCTATTTGCTATAAAATCCCCACTATTAGCTTGAATACCGCCAGAAGTAACTGTTAAGTCTCCTGTTACATCAATCCCTTCGCTACAGTTTAAATTTTTGAAAATATCTATTACACCATTAGCATTTACAATTAATCTATTAGAAGAATTAGTTGTGTCGAAAATTCTAAAAGTTCCTTCGTAATTAGTTAGTTGGTAATCCGAATTGTTATTTGTATCTACAAGATTTAATTTTGGTGCTGTGTTTTGTAATGTTAAATTACCTGTCATTGTGTCAGATTGATCTGACCTTACAAAACTTCCAGATTGAACACCGTCTAAAGTATCAGCATTAAGACCCGACCCTGCCCCATCAACAGTTTTAATTAGTGTTAGGAGTTCACTAGCTGTTTGTAAATTAACCTGTAAGACATTACCATCATCATTCTTTGTAAATAATTTAGGATTACCGTCTGTCCTTAAAGCTACTTCTCCTACTGATAGATCACTTGCAGATGGATCACTACCAGTTCCTCTTTTTAATTTAATTGTATTTGCCATTAACCGACCCTCCTAATGGTTTGTACTAATTAAAATGTACCTCCATCAATATCGAAACCACTTACAGCACCATTTTCTAAAAATGTAACTAAATCAGAAAATGCAACTTGAACCATTGTTCCGTTATCATTGACCACCATACGATCAGCTAAAGCAAGAGTTGTTGATGTAGCTGATGTTCCACCATCAAGAATATTTATTTCAGAAGTCGTTACTGTCGCACCATCAAGCTTATTTAATTCAGCAGTTGTTGTGGTCAAACCATCTAAAATCTGCACTTCTGTAGCAGTAAGATCAGCCAAGCTATTAGCTGTCGTTTGAGCCATTGTCGCAAGTTCTGTCAGCTTGTCGCTATGAGGCTCTACGTCTGTGCCGATTACTAGGCCAAGATTTGTCCTCGCTGCTGATGCTGTCGATGCTCCAGTACCCCCATGAGCTACTGCTATATCAGTTGCACTCCATACACCTGATGTAATAGTGCCTGTTGATGTAAGACTAGATGCAACAACAGTTGAGCCAAGTCCTGATTTGCTAACAACAGATACACCATCAATTCTGAAAACTTTACCTGTCGCAAGTTCTAAATTTTCTGATGATGTCCAAGAATCGGTAGAGTCAATCCAACTAAAAGTTTTATCAGTAGAACCTTTTAAGGTAATTCCACCACCAGACGCACCAGAATCACTTGGGGAAGAAGTAGAACCGAGTTCAATATTTTTATCATCCACACTCATGGTGGTACTGTTAACAGTTGTTGTAGTACCATTAACTGTCAAGTTACCTGTTATGACTAGGTTTTGTGTGACAGTAAACCCAGATACTGACGCACTAGATATATCAAAGCTACCAGTAAAAGTTTTATCACCTGATATTGTTTGTGTTCCAGTTTTATTTACAAAAGCACCATCACCACCAATCGCTAAAACTGTTGATGCGGAACCTCCTGCGCCCCCTGTACCCTCTCCGTAATACAGCGTATTATCAACTTCGTTAAACGCTAATTCTGCGTTTTCTAATGAGCTAGGTGCGCCAGCAGATCCACTACCTCTTCTTTTAATTCTTAGCGTGTTTGGCATGGGTTAATACCTTGATTTAAAAATTACCACCATCAGTGAGTTCTGATGTAGTCACTGTAGCATCAGACTTGTATGATTGAGCAGATTGGTCGTAGTAAATAATGCTACGATCCACTCTACCATCTTCATTTAATGTTAAGCCTTTTGCGCCTTGTGCGCCAGCAGTTACTACAGAAACAACTTTAGTCTCTCCATTTACAGTAACTGTATTCTTAGTAGTAGCAATGGAAACCTTAGTACTCATCTTGTATAACTTTGCGATACTGTTATCTTACCTTCAACATAATATTCTTTCAAACCATTCGTGTTTGTTAACATTACGTCATAATATAATTCGTCTGGAAAATTAAGGGTTTGCTCATCTGTAAGGCTTAAGAAAAACTTACCAACAAGCTTATTTTCGCTAGTAGCAGTTACATTAAAATCAGCATACTTACATTCTCTTTCCTTATCCCAAGCTTCTGCTTCAATAGTGAAACCAGTTAAATCCATTGGGACTATAGATCCATTTGCTTGAGTAGAAGACAAAACATATTCTTCGTTCCAATCTGCTGCCCTTTGCAAAGTAAAATTTCTAAGTCCGGGATTTACAGCCATTATTTAGCAGGTTCTAATTCTGTCTCTGGTTCTTGAGTAGTCTCAGGGTCAGTTACAGGTGGTTCAATCTTATTATAAGCTGCAATTTCGCCATTTATACTATCAACTTGAGTTTTTATTTGTTGTTTTTCAAGTAAAATTTGTTTTTCAGCTTTTTCAAGCTCTTGAAATCTTTGTACAAGTTCTTCACCCCTAGATTGAGCTTCACTTCTTAATTCAGAAATAGTAGACATAGATAATAATTAATATGTTTCTAATTGTATCGTATCCCTACTATTATGCTACAGGTACTAAAGCAAACTTAAATTTTTTGCCTGTTCTGTGGTTAATTAAAAACAAGTCTTCATGTCCTTCCTGTATCGTATAGTCTCCCCAAGTCCCATCTACATCATTTTGTTTTCCTTTATTAGACATTTGTAAGTCATTTATATACAAGTTTTCCCAACGATTACCACTTGCTCCTAAGTCACGAGTTCCATCTGGTACTACATTTCCATAAAATGTAATTACTCTATTATGCACTAAAACATTTGGTACACCGTTAGACCATAATTCAAGTTTGCCATCTCCAAACTGTGCAATCCCTGTATCATTATCTCCAACAGCTATACAAGCCGATCTCTGTGAATTTAAATTCCCTGCCGGTGTGCTACCAACACCTATTTTACCAGCCATATCACCACTACTAAAAGTCTTTACTCCACTAATAGTTTGGTTAGTATCGGTTCTAACATAGCTTGAAGCATTTTGACCATCTAACTTCAGTGCATCTACATTAGTAACATTAGTTCCACTACCACTAAAACTATTTGCTGTTACTGAACCAGTAAAAACAGCATTTAAACTTGAATCAATAGCAAGTGCATTGTTATCCCCGACTGTACTCCATGACCTTCCAATTTTAAACTTGTCACTATCAGAATTATCAATTCCAATGTGCCAACCAGCTATACCATTAATATCCAAAGATATAAACGGATCACCGCCATTTGCACTTCTACTTCTTACAGCAAGAAAAGCATGAGCAGAACCAGAACTGTTATTTGAGTTATAAATATAAGCACCAGCTACGTTATTAATTTCAGGACTTGTGTATGTATCGCCAGAGCTTGTAACATATAATTTTACGGATGGAGAACCTCCAATTCCAAGTCCACTATTATTTATAAAAGCTCTATCTGAGCCACCTTCACTTCCAAAGGCAATCGTATCCCCACGCAATAGTAAGTTATCACCATCAGCACCAAGATAAGCACTACCTTCAGTATTCTCTAGTCTTATAAAGTTACCAGAAGCATCAGTTCTTTTGATATGAAGATTATGAGTTGGCTGAACATGATTACCAATAGCAACGCTACCTCCACTATCAACACACATTCTATTTGTACCTGCTGTTTTAAGAATAAGATCGGCTGAGTCTGTTGCTTCTAATATGAAATTACCTGTGCCTTTATGTACTAATTCGGATACTGCATTAGCACCTTGATTTTGTCTCATTAAACGTAAGCCAAAATCTGTATGCGTTTGATCTCCTACAAAATCAAGATAAGCAAAACGATTACCAGATCCCCCAGCACCAATTTCTAAAAACGCAGCGTTAGAACCATTTTGTATTCTTGCAGCACCAACAACTTCAAGCTTCTGATTTGGATCGACAGTGCCTATCCCAACCTCACCATTACTTTCTATAGTAAGCCTATCATTACTATCTGTAGTGAACCTAACCTCATTAGTTGATGGTCTATATAATCCGTTTGCTGGTTTAGTAGTACCTGTGACATTTAGTCTTGCTGCCTGTACTTGACCAGTCGATGAAAGATTGCCATTTATTGTTGCACCTGTCGCAGTTATAGATCCTGTTTCTAAATTTACAAACTTATGAGTTCCACTATTACCTTCTAACCTTTCAAATCCATTATTAGCTGAGTTACGTCTTTCAAAATAACCATTAGATGAGTTCCATCTGATTGCTCTTACAGGATATGTTCCAGTATGTGTAGTTCCATCAGAAAATAAAGAAGAGATTGTGTTATCTCTTGCTTTTAACTCAGTAATAAAGTTTGTATATGTACTTGTTAATTCTGGTTTGTTGAAATTAGCCATGTTTAAACACCTCTTACAGTAAAGTCTACTGTATTTGTACCTGTTGGAGCATTTCCGTCTTCATCAAATAAAAATATTTTAAAGCCAGTAGGGGTTGGTTCATCAAGAAAATCGTAAATAGCATATTTAGCTGTTCCACTAGATCCTCTGATTTGTAAAGCTATTGAACTTACATCAAGGAAAGCTTTTGTTGTCCCAGCAAAGAAATTGACCTGTTTACCAGAGGCTGCCTCACTAGCTGATATCTCAACACTACCTTGATCTGTTTGTTGTTTCAAGAATAATTTTTGACTTATGTTATTAACTTTAATTAAATCATTATTACCTGATGCTGACAATGTAAAAACTACTTTTACATATCTGAAGTTTAAACCTAAAACATTTGATGCGTTTGCATCTAAATCTGTAAAATTTGTTCCGTCTGTACCTACTGAAATTTGTGGACTTATAGTGACACCTTCTCCTATGGGTGGATCAAGTGTAACTTGGCTCATTTCAACTTGGATTCTACTTGCTGGAATTGTTACCCCAAAATCTGATATCTCTTGAAATGTAGCACTATTAACTGAAGGCAAAGCATATGGTAGATTTGCTCCAAAAGAACCAAAATTAGGATATTGAGGACTGGCTTGTGTTCCATTACCTATAAAGTGATTTTCAAAACTTCTTGAACTATCTAAACAGAAAAATATTGCATTATTATCAGTAAATCCATTAGTAATGCTTCCTGTACCTATATATGTAATATTACCTTGAGTTTGCCTTTGATTTGCGACTTCAAATTGAAATGTGTTTTGTGTAACTTGTCTAGTTACATATATTTTATTATCATCAAGAGTTCCATTAGCACCACCACTTGTAAAATTAATATTTAATTGTTGTTTATTAGATAAACCATGATTTATTTTTGTAACAGTAACAACTATACCAGCACCAGTATTTGTATCGTTTGATTGAGAATATGTAGCTTCTACTACCCCATCAGTATTTAGATCAGACTGGTTTATTATGGCAGTATTTCTTTCTGCATTAAGAACGAAATCTGGTGGTTCGTCTACTATTACTGGCTTACCCTCACCTCCAACTGCTTCAATTTTTGCACTATTTACAGCAGTAATAATATAAGTAAACGTACCTCCAACCTGCTCAAAAACTGTGGTAAATCCACCTTGTTTTGCTCCAATTAAATTACCAGCAGTTTTACTCGTTCTATAGATGTTGTAATAAATTATTGGCAGATCTGAAGCAGGAGCAGTCCATCTAAGTAATACGTTATTATCAACTACCTCTGACTGTATATCTATCGCAGCAATATTACTTGGTGGATTTGCGGTGACAGTTATACTATTCAAAGCCCCTTCATTACCATTTATATCTAAAGCTCTTATGTAATAAGTTTTTTGTGTTTGTACAACATCTACACCATCAATGGTTATTACATCTTTAATCCATTTTTCAGTAACTTGAGTTCCATTTTGTTGTGCAACTAAAACTGATTGTGCGAATGATTGTGTCCCTGCTGACCTATAAATTTTATAATCTGCGATAGGTAATCCATTAGCTGTTTTAGTAACAGGACTCCATGAGATTCTTGCACTTTCATCAACTAAGACTGCTTCTAATCCTGTAGGTGATGGAGGTACGTCAAAACTTACATCTGGATAGTTTTCAATACCTGTACGACCAAAAGTTTGTATATCTCCATTACTGTTTACAGCAGCAACCCAAAACCTTTGCTCTACATTCCAAGTAACGTCAAGTAAAAAACTTGTAGAACTTACACGAGTAACAAATGATGCAGCACCAGCATCAGTAATATGATTTCCATCTGGATCAGGATTGCCATCACCATCAACTTTTACACTTTGCCTAATTTCATATTCTTTTATTTTTGTACTACCGACAGTTGGTACTGACCAAAATAACTTTAGCTGACTGTTTTCATATTGATAATTTATATTTGGTGCAGCAGCAAGTACAAAATCTACTGTGAAATTTAAAGTTTCTCCTACATTACCAGCAATATCAACTGCTCTAATATTAAAAGTAACATCATCATTAAAGTTAACAGGTAATTGAAAAGTAGTAGATTTTGATCTTCCTAATAAATTAGCATCAGTAATATTTCCTTGATATATTTCATATTCTTCTATCGCATAGCTTCCAGATGCAGGTGCTTTCCATTTTAAAATTAAGTTATCATCACTAAAAATCCCTTCTCCATTTTGAGGCGCAGATGGTGCTGTAATTGTTAATGATATTTGTGCTGCATTTACTGATTGATTTCCATCAGCATCAAAAGCTTTAATTGAAAATATTTGAGATGATGTTCCTGTGGGTATTGTCCCAACTTTAAATGTTGTACCTTTAATTTTTCCTAATGATGTACCTGTAGACCATGAACCTGACTTTATTTCGTATTGTTCTATATCTAAATCAGCAAAGTTTGGAGGTGTAGGTGTTGGGGCAGTCCAAGTCAAGAGAACCCCTAGATGTGGATCAATTTCTCCACTGAAGCCAGTAATGTCACTAGGAGGTGCAGATTTACCAACTGCTTTGAAAAAATAATCACCAGTAGTAGTATCTTTTTCTAGATACGTTTGTGTTTTTGTTGTTAATGGAGTTGCAGATCTTACCCCTGCTGCATTTACACTTCTTATTTCAAAATCAAAACGAGATTGTTTATTACTAGAGTCAATAATTACATCTGGAATTTCAAAATCACTTCCATTAACAACTGCTGTTTTTGTATTTCCACTATCTTGTTTGTATTTAACTTCATACCTATTAACACCTAAAACAGGTTGCCATCCAACAATAATTTTTATTCTTACTGTGTCCTTAAATCTATATAAAAGTTCTATTGGATATTTTGTAGTTGTACCATCAGGGTTTGGTCTTTCAGCAAATCTTGGTGGTGGGGCTGGTATTTCATTTAAGTTTGTAAAATCTCTAAAGTCTAGGGTTTTTAATTGTTCTGCAAACTCATATTTACTCTCGTTATGAGTTATTGCTGTAATCAAATATTGAAAATCGTCTTTTTCCTCAACGCTTACAACTTTAAATTTTTGAGTTTCTATATTTTCAGCACTCGTACCATTAAAAGTTTCTAAAATCCAAATCGAATTAAGATTAGGAGCTATAGTTTGAGTTGTAGGAATATAATCTTCTTCATTAAAGTTATAAGAGCTATTGGTAGTAGATAAAAAATAATTATCAGTATTATTATTACTATCTTGTATTTTTTGTGCAAAGTTACCAAGGACAGTAATTGTACCTCCAGAAATAGTTGAAATTATATTTGTAGAAACAGTACCATTTGGCATTATTACATGAAGTCTTCTTGTAGCTGTACCAGTCGTAGGTAAATCCGTAATAGCAGTATCATCAACAGTTATTTGATTTGTACCATTAACACCAATTATTCTTCCTGCTCGTCTTACTCCAGCCCTAACAGGATCTGCAATTTCAATAATTTGTCCGGGTCTGCATAATGCTGCTGCTTCTAAAGCAGTTGTAAACGCTACTGTTTCTGTTTCATTTGCTAGTGAATATAAAAACCAACGCCCAAGTCTTCTTGCTTGATAACGTGAAGTTACTCCAAATGCGTCAATATTTTTAGTGTTTACTCCGTATTTCGATATAGCTGTCTCGTCAAGAACTTCCTCATATGCTGTATCTCTTAGATTTATATCTAAATATTTTACAACTGCAACAGTGGTTCTTGTTTTAATTGATGATGAAGAATATTGAAAACCATCAGGAGCTACATTAGCTAACGTGAATAAAAAAGAAGTATCTTGACCAGCACGATCTTGTAATAGTGACAATTTACCAGCAGTGTACATTGCCATACCTCTAAATACTGAACACAAATTATTTATTACCTTAAAAGCATCTTCTCTTTTGTTTATTACAACATTTAATGAAAATCTTGGCTCTGTAACTGAATTTACTGTTCCGTCATTTAATCTTACTTTAAATTCAACTAATTCTGAACAATATTGACTTGTAGCATAGAAAGAATAAATATCTAAATTAGAAGCCACACCTGTAGAAAAATTAGCTTTTTCCGCATCAGTTAATATTTCATCTCCTAGCCCATATCTCCTTGAAGTTAACAAATCATATAAACACCAAGCAGGATCTGTAGTCCATCTAGCTGCTTGCAGCGTTCCATTAAAAACATAATTCTCAGGGTATATTATTCGACCTGTATTTGAATCTACTGTTACAGTTCCAGTGCCATTAGATGCTGGTATTCTTACCTTTGTACCTCTAACACGAAAAGCTCTCTTGGGAATACTTGAAAACTGTTCAGCATCAATCCTCATACCGACTAAAGCGGAGTTTGGATAATTAAAAATCTGTCTGAGATCAACAGTTCCTGCTGTAATGGTTTGAGATACAGAAGTAGAGACTTTAAATTTATTTTTATTTACAATTTCTGTAATTTGAGTTGCATTTATATTATTTGTAGGTTTTGACGGATTACCAGTTTTAAAGGTTAACTTTACAGAATCACCAACTATTAAATTATGGTCAGATGAAGTTATAGTAATAACTTGACCAGATTGTGTATAAGTTGCATTTTGATTTCTTAAACCCTCTTTTATTTCTTGATAACTAACTACTTTAAAAATACTTTGATGACTAATAAGATCTAAGTCATCTAAATCAAGATCAGAATCATCAGTAGTTTTTCTTTTAATCCTAAAAGTTACAGGAAAAGTGTTTCCTTCTATCCGAAAATCATGTTGTTGTTGATATAAATCAGGAGTCCTACCTTTTACCTCTTTTCCAATAATAACTCCATCATCATTTGTTACAGCAAATTCTGGAATTATTGCAAAAGCACCACTACCTTGTTGTTTTTCAATCGTGTATCTAAAAGAAGTACCCTCTGTGTCTCCGTTCTTTTTTATTTTTTGTAAAACTGGAACTCCAATAGTAATAGTTACAATATCAACGCTTGTATCAGTAATTTGAAAACTTACTCCACTTCCACTTCCGTTAGTACCATGAACTACATCTTGATTAACGCTAGTAGGTGAAGATGCTTCAGCTTGAAAACCGGGTACTACACCTTGAGTTGCAATACCACTTCTAACGTGTAATTGTACATCATCAAAATTTAATGAACCATCAGAGTTCATTACTGGCGTATCATTTAAAAAAATTGATCTTTGCCAAGCGTTATTATTTGGCACATTGTTATGGTTATATAAACCTTCTATCTGACCTTCCGATAAAACATCAATAATTTTTGCGTGTGATCTACTATCTAAAGAGTCTGCCTCAGTCTTAGAAGAGTTACCTCCTCCTTTTCCACCGCCTCCAGAACCTGCAATAAAATTTTGTTCAGTCATTTAGGCGTTCTCCGAATCTTTAGTTACAACACGAGCAGACACAGGAATACTTCCAGTTATTACATCTCCATATATTACAGGTATAGCAGTTCCAGCCCTTGCAGTGTTTTGAATCCCACTAAAACTAAACGAGTTTCTAGGATCTCCCTCGCTATCATCTACTTCTGGAGTTGGTGTAAGAAGACCAACTACCCCTTGCAAAACTAAAACCATACCTAATTTCCCAGCGAGTGCAGGCCAGCTAATAGCTCCATCCACTAAAAGAGGAGCTTTTAAAAATTCTCCAAAAGTTAAACCTCCAGAAAATGCAAACCCAAGTCCTATCAATGCAATACCAGCTAATATTTTTCCAATATTTCCAGAACCAGCAACAACAGGTATTATTTTTATTTCATCGTAACCAGCAGGATATAAAATTTCTTCATAATCTAAAGGTGTATTAGCAAGTTTTACTTGATAAAACTGCTCAGACATATGTTTATCTAGCCCCTTAAAATTAACTGCTAAAAATCTAATAGCTTCAGCCGGTGTATTAGCCACAGCTTCAAATTCATTTTGACCACCGCAAAATTCTGCTAAGTTTCCATATAGTTTTATCTTACGGAGCATATCGTAACCTCATACCAGTAGCTTTCATAAGCCATTCCCCATAAAAGTCTTTTGAACTTAGTCTACCTTGAATATGATGAAGCACCATTTGTTTACCAAGATATACTCCTACATGATTTAATCCTGTGCTATTAAGAGAAAACAAGAGGCTATCGCCTTCTTGTAAAACTTCTTCATTATCTAACTCTCTAAATCCAGTATCTTTAAAACATTTATCAAAATATGGATTTAGCCTAAACTCTTCTGGGTCGTTAGGTCTTTCCCAATCTCTTAAAATAATATTTTTGCTTTCATAATAGTCTTTTGTAAGTGTCCAACAATCATGTACACCCCAAACCCATTTTCTTCCAATAAGAGAAGCTTTGTATCCAGTAGGAGAAAAATTATGCCATTTGTTAACGCCAACACCATATATATACCAAGGTAGCTTAGTAAGTTCACAAGAAGCTCTATCTGCCTCACTTGGTAATGGAGATTGATATGGGTGAGAATGAAAAATTGCCATTATTGTCCCACTGTCTTCTGCTTTAGCCCAATCCTCTGGATTAATAATGAAATGATCTAAGGGATTAACTGCAAGATTTTTACAAGGCATATATTTTTCTTTTCCTTTTATACATACAACTAAACCACATACCTCACTAGGAAAAGCATCCCTAGCATGATGTTC
>VTLG01016967.1_pt1 | contig 14105 bp, 22 predicted proteins | sample 4694571 | NCBI WGS metagenome assembly VTLG01 (sample SAMN12604809, study PRJNA352737) | marine metagenome | biome: ENVO:00000447; feature: ENVO:00000209|ENVO:00000569|ENVO:01000036; material: ENVO:00002151; isolation source: viral sequences binned using virsorter ...
TGTCGTTTTAAGTCTTGGGTAAGAATACTATAAAATAAAAAAGGCGCTCTTACAAGCGCCCTTTTTCCTTGGAAAGATCAAGAAGTTTTTATGAACCTTGTGATCCGTATACACATCTAGGATCTGAAAATCCAAAGCTGTATCTTTCACGTGCTTTGTATCTCATATTTCCTGTATCAAAGTCACCTTCCATACCAGTGGTAAGTGGTGCTCTAACAAAGTGTTTGAATCCATTAGGAGCATCAGTTTTAATGAAGTATGCATCAGTATCGTTTAAGTAGTGGTTTACTACATAACCTTCTGGTAACATACCCATGTTTCTCATTGCATTGATGTCATTGTCAGCAGTACCAACTCTTAGAGTTGAGTTCAAGACTCTATCAGCTACAAATTGAATGTTTACTGGGATAATTAATTTTCTTCCCTGCATTGCAATTTTTAGCCCTCTTTCGTCGATAAAGCCTGCAATATCAATCATTGCTTGCTCTAATGAGGTTTCGTTTAAATCTGCGTCTGTAGCACTTCTGTTTGAGAAGTTGCCCCCTAAAGCAGTTGGGTGTGCAGTGTTTACTAAAGAAACACCATCACCACCTGCAGTAGTGAACGCATTATTTAATACATTAGCAGCCTTGACTTGTTTTGTGTAAGCCATGGATCTTGCTAGTGATTTTGTGTAACGAGCAGACAAAGTGTCATACAAATTGTCTTCGACAGCTTCCTCAGTCAAACTGAATGCAAGTGCAACAGTTTCGTGAGTATATCTAGCTGTAAAACTCTCAGTTGCTGTATCAAACTGTACAGCTGCACCTTCTTGTTTTACACCAGCTTCGCCGAAGCCCATAAGCATAACTTCTTCTTCGAATGCTCTATCGCTTGATTCTTGGTCAAAGATCTCAGCATGTTCATTCTCATAACGAGAATATTCCATACCGAACAAGGCGTTTAAGCCAGGTTCCAGTTCTTTGGCCAGTTGTGCTCTATTAATAGCCATAGTCTAGTCCTCCTTATACGCCTGCAGTTCCTGTAGATGCCGCTAGCTGATGATTATTGATCTTTACAACTAAAACCGAGTTAGCCGCCGAAGCGTCATTACTTGGAACATCATAAAAATCCAAAATTTTCAGCATGTAAGTAGCATTTCCAGTTGCTGCTGTGCTTGAATCGATCTCAGCTTTTGACATACCCGTAGTGGTACTGCCAGCCGCCATGATCATTTCTGCGTTGTTACCTAAGTCAACCGCAGTGATATCGTTTGCATCCTGTTGAGCAATATACAGTTGATCTGGATCATCTGATATAAAAGCTATAGCATCAGTTGCTGCTAGCCCGTCAGGATAATTGTTTCGGAACGTCGGTTTTCCTGTAGTTGGATCTGTATAGAAACAACCCATGAATACACCACTAATTGCTCCAGTGATAGCTCCAGCGCCGCCTTTCACTTCTATTGAACCATCAGCTTTTAACTTGACTGGGTCACCTGTAAAAAGCGCGCTTGCCCCACTAGAGATTTTATATTTAGTAGTACCTGTTGTTCCACCAGGTGCTGAACCTAGTTTCGCAATTGGACGTAAACCGAATGGCGCATCAATATTTGCCATATTAGTCTCCTTCTAAATATTTGGAGACAGTAATCTAACCATTAGACTTCTTGCCCCCAAAAGTTACTCTGCTCTGCCTTTCCTGATGAATCGGCATTGCGGGGTGCTCATCCTTATGAAGATCGTTTTCAACTGATTTAGTTTGATCCACTGTTTTGCCTTGAAAGTAGGCATCCCTATCTTCCTTAACTTCCACTGGACAACGCATCAATATTAAACCTCCTACTCCTATTACACCTTTCCACTTACCATCAGAAATTGATGGAAGATCAAGCCTGTCAGGATATTCACTTGCCATAACTGGTTCATAGCCGCTTCGTAGTCTTCCCATGACATTTTTTTCGTCCTGTTGACCACGATATTCAGCTCTGATCCACCTATGGTGAAATCCTTCTGGTGGCTCGGGTGCGTCCAAGTTAGATGGAGGTGCCCATCCTCTAGGTCGAGCTTGTTTTTCTCTTGTTTCGAGATTGCGTGAGGTAGTCTTTGTTTCTTTTGTACTCATTTACGCCTCCTTCACGTGTTTTGCGTACTCTTCAAGTGGCACACCAAGTTTTTTCGCAATAGCAACCTGTGAAGGTGTGAGTCTCACAGTGCGGCGTCCAGAATTACTAGATCTATTAGCAGAGGCAACCGTCTGAACTACTCGATTGCTCTTGTCTTTATCCTCATCCTTTTTTTCAAATTTGTGAGGAAACTCTTCACGTATACGTTTATCTAATTCTTTATAATACTCATCTGACTTGCCGTCAAATCCTTCTTCTTGTAAAAGTTTTTTGTGAATTGATAAAGCCGTGTAAGTCATTGCTTCATTAGCTCCAAACCATGTGTTCTTTTCAGCCCATGCTTCGGCTTTTGGATCGGGTTTAGCTTGTTGAATTGGTTGATTTACGGGCTTATCTTCTTTTGCCTTGGTCTTATTTTCTTCTCGTAATTTAATAGATGCACTTGCTCTTTCTTCCTCTATAGCAAGTCTAGCTATAGCTTTTTGAGCTTCTACCTGTGCTTTTGCGTCACCTGCATTAATTGCAGTTTGCAAAACGTTTTGAGCCTTTTCCATTTCAGTTGAAACTCTTTTCTGATACTGATCTAAATATCCTTCATCAACTTTTTGAACTTTTGATCTAAGATCTGATACTTGTCTTTTTTGAGATTCAGCAAATTTGAGTGCCTCTTCTTTTTGTCTTTCAGCTTCTCTTAATTTAAAAGTAAGTTTATCAATTCTTTTTTTAACATTAGCAGAATATTCTTCTGCCTCGTCCTTTACCTCTTCTTGTTTATTTTCCGATTCAGTAGATTCTACTTTTTCCTGTACTACTTCCTCTTTGTTTTCTTCTTCTTTAACTTCGATATCAACAGGATCTCCTGAAGTATCTATAGGAACAGTTTTATCCTGCTCTGATCTTGCTTGTGGTTGCATAGAGTTCTCCATGTTTAAAATATGTTTTTGGGTAGAATATCCCTTGGATCTTCTACTGTTGCTATTATTTCATCATCATTAACAATTCTCAATTCTCCATCCTCAACTCTTATTCTTGATCCAGCATAAGTAGTTATTAATACCCAATCGCCTTCTTTGCACCAAGGTCCTTCAGGATATCTTTCTTTATCTTTGTAGCAACTTGGTCCCATTTTTAAAACCTTAGCAACATTAGTAGCAACCTGAGATTGTTGTATTGTATCATCTGTTAAATATAATCCTGATTTTGTTTTTTCCTTTAATTTAAGAGGGAACAAAACCATCCTCCAACCTGTAGGTGCTGGTACTTTTTCAATTTCTTTTTTCTTTTTTTCTGCTGCTTTTCCATCCCATATATGTTGTGGGACAATTAATTTAGGTTTAGTCATCTAATTCGAGCTCCGTTTTCTTTAGCAGGTCCGTGAGTTCCTGTTCTTCTTGTTTAAGTGCATCAAGTTTACCTGTGAGATATCTATAATCATCCCAACTCTTGCACAATCCTCCTAATATAGACTGTTCAACTGACTTTTGTCTATCAATTAATTGCTTTTTATATGCTGTAAAAAAATTTTCTAACCGCATGATTTCATAAGGTCAGCTAATTTTTTGCAACGGTTTGGCGTTTGTTTGTTCCATCTGGAGTCAAGCATTTCGTAACTCGCCCCTATAAAATTAGCTTCCTGCAGGGCTTTCCACATATTTTTAAACTTAGACACCCCTGATTGTCCAAGTTGAAAGCACATCTCCGATAAGACGTGTTGAGCTGTTTCAGGTAAATCTTCTATACCATTTTGCAACATTAATTGTTTAGCTTGAGCTATTGCTCTGCTTAAATCTTTATCAAATACTGTTTGTAATTCTTCTTCGGTGTATTCTTTACCAGCAACAAAATTATCTGCTGGGACAACTTTATGACCCCACCCGATGGTATCGAACCCCTCGGTATCTTGATATATTTTGTTTCTAAAACCTTCACTTAATTTAACTGACTTCGATAATTCTTCGTAACTCAAAGTTTCTCTCCTTTAAAATATTTACCATTTATTTTTTCATCTTCTAAAGTATTTTCTTCGATGAAAGAATCAATCATGTTTGCTAAAAATTTAAATTCATCTTCTGGAGTCTGTCCAATTTTATCCCAGTTCATTCTACCATTAGTTTTGCAAATTCCTGACACCTGATGTAACATTTCAATAGGTGTTAAATTTCTTTTTTCTTTTTCCTCAGTCATTATTTCCCCTTTATTACTTTCTGTAATGTTTTTGCTTGTCTAGCATGAGTATTAGATGCTTTTTTTAATGCTTTTACAACTTTTTTTACTTTTTTTATTTTTCCCTTTTTCATTTTTTCTTTTTAAACATATTCAATGCTGCAGGACCTGCACGTACACCCAGTGACACACTGCACGCCAAATATAAAAGATGGCGATAATACTCAGGAAGTCCACTCAAAATTTCAAAGCCACGTTCAATGTGTGGTTGTAGTGGTCCAATGAAAGCACAAATTGCTGGAATCATTAACGCAAGTAAAACAAATTCGTCTTTCCAGCTGCCTTTCATCTGATCCACAGCTGATTGCTCCCACTTAATTTTTCCTGCCGCTATGTCTTCATTTTTCTTTTTTTCTGCTTGTATTTGAGCAATCTTAACCTCGCCCTTAAGCTTGCGGGTCTCTACGAAACCCTTTACAGCGTCTGTGGCCACACCGAGTAGGGGTTTCGCTAATAACTGCCACATAAAAATTCTAGATTGCTCCTATAATAATAATTACGATTAATGCTACAATACCAGCTTTAATCCAATCTTTCATTTTCCAGTCAGACCACTCTTTTAAGTGATCCCATAAGTCTCTTAGTAAGTTCATACAAACCTCCTTTTTAACGAGCGCAATATACTACTTTACGCCTTTAAATGGAACTTTTTTAATTTGTGCGTTGCTAGTTTGTCCTTTTGGACCAGCACCTTTATTTTGTTTTACAATAAAAGGTGAGTAAACAATCGCTGCATCAGAACCCACTTTCATATTTGGAAAAGGGTTTTTTTGTTTTACAACTTCTACTTTTGTTTTTTTAAAGTTCATTATTATCCTCTCTTCTTTACAGGTCCACCACGTTTTAAACCTCTAGCTTTCAACGCTGCTGTAGCTTTTGCTAAACCACCTTTTTTTAAAAAACCCATTTTGTTTCTGACTTTTTTTGGTAGCTTTGGTAAGCCTTTGTTTCCCTTTGGTATTGGTTTTAAATTTTTTTTCATATTAATGAATAGTTACATTATCTGCCATATCTTTTAACGTCTGTTCGGTTAATTGTAAAGCCTGATAATCCTCCATTGTTACCTTTAACAGGTCTTTAGCGACGATAGCAAGAGCCTCAAACATAATAAAGTTCTCATCTAATGAACAATTTTCATCAATAACAAGATCTCTTATTTTTATAATATAATCACTAAGTTGTTCTTCTTTTGTCACGTTTACCTGCCTTTTGTAGAGCTATAGCTACAGAAAGTCTTTGTTTAGCCTTCTTTTTACTAATTCCCTTTTTAGAAGCTAGAGTATTAATTGCCTTTTGTCTACTCTTACTTGCTTTTGCTTTATTTAGCTCGCTAATATTAGCAGATATAGTTTTTTGACTAGTTCCTTTTTTGAGAGGCATCTAATTTTTTTAAATTAATATTCGCTCTTAGTTGAGCTATGTCTTCAGCAGATTCTATACGGGCTTGATCAGTTTTCTCTTTTTGTGCTAATTTTGCTTGCTCAAGATTTAATTTAGCAAAATCAAACTCAGCATCTTTTTGATCTCTCATAGCCCTTTGCTGTAGTTCTTGTTGTTTAAGTTGAATAACTGGATCAGGCTGCCCTTGACCAGACATTTGAGCTTGCTGTTGTTGAACGGCAGCTAAAAACTGTGCTTCCAAAGTTGCAATCTGAGACGTTTTTAATTCATCAATATTTTGAGCTTGTTCTCCCATTTGTGACTCTGCAGCTTGTATCTCTGCATTTACAGTCTCTAAAGCTTTGAATGAAATATGTTGCATAATATGTTTATTTAAATCTATAGCTACCATTGGAACAGCTTGCACAATTGACGACATACCAAATAGTAAATGTGCCTGTATATGGGCGTCATGATTTTGCCCTTCGTATGCCTCAATTTTGTCTTGATCCAATAAACGTTGATGTTCCATTGTTGGACTCATCGGTTCTGGTTTGTCCAGTTTCATAATTTTATCTATGTCCGATACACCAAGTGCTTCGTACATTCTGCGATATGCTTCCTTAATGTTATGTAATTGTGGCGCCGATGTGGCCATTTGTAATTGTGTTTGTGCCAACTGAATTCTTTGTGCCATACTAAACATATTAGGATCTGCAACAGGTATAATATCAATAGCGTCATCAAAATCTGTTACCTTAACAGACCTATCGCCTCCGACAACCTGATATGGATAATCAGAAGGTAGATAGGTCTTGATAACGTTGGCTAGAAGCTTAAACTCTTTTTTCATCGAATAATAAATTCTTTTGTGTATCGAGCTCATTATTCTTGATCCTCTTTCTAGTAAGGCAATTGTTGTTCCTACAGGCGCCTGTTGATTTGCATCGCCGACTTGCATGTCAGCAATTTGTGCAAATCGTTGGCCTGCTTGCACCACAAAACCTAGAAGAGCGAATAATGTTTGGGATGGTTCTTTGTACGGTAATGGCATTAATCCATCACGGATAGCACCGCCAGGTGCATCAACATCTCTAAATTCGCCAGGCTGCAAAGGATTATCATCATCACGAATTCTTAATCCTCTTGCTTTAAACCCAGCTGGTAAGTTTGATAGTGTTCCTGCATCAAGCAATTGTCTTAGTGCTTGTGTTGCTGATCTTGATAGACCACCAATTAAATGTATTAAACCAAATCCATAAAAACCTAAACCTTGTAAAAATTTAAAGTGAACAAAGTATTGCGTTTTCTTAAATAGTTGATCTCCTTCTTCATAGTTTCTTCTAATCGATAACACGTTACGCGACTCTTCATCAATGGTTACAATGTAAGGTATTTTGATCCCTGTCTTTTCATCGCCTTGTTTATCTTCATATCCAACTAAATCTAAGTTCACGTGAAATTCTAATAAAGACATCATCATGCCTTCACCAACTTGCTCCACACCTTCTAGCTTATCTATCTTATCTTTTACTGCATAACTATTTTGTTGGCTGTCATCATAAGTTTTTAAATCTATATCTCTATAAAATCCTGACACTTGTTTTTTGCGAACTTCATTTTCAGACATACGAACGACATGTGTAATGCGCTCGCAACTTTCTAAATCTGTTGCTGTATAGGGAACAACTAAATCTTCTGCGGGTATAAATTTTGATACGGCTCTGCCTAGGCTTGCATCGTAGTAAACTTTTTTAAATGTGGATCCTGATAATGGTAAATAGAAAAGCATTTGATCAAGTTCAGGTGTGTACTCTTCCATCACATTTGTAATTTGATAATTCATAAAATCTTTTACGCGTTGTGACTGCTGATACTTTTCTGGCGTTTCGTCGCCCACGACATACGTTCGTACGGGTCCTGATGCAGGCATCAATTCTTTGTAAGCGGAGGAACTAAATTGTGTAACTGCTTCTGCTAATAGTGGATGCGTAACTCCACTAGCTCCTTGAAAAGGTTGAGTTCTTTCATTGTATTTAAATCCAAGTAAATCTAATCCTTGAGAATATGTTCTCTCCCATTCTTCTCTTGATGATTTGTCATTTTCATATTCTTGCATTAGATCTGAAGAAATAATGTTTAATTCACTTTCATCGATATCTTCTGCTAGATTTGCTGTAAAATCTTGTAGCACGTCCCGCGGATCGTCGGTCACGGTAACCTCCTCAGAAACAATTTCTATTTCAAGAGGTTCCTCGTTTTTTATAGCGTCTTCGATCTTGTCGCCAACAACGGCTTCTATTTTTTTATCTATGTTATTTTCAGCCATACTTTTTTATAGATTATTAACGTCAATTAATCCACCAAAATTAAATTTAGGTATAACTATACGCCTTTTTATCAGGCCGCCATCTTTTTTCTTATCGACTAAACTTTCTAGTAGTTTTACGACTTTGTTGCTTTCGAGGATGGTTTTGTAGCTTTCGTCTCTTGATTTCGAGATTGATTGGATCGTCTTGATGAGACTGTTGAGATAGTCGAGGTTGAACGTGGAAGACCTGTTATCTTCAAGAATTCCTGTGCTGATACTTTTTTTAAGGCCATTTATAATCTTTCTGTAATCGGTTTTCTCTAAATAGTCACCTGACCAATAGACATCATCGTTATATAACATTTCAGCTTGATCACCAAATACTTTCTCAAAGCCAGATTCTATTAATTTCATATCTGGTGCTTTATTATCGAAAGTTAAGAATTCTGCTACAAATCCACCAGGCACATTCTTTACATTAAAATCTAACCCTAATTCATTGTGTAATTGTTGGATCTGTTCCTGAGAATAATTACCTTGATAGTACAACATCCCTGTCCTATTTCTGCCCTCAATCGGTGTGTCAGATATGATAAAGTTACTGGCTGCCATTGCGTCTTGATTTAAGTGCTGCCCTAGTAAAGCCAACACCTGCATTCGTTGAGGTTCAGTTAGTTCAACAAATTTGTTTCCTACCTTAACCGTTAATGGAACGACAATGTTAAAATTAGCTTTACCGTCATAGGTTCCCGCTCCAAGTTTCATTTTACTAATATCAACCTTTTGCCCAAGGACAGCTGATACAGCCATCTCCATAATCGAAGGTTCTTTTCCTTTTTTGGTAATGAGTTTACTAAGATTAGATCGATGAATTAAATTTATTTGATTCATTAATGTTTTATCATCACTAAAATTATTTATAAGCTGCTCAATTTTTTTGCCGTCCTCTGTCAAGAAACTACCTACCTCTATTGTTGCTTTGACCGCTTCTTTGTATGGAACTTGTGTTGCTTGTAACTTTTCCACGAAGCGCGGATCAAGTATTTCTATTGGATCTAGTTTGTTATTTCTAAATTTAAATCCTTTCTCCTGCAGCTCTGCGATAAGTTCGTTTCCCATATCCTCATAGTTTGTAGATCCTCCTCGACTCTCCGACCAAAGTAAAGCCTGGAGTTGATATGGCTGCAGCTTCTTACCATCAGGTAAAGTTTTATTAACTTCAAAAGTCATTCTGTTTAGTGAATTTGTTATTAATGCATATAATTCTGGATTTGATGCTAGTGTCGTTGGATCTATTCCAAATATTCTAGCCATTTGTAAATCATTAACGGTATTTGGTTCGCGGTCCGTGAGACCCGTAAAATATTTAAACGTATCAACATAATTACCAAACTTAGGTGTGTTGACCACCTGATCAGGTAATTTTAAAAATTTATCGAGTGATTGTTCTTGACGAAAACCCATTCGAATAGGACGACCATTCTTATAATCAGAGAATACACCGATAGCAATTTTAAGGTTTTCTTTAGGAGTTACACCACCAGACGTAATTGATAGTATATCAAAAAATTTATTCTTATCTTCATCTGAGTATCCCTCTAAAAAATTATCGACCCACTGAGCGCCCTTCTCGTACCAAAATCTAGATGCTGCGTCTCCTTCAAGAGCGCGGTTAACAAATTCTGCATCAGGCATTTTAAAACCAAACTTTTCTGTCAAAGCTTTCATGTCCACTTTGGTTTTACCATCTAGCTCCGTAATTGAAGATGTACCGATTTGATTTAACAAATCATCATTAAAATCAAAATCTATTTTACCTGCTTCGATGTTTGAATAATCTAATTTTCTAAGATCTGTCTCACCATAAATTTTTACAGGGTTAAGTGTTTCTATGTATTGTTTTGTGTTCTTGTCTTTTGCTAAAAATTCCTCAGCTTTCTTAAATTGTTTTTGCGCCTGCCTTTGTAATAATTCTTCAACTAATGTTTCAAATGGATCTTTTCCTGGAGGCTTGGGTCCTTTTCCATCATCGTCTGGTTCAGGATCTTCATCACCTCTAGTCATTTCTGTTGTTGGCATTCTTTCAAGATCCTCTTCCTTAACGTCAATAACTTCATCATCATCTTTTTTAGTTTCGAGTACAGATAAATCTGTTTTTCCTATAACAGGCGATGGCGTATAAAAGCTGTCCTCATATGTTTTGAAAGTATCTTTGTATTGATCTGGAAATAATTGTTCTATGTCAACTAAATCATCTGATCCTAGCCCTGACAAATCAATACCTTTGTTAGATCTAAAATATTCAACTACAGCTGGTAAGGATAATCCCATTCCTGCTGCAACTGTAGCCAATGGCACTAATGCTGCTGCTGGCCCTACCATTTAATAATATACGTATTGTTTTGGTTCAGATGGTTTGTCTTCATAATCGTCCTTTAATGATACAAAATTACCTTGTCGATACCTCATCAATGCTTGAGTCATAGTATCAACTAAATCATCATGCTCACCATAAGGAAAAGCTGCGCATTCTTCAATCATTTCTTCAGCAAATTGTTTTTCTGGAGCCCAAACCATTCCGCTTTCAAAAACTGGTGCAACAGAATTTACACGTGATAGTTTATCATTGCCTTTTGAAGGCGTGTAACTCACAACAGGGATTCCAATTTGTCTTAGTTCTTGTAACAAAGGCATGCCTGAAGCTTTCGCTTCTATAATTACAGTCTCAGGTTCCCAGTATTTGTATTGCTCCAAAGCAACTTTCTTTAATTCAGGAAATTCTAAGCGATCCTTCATGCAATCAAGTAAAATAATATTATCTTTATAACCATCTTGTGATTTAAATATACCCCATGTACTTATTGCTGAATAATCGGCGCTATCTCTTTTAGAAAACGCTGTGTCATAACTTTGAATGACATGAACAAGATCTGGGATCTGCTCTCTCTTCCATGTTTTCCACCATTCACGTTTAATTATAGCTCCTTCTTCTGAAGTTGGCTTTTGTTGGTATTGTGCTTCCCATGACATAACGGGTAAATTGGCTTTTATCTTTTCAAGTTCGTCTAGTTTCCAATATTCAGGCCATATTGGTTGACCACTTGGTAAAATAGCTGGAAATTCTATTACCTCCCATTGATCCGCCTTTATTTCTGCTTGTTGTTTCATTAATCTGCCTGTTAAATCGCGTTCAGACCACCTCGTCATAACAATTACTATAGCTCCTCCAGGTTGAAGACGTTGCCTTGGTCCTGACAAATACCAATCAAACGCATTATCAAAACTTGTATCATTTATATTTTGTTCTGAGTGTGGATCGTCTATGATAAGTAGATCTGCACCACGTCCAGTTATTGCACCACCAATACCAGCACCAAAATATTCTCCTCCATGATTGGTTTCCCATCTTCCTGAAGCTTTTGAGTCTGCTTTCAAACTTACGTTTTTGTAAATTTTACGAAAAACATTGTCATCCATTAGGTTTCTCATTTTTCTTCCGAACCTGTATGACAGTTCTGCTGTGTGGGTTGCCTGAATTATTTTTGTTTTAGGTTTTTTACCCATCAACCAAGCTGGAAAAAGGTAAGATGCAAATTCTGACTTAGTGTGTCTTGGTGGCATGTTAACAATTAATCTTTTCAGTTTACCTGAAGCAATCTCTTCAAACTTTTTTGCTAGTATGTTGTGGTGATAGCCATCTATAAACTCAGGCCAGACCATTTTAACAAAGTGCATGAAACTAGTTTGAGCCTTAGCATTATCATCATGCATGGCTATTGCTAACATTAGCCTTAATTCTTCATCTGAATACTTTGAAAATTTATTATTTTTGGTTTCCATTGGGACTCCTAACCCTTTTTATACTAAAAAAAGGGGGTATACCTTAAAAAAATGTTTCATATGAAATTTTGCTCTCTGAAAATTTAAAACACCGCGCTTGCGTGCTCGCGTGTGTGCGTGCGGGCGATTTTTAGGGGCGAAAAACGGCTAAAAACCGCCATTTTTTACAAAATTTACAGGTACCCTAACGTTTTTTTGGTGGTTCGCGTCCCGAGATATAACTTACAATAATAAAAATTATCGTAAGTGATCCGCGTTTCTGGCGCATTTCTGCGCTTTTTTTGGGTCATAAACCGTTATTTTTTTTTAAAAACTCGATTATTCCTGGCCAACTGACCGCGATTGGCGGTTCGCGCACGCCTTTTTCTAATATTTTCTGCCATTTTGATGTCTCATACAGAATTTCACGCGCTCCGTGAATAAGCTTCGCATGTTCTGAGAAAACAATAATAAATGATTTTCCAGGAGCAATTGTAGAAAGTCTCAAACACATTGAAATTTGATGTGGGCTCAATGTAATTTTATTGGCCTTAGCAATTTTACATTCAACAAATATCGTATCCATGTGTGGTGCAATCCCAATTAAATCTGGAAAGCCTTGTTGCGTTGTTGTTTCAATCCTAAACCAATTATAAATTGTCACGTTCTTCTTAATTAATTTGACAAAGTTAGACTCTTTCATGGTACAGTAAATTTATGAGTAAAAACAAAAGTATAGGGTTACACAAATGAAAGTATTTTTACTTGTCATAAGTTTGTGGGGCTACAATGGATCATCATGGGTTTTTACTGGTAACCAATTAGTCTTGCAGGAAAAGTTTTTCGAACTCCAGGAGTGTGAAGATCTTGGACGTAAATTTATGAAATATGAAATGAACAAATATTTTACTTACAAGGTTCAATGTATTGAAGACGTAAACAAAGAAACTTAATCGCTTTTCTTTTCAACAAGTTTAACCTCTTCTGGTTCTGGTGTAACATCAATTATTTCTTCTTCACCTTTGATGCCAATACCTTTTCTTTGTAATTCATCTAGCTTAGCAACAAGTTGTTCTCTAGTTAAATTCTCAATTGCGCTCTCCATCCTAATTGTTGGATCATACAAACCAGAAGCCTTACCTCTTAATGCTTCAGCATTAATTGAAGCAGCATAATGTTTTTCCTCCTCCGCTCTTTTACTTAAACTATCTAATCTAGCTAAATGTTTATCCATGTTAACAGAATACTTATCAGTAAGTTCTTTTTTTAAATCATAAATAGCCTCAGCTACTAACGGATATTTATTAGGATCTTGTAATTCATAAGCAGACTTACGCGCAATAGCATCAGAGTATCCTGCTTTTCTTGCAGACTCAGAAGCAGATTGTTGACCAGTTAGAGTGTGATAACAAAATTCATGTACAAATCTTAATTGTTTTGGAGTCAATTTACGTGCTTTTCGACCATCAATTTTCATTTTTAACCTCTATAAAGCATAATTTCACACACATTTTATAACAAATTAATTAACTTTTTTCTACTCGCGTTATACTAAAATCATTTAAAACCGCCATTTTTTTTTAAAAACCTTACAGTCCTTACACTACCCTTACACTACTAGTGTAAGGAAATAATGGCTGTTTTCTCTACCAAATCAACAACCTTACACTTGTTACACTTGTTTCGAGATATTTTGTTTTATCAACACTAACACGCGCCAAATTATGCTTTACGGCGACCCACGAAGCGCGAAACAAATAAAATAATACAAATAAATTAATCTATGATACATAAAAAATGCCTCATGGATCAAAAACACAAAAAAGGTTTTACCTCGCACCTGCACGCCATTCAATATCTAACAAAGCTAGGTTACTGGGTCTTCGATAATATTTCTAAGTTAGGGCCATGCGATCTAATTGGTTTAAATAACAAAGGTGAAATTTTATTAGTCGATGTTAAATCAACAAGTAAAAGAAAGACAGGAAACTTTGCAGGATATTTCATTAAACGCGCACCGACGAAACAACAAAAAGAATTAGGAATTCGCATATTAATGGTCTCAGAAGACGGATCCTGCGTATTCGAAAAACCGCAGAAATTAGCCATAAAATAGAAAAGTATTGCAGCTTATGTAATATAATGTAATAAATTAGTATATTTAAATAAAGGAGAAAGAAATGAAAATTATTAAATGGATTATTAAAGATTTAAAATTAGCGAGCAAGGAAGATTGGTTCTATGTTGCTCTAGGAATTCCAGTCAGTG
>VTLG01000304.1_pt1 | contig 14104 bp, 12 predicted proteins | sample 4694571 | NCBI WGS metagenome assembly VTLG01 (sample SAMN12604809, study PRJNA352737) | marine metagenome | biome: ENVO:00000447; feature: ENVO:00000209|ENVO:00000569|ENVO:01000036; material: ENVO:00002151; isolation source: viral sequences binned using virsorter ...
AAACTTCAGAGTCGTAAGGCTCTTAGCCTTGAGCAAGAACTTACAGTGATCTGTAATCGTCAGGAACGTCACGGCATTCCCTTCGATGTAGACAGAGCACAACTCTTCTATTCCGATCTATGTGGTAGAAGATCTGAGTTACAGACAGAACTGATCGACAAGTTTGGATGGTGGTACACAGGTGAACTACGTGAACCTAAGACCAAACCATCTTACAGTAAGTTGATCAAGGTTGTGTTCAATCCAAGATCACGGCAACACATAGCCAAACGGTTGAAAGACTTCTACAACTGGAAACCTACTGAGTTCACTCCATCAGGTGAGCCAAAAGTTGATGAGTCAGTTTTATCGAAGTTGGAATATCCAGAAGCTAAGTTGTTGACCGAGTATCTTCTTGTCAATAAACGTATCTCTCAGCTAGCAGAGGGAGATCAGGCATGGTTAAAACTTGAGCGTAATGGTAGAATACATGGCAGAGTTAATACGATGGGTTCGGTTACGAGTCGGTGCAGTCATTCCCACCCGAATCTCGCACAGATTCCATCTGTTTCTGCACCATACGGGAAAGAATGTAGGGAACTCTTTTGTGCTCCTGAAGGATTTCGTTTCCTCGGAGTTGACATCAGTGGTCTGGAGCTACGTTGTCTTGCTCACTACATGGCTTTATTCGACAATGGTGACTATGGTAAGAAACTTTTGGAAGACGATATCCACACTGTTAATCAGAATGCGGCAGGTTTATCAACAAGAAATCAAGCCAAGACTTTCATATATGCTTTTTTATATGGGGCAGGAGATGAGAAGATTGGTTCGATTGTTGGTGGATCTTCTGAAGAAGGTGCGAAACTGAAGAAGAGATTTCTTTCTCAGATTCCTGCCTTGGAGAAACTTCGGAATGCTGTAAAGAAGAAAGCACAGAAGGGATATCTCAAAGGTTTGGACGGAAGACGTATCCCGATCCGTTCAGACTATGGTGCTCTCAACACCTTGATGCAGTCAGCAGGTGCTATTATCTGTAAGCGATGGGTTGTTGAGTTCAATAAACTGTTGACAAAGCGTGACTATGTTGATACTATTGATTATCAGCAAGTTGCCTTTGTCCATGATGAACTACAACTCATAGTGAAAGATGAACACGCTGACAAAATCGGACAGACCGCAGTTGAAGCTATACAGATCTCAGGAGATAAGTATGGATTCCGTCTGCCACTCACAGGAGAATACAAGATCGGTGGATCTTGGGCCGAAACCCATTGACAGTATGGACATCAGATCAAGGGCATATGCCAGTGAAATGATTTCCATGTCATTGTTTGTAAGGTGGGGGTACGATGTGCTCCAACCTTTTACTCCAACAGAGTACGACTTCGTTGTATATAAAAAAGGAACGTACAAAAGAGTCCAGGTAAAAAGTACAGACAGAGGTATGTTCAAGTTGGTACAATCAGGTAACAAAAGACCTTACGATGATACTAGCTTTGACTATCTCTGTGCTGTTGAGATGCCTTTTGTTTGGGTAATACCTTGGTCATTTGTTCAGAACAAAACAAGTGTTAGCTCAAAAGTTTTGGAGAAAAAATTTTTAGAGTATCGATTCAACCTCACTGACCCTAAAACCTACAACCCAATATGAGAGTACTATTATTAGACGGAGACATACTTCTCTATACATCTACCACTCAGCATGAAACTGAGATAGATTGGGGAGAAGACTTCTGGACACTGACTTGTGACTTCAAGTTGGTGAGACAGACACTAGATCAAACCATTTCAGATCTTGTGGAAAAGACTGAAGCTGAGAAAGTTGAGATTGCTTTATCTGATCGTGAGAACTTCAGAAAGAAAATCAATCCTTCTTACAAAGCTAATCGTAAGTCTTCACGCAAGCCTATCTGCTTCGTTCCTGCTCGTGATTATTTGATTGATACTCACGATACTTACATACGTAAGACTCTTGAAGCAGATGATGTTATGGGTGTAAGAGCTACACGCACTGCTTACAGTGATGCGTTTGAATACGTTATTGTAAGCCCTGACAAAGACCTGCTAACTATCCCAGGATATCACTGGGACTATGGAAAGGAGGTGATCCACGAGGTATCTGAGAATGAGGCAAACTATAACTTTTACAAACAAGTTCTTACTGGTGATGCTGTAGATGGGTATCCTGGTTGTCCAGGCATCGGCCCGAAGAAGGCTGAGAAGATACTTGATTCGTGTACCTCGCATTCAGACTTTTGGATTGCGATTACTAACACGTATGAGAGTGCAGGATTGACTGAGGATGATGCTATACTGAACGCACGTATGGCAAGGATTCTACGTTGGGAAGATTACCAAGACACAAAAGTAAAACTATGGATGCCTTATGAGTGAACAACTAGAACTGTTTGAAGACGAACTTAGGAACCCTAATCATTATTGTGAAGGGTTTGAAATTCAACCGATAGAATTTATAATGAAAAATGAATTTGACTTTGTTGAAGGAAACATTATAAAATACGTATCCCGATATCCACATAAAGGAGGAGTGAAAGATTTGAAGAAAGCAAGAGTGTACCTTGATATGTTGATTGAAAAGGAGGAAGCAAATGGTTGAATTACCTAGTCAATACCAACAGTTTATTCACTTGTCTAGGTACGCTCGATGGAACTATGACGAGAATAGAAGAGAACACTGGAACGAAACTGTAGCCAGATACTTTGACTTCTTCACTCGTCATATGAAAGAAAACTGTGCTTACAACTTCTATGTCAAAAATGATGCTAATGTTGTAGCAGAGTTAGAGAGTGCAGTTCTGGGTCTGGATGTGATGCCTAGCATGAGGTGTCTCATGACCGCTGGACCTGCACTACAAAAAGAGAATGTCGCAGGGTACAACTGTAGTTATCTTCCAGTTGACTCTGTGCGTTCCTTCGATGAGATCCTGTACGTTCTCATGAACGGAACTGGTGTTGGATATAGTGTAGAATCTAAGTACACTGAACAGTTACCTATAGTTCCAAACGAACTACATTCAACTGATACTTGCATCGATGTACGTGACAGTAAACTAGGATGGGCCAAAGCGTTTCGTGAGTTGATCAGCTTGCTCTATGCAGGACTGATACCAACATGGGATATGTCTAAAGTACGTCCTGCTGGTGCGTTACTAAAAACATTCGGAGGTAGGGCAAGTGGTCCTGATCCTCTGAATAAATTATTTCTATTCACTTGCAAGATATTTGAAAATGCCAAAGGAAGAAAACTCAGACCCATCGAATGTCACGACATTGTTACAAAAACAGCAGAAGTCGTGGTGGTTGGTGGTGTTCGCAGGTCTGCTCTTATTAGCCTCAGTGATCTTGGGGATGAGCAGATGCGACTCGCAAAGTCAGGAGCATGGTGGGAAGAGTTCCCCCACAGAGCACTCGCAAACAACAGTGCCAACTACCATTCCAAACCCGACACAGGGACATTTCTTAGGGAATGGTCTTCCCTCTACGAAAGTAGGAGTGGAGAACGTGGAATCTACTCTGCGTTTAATGCAAGAAAACAAGTCGAGCGATTCGACTACAGAGATCCTAGAGATGACTTCGGGACGAATCCATGTTCTGAAATAATCCTTCGGCCCAGAGAGTTCTGTAATCTATCAGAGGTAGTGATCAGACCTACTGACAAAAAGAAAGACTTGATCAACAAGGTGAAACTTGCTACAATCTTGGGTACATGGCAGAGTACACTAACCAACTTTCGCTACCTTCCTAAAACCTGGAAACAAAACTGTGAAGACGAGAGATTACTTGGAGTCTCACTCACAGGGATCATGGACAACAAACTAACTATCGATCCTGACCCTGAGTTATTGACAACCTTGAGAACTGTAGCTCGGCAGACAAATGCAGAGTGGGCAGAGAAACTAGGGATCAACGAAAGTGCTTCGATCACTTGCATCAAACCTAGTGGTACAGTATCTCAACTATGTGATTCTGCTAGTGGTATCCATACACGACACAGTGATTACTATATCCGTACTGTACGTGGTGACAACAAAGATCCGTTGACTCAGTTCTTGAGAGATCAAGGTGTAGTAAACGAACCTGATGTTATGAAACCAGACAGTACTACGGTATTCTCGTTTGCTGTGGAATCACCAAAAGATTCTGTTAAGAGAGATCAATGGTCTGCACAGAGACAACTAGATCAATGGATGATGTACCAAGAGTTCTGGTGTGAGCACAAACCTAGTGTGACTATATCCGTCAAAGAAGATGAGTGGATACCGATTGGATCATGGGTCTTCAATAACTTTGAGAAGATTAGTGGCATATCTTTTCTACCTTACAGTGAACACTCATATCAACAAGCACCATATCAGGAATGTGACAAGGAACGATACAAAGATATTGCTTCTAAAACACCTTCTATAGTATGGGAAGATCTATCCAAATATGAATCAGAAGACTACACTGTAGCATCACAAGAATTGGCTTGTGTTGGTAATTCGTGTGAGTTATAGTCTATTATTAGAACAGCTATGAAGATACCATTCGATATATCGCAAAGTTTATTAGATAGATTGAACGATCTTTTCCCTGATAAACTACCGAGTAAGATAGTATCTTCTACTGATCTAGCGTACCTCATGGGTCAAAGATCAGTAGTTGATAAACTAACAGACCTCTATAACGAAGAGACAAATCAAAATGTGTTTAGTGAATCCAACTAGTGCACCTTCCACACCGATGGTTGCACCCCCACCTCCAACTCCTATGGCTCATTCGGCTATGAAGGAGACTCCTGATATTGAAGAGGGAAAACGTGATGAGGTAAAAGAACAGGGAACAGGAAGAGAAAAGAAAAACACTGCTAGGATGAGAATCAAACCCACTAAAAGAAATAAAAAATCTGGACTCCAAATAGCAACCTAATATGCCACAACTAAACGGAAAAAAGTACGCTTATACTAAAAAGGGTAAAGAGCAGTACAAGAAAGACAAGAAGAAAAAATACACTCTATCTAGTGCTAAAAAGAAACTAGCTTCAATGGGTAGACGAGGGGATACTGAGCTTGAACACGTAAATAAAGATGAGCAACGTATGCTCAAACGTATGGGTTCTGCTCGTAGTAAAAACCCAAGGACAGGACTAACAGAGAACTTTTCCGTACCTAGTTTTAGACCTCCTAGTATACCTACACCAAAAATAAAAGTAAACGTACCAACTATAAAAATAGATCCTCCAAAAGTTAATTTACCTAAATCTACTGGAGATGTAGTAAAAGAAATAAAAGGTAGACTTCCTAAAGGATTTGATGAAAAAAATATTAAAGCTAAACTTCCTAAAGGTATAGATTCAAAAAACGCTCTTGACAAAATAGACGGAGTTGTTAAAGGTGCAGGTGGATTTGTTACTGGTGCAAGAAACGCAAGTGTTAATTTAGTATATAATCTTTTAGGTGGACAAGGTGATTACTACGATCAAGGAGGAGGAAGCTCAAGTACAACTACGAGTTCTACAGCTAGAACTGCATCATTGTCTGGCGGATTTGGGGCAATGAAAAAGAAAAAGAAAAAGAAAGGTCTATTAGCTGAAGGAGAAGAATCAGGATCAAATACAAGGTATGGTGGTAGAATGTCCAAGAGAGGACTCAGAACTCCTAAAAGAACTGGACTTAACATTGTTAAAAAAAACTCAAGCTCAACTAGTTTAGGAATGTAATATGGAGTCAGTACAAGCCGTATCCATATCTGACCGAGGAACTACCAAGGGAGGATTTGTAGCACAGCAGTATTCGACCATGACAACTAGTAGAGAATCGTTTCTCAAACGTGCGAGAGAAGCAAGTAAACTCACGATTCCTACGTTAATACCAGAATCAGGTCACACCTATACATCAGACTATCCTACACCTTATCAGAGTATAGGAGCAAGGGGAGTAAACAACTTAGCATCCAAGATGTTAATGGCATTGCTACCTCCTAACAGTCCATTCTTCAGATTAATCATAGATGATTTTGATCTTGCTAATCTTATTGGTGAAGATAAACGAGGACCAGTAGAAGAGGGTCTAGCCAAGATTGAACGTGCGGCTTTGCATGAGATTGAAGCAGAGGCTATGCGTGTTCCAATCTACGAGGCATTAAAACATTTGATTGTCGGTGGTAACGCTTTGTTACATCTGCCTAACAAGGGTGTAATGAGAGTGTTTCATCTTGATAGTTACACAGTCAAACGAGATGTTCAAGGTAACATCATTAAGATTATAGTTAAAGAAACTCTATCTGCCAAGACACTACCAGTTGACTTACAAAAGTATGTAGACATTACGGCAGAAGATTCTTTCAAAACTTATGATCTCTTTACGTGTATCAAGAGAGAAGCCAAACGATACGAGATCTTTCAAGAAATACAAGGTAATCCGATAGAAGAAAGTTTTGGTCAGTACCCACTAGATCAGTTACCCTGGATTCCTCTAAGATTTAATCGTATCGATAACGAAGACTACGGAAGAGGATTTGTAGAAGAGTATATTGGCGACTTAAAATCCGTTGAAGGTCTTAGCCAAGCTATCGTTGAAGGGTCAGCGGCTGCGGCAAAGGTGCTATTTTTAGTAAAGCCTAACGGAACTACTAAACTAAGAACTCTTGCAGAGTCACCTAATGGTGCTATTGTTGCAGGAGATGCTAATGATGTTAGCACACTACAATTAAATAAGTCAACAGACTTTCGTGTGGCTAACGAGATGCTACAGTATCTGACTAACAGACTACAGTTTGCCTTCTTAATGAACTCGTCTGTAGAACGACAGGCAGAACGAGTTACCGCAGAAGAGATTAGATACAAAGCACAAGAACTAGAGATGGCTCTTGGTGGTGTATATAGTGTACTCAGCCAGGAACTCCAAGTTCCTCTAGTTAAGCTGTTATTGGCACGACTTACCAAACAAGGTAAGATGCCAAAGTTTCCAAAGAACACTGTAAAGCCTGAGATTGTAACAGGTGTTGAAGCTCTAGGTCGTGGTCAAGATCTTAATAAACTAGCAACATTCCTACAATATTTACAACCTCTTGGTCAACAGATCATAGCCCAAGAGATGAACATTGGTGACTACATTGACAGACTTGGAGCTTCACTTGGTATAGACACAAGTGGTCTTATCAAAACTTCCGAAGAGAAGCAAATGGAAAAACAAATGATAGAACAACAACGACAGCAGATGATGCAACAACAAATGATGCAAGATGTTGTTAAAGGTTCTGCACCTCCATTAGCAAAAACTATAGCACAAGACGTAGCAGGTAATCCTGAGATGCTTGAGCAGATGCAACAACAGTTACAACAAACACAGAATCAAAATGCCTAAAAGTAAAAACGATCCTGAAGGTAAAAAGATATATGCTTCGGATGAAACTAATAGAGCAGAAAAAGAAGAGAAGGCTCAAAAAGCGGCTAAAGAAAGAACAAAGAAACCTTTAGGTTTAAAAAAGGGTCAACGACTTCAGCTTACTAAAGGTTCTTCAGAGACTAAACCTGGATCTGGTATGAAAACCAAAACAGGTTCAACCCTTAAAAAACAAGGGTTGTCTGATGCAGCTATGAAACAAGTCACAGGTATTCTTAATCAGTACGCTAGAAAACCAAAAGGTACAGTCAAGAAGGGTGACATTAGAAAACGTCTAAAGAAAATGTCACGTACTCCTGGTGCTCGTGGAATGTCAGCAGTGTTAGCCATATCAGCTACGGCTCTTAATATGATTGACAAGGCAAAAGAAGAAAATAAAAAGTCAGTTAAAGTTGGTGGCATGACGTTTACTGTAAGTCCTCCTAAGTCAGGTGATAGACCTTCTAAAGATAAAATGTTAGAAGAACAAAAAAAACAAGTTAAGAAAGCACGACAAAGAGTTTACGGAAGATAATGGCAACAGTAACATCAGCACGAGGTGACACACTAGAGGTCGAAGATACTCCTAAAAGAAAAACTAAACGTAAGCCTTCTAAAACTGCAAAAGAAGCCGCTGGTAAGATCCTTAAAGATATGGGAGTTACTAAAAAGGCTAGAGATAAAGTTACTAAGAAACGTGCAATAAAACGTGCTAGTCAGGTAGGAGAGAAACGAGGTAAAGCTAAAGCGTATAAACGTAGTGGTGTAGTAGGTGGAGCACTTGCTCTAGCTGAGATGGGACGTAGAAAGCGTGAAGAGTATATGAACGCTAAAAAACAAGCTCAGTCAGAAGGACGGAAAACTTTTGATTTCATGGGTATGACATTTAAACTAAATAATTAATATGGTAGATACTGTAAATATTAGTACTGGAGAAGAAGTTCCTACGGCAGGAACTACAGAACACTTAGAAGAAATGTTGGATGTAGTAGAAGCATCTGAGAATCCAGAAGTTTCTGACAAACCAGAGTGGTTACCTTCTAAGTTTGATACCCCGGAAGATCTTGCTGAAGCATATCGACAACTAGAACAACGATTAGGTTCTGGTGAACATCTTGAAGAAGATGATAATGCTGTTTATGATGATGGTCCTGTAGAACTAGAAGAAGATCCTACAGAGATCACTGAGTTCTTAGCAAGTAGAGATTTAGACTTTGATGCGTTTCAATCAGAGTATTTAGAAAATGGTGAACTTAGTGATGATGCGTATGAAGCATTAGCAAATGCAGGTATACCTCCATCACTTGTAGATTCCTGGCTTGCAGGTCAGCAAGCTGTAGGAGCACAACTAGAGATGACAGTGCACGATTCAGTAGGTGGTACAGAAAACTACAATGAATTAGTAAACTGGGCATCTGACAATTGGAGTCAAGATGAGATTGATGCTTTCAATGATTCTGTAGACTCACCTAATATAAACCAAGTTATGCTGGCTGTTAGAGGGTTGCAAGCTCAGTATAACCTTGCTAATGGCGACCCTGCCCTTTATTCTGGAGATGGTGGTTCTCCTTCAGTTGAAGGGTTTCAATCATTGAACCAAGTAACCGAAGCAATGAAAGACCCTCGTTATGCAGATGATCCTGCGTATCGTAGACAAGTTGAACAGTTGCTGTTAAATTCTGATGTTATATAATAGTTTTAAGAATTAGTCTCTGCCCTTTGCGAAGGATAACACTGAACGAAACTTACAACTAGACTGTTACACAGAATCCGATCTTTATTCTAACTTAACATTTTATAGGTAATAAATATGACTGATTATAGTAATATTTCCAGATCGGGTCAATCTAACGGTAGTGGTAGTACTCGTGAGTTATTTCTCAAGTTGTACGCAGGGGAAGTACTTACAGCGTTCCAGACCCGTAACGTGATGATGCCCATTCATCGAGTGCGTACAATTTCAAAAGGTAAAACGGCACAATTTCCTATGACAGGAAAGTTTCGTAATGCTGCTTATCATACTCCAGGTACTGAGATTACCCCTTCTACCACTAAACAGGCAGAAAGAGTAGTCGCTATTGATGATTTACTGATCAATGCTCAGTTTATCCCCAATATTGATGAAGCTATGACTCATTATGATATTAGGTCTATTTACACTCAAGAAGCAGGTTATGCTCTTGCCAAGGTAGCAGATCAAAATATCTTGAGAATGGCTATTAAATCCGGATTGTGTGATAATGCCGCTGTTGCTAATACAGCAGGAATGATTCAAGAGTACGATGCTTTTGATGACGAGGATTTTACCGATAATGTATTTATTGGTGGAGCTACTAACGCATCAAAAACTAAAGTTCAAGATCCTAAAGAATTAGCTCAAGCTATTATTGAAGCTAAAAGGATCTTAGAGAACAAAGCTGTTCCTGGTGATCCTGTTGTTGTTCTTCCTACTGACCTTTACTTTAATATGTTTAAGGTAAATGGTTCAACTCCTTTAAATGATCTTGTTATCTTTAACAGGGACATTGGAGGAACTGGAAGTCCTCTTTCAGGCAACGTGCCTAGCATCATGGGTATGCCTTTGGTAGTTACTCCTCATCTTGGTAGTTTTAGTGGTTCTACTTGGACCCCTGCCTTGTTTACACAAACTAGCTCTATTGGAGATGGTTCAGCAGCAGTTACTACTGATGCTCCTCCTATTTCAGGGGAATCAGGAAGAAACGCTCAGTATAATGTACCAGCTACTAGTGTCGCAACTGGAAGTATGGGAACTGACAACCTTTCTGATCTTGCTGTTAGAGTTGTAGGCATGGTTATGACTCAAGATGCAGTCGCAACTGTCAAACTCATGGATCTCAGTGTTGAGTCCGAGTACCAAATCATTAGACAAGGTACTCTAACCGTATCGAAATACGCTATGGGACACAACGTGTTAAGACCTGCCGCTTGTGTATTGTTACTACAAGGAAGTGCGTCTTAATCTTTTTTAAACTAAGGGTAAGCTAGAGACTATCTCTGGTTTACCCTTTTTTTTCCTTTATATATAATGGCTACAAGTCCCACTACTGTTTTAGAAGCAGTCAATACTATGTTATCTAGTATTGGTGAAGCACCTGTAAATAGTCTGGCTTCAGGTTTTGAAGATGCTGAGTTAGCAGAAAGTATTATAAATAATGTAAATCGTGAAGTACAGTCAAAAGGATTTGTATTCAATACTGACCTAGAATACACTTTGTTTCCTGGTAGTGATGGGACTGTTCATCTTCCTGCAAACATACTACGAGTAGATACTACTAAGTTAGTTCGTAGTTCAGAAGAAGATATAGTAGAACGTGGACGTAAACTGTATGATCGTAAAAAAAATAGTTTTAATCTTAGTGCAAAAGTTGACGGTATTAAACTAGATCTTATCATACAACTTGACTTTGAAGATCTGCCAGAACCTGCAAGAAGATACATTGCATTACGATCTGCTAGAATATTTCAAGATAGAGTTTTAAGCTCATCTGAACTTCACGGATTCCAACAACAAGATGAAGCACAAGCTTTATCAGAACTCATGGATTACAATGCTGAATCCGCAGACTATAGTATATTTGATAGTTATGACACTTTCCGTATCGTGGATCGCTCTATTCATTCCACAACTGTAAATCCTGAAGACTCTACACTCACACACAAGATATGAGTTTAATCTCTCGTACCATTCCTAATTTTGTAAACGGAGTGTCTCAACAACCTCCATCACTGAGATTAGAAAGTCAAGGTGAACTACAAGAAAATGGGTTATCGTCTGTTATTAAAGGGCTAGAAAAACGTCCAGGCTTTCACCATATAAAAGATATAGGTACTATTACTGGAATGGATGATGCCTTTGTGCACGTTATGCGAAGAGATGAAAACGAAGCGTATCTTTTAGTTATTAAGGATAATTCGTTAAGAGTGTTTGATTTAACAGGTTTTGGTACAGGAACTATAGGTACTGAAGTAAATGTATATGATGGAAATGGTACTGCTTTTCCTGGTAATATACTAGGTCATGCTTTAAATACTACTTCTAGTGATATAGATTATCTTAACTTTAACTCAGGAGTACTTGCAGGATTCACTTTTGCTAGTACTGATATTGCAGCTACTACTATTGCAGATTTTACATACATAGCAAATAAACAGTATCCTGTTAAAATAAATAGTAGTACTACTAATTTAACTAGACCTTATGAAGCATTAATATACGTAAAAGGTGCTGATTATGGTATGAAGTTTTCTGTTAATGTGTATTATCATGATAGTAGTACAACAAGCACAGATTATAACCGTATTTTTAGAGCATCTTATGAAGTACCTGATGGTACTGTAAGACAAACTAGTGGTAAAAACAGTGCTCAAGATAGTCCTACAGTAACTGCTCAACTAAATAATCAAGCAACTACTCATGCCATTAATGTAGCACAATCTCTATATGATGTATCACCTTTAATTGAAGGTGTTCCTGAAGTAAATACTACTAACAATCCCGCAGTAGCAGGATTTTCACCGTCTAATGCTGAAGTAGTATCTAATGGAACTGTTAAAAATCAAATTATTAATTTTGATACTAATACTCAAATTGGTACAGATGGTACTACAGGATTAAGAGCTTTACACGGAGTAAGTAACTTTGTAGTTCGTTATGAAACACAAGACAAACTTAACACAGGCACAGCAGTAGTAGATAGAGGTATAAGTAATTTAACAATAAGTTCTGGTGGAACAGGGTATAGTAATATATCAAGTAAAACTTTAACTGCTACTGGTGGAGGAGGAAGTGGTTTTGCAGGTAGTTATACAGTAAGTGGTGGAGTTATAGACTCTGTAACTATAACTAATGAAGGTTCTGGATACACATCTACTCCTACTATTGTAATTAATGGTACTGGCACTGGAGCAAGTATAACTCCTACAGTATCATCTATTGGAGATAAAAAAGGTACAACTTCAGTTATTCATATATACAATCCTGAACAACCTTTTAGTATAGAAGTTGATGATGGACAAGGAGGAGCATTTATTAGTGCAGTAGTATCTCATGAAGGAAGTAAAAGTTTTGCTTCTTTGCCTCCTAGTATTCCTCAAGCATATAATAAAGTAACTAAAACTCATAGTGGATCTACTATTTCACCAACATATACTGGAGAGTACGTAACAGCAAAAATTCAAGGTGAAAAAAATAATAATCAAGATGATTACTATGTAAATTATGATGAAAACATTTGGAAAGAAATTCCAAGACCTAAGTTTAAAAACGATGATGCTAACAGTAGAAGAAATAAATTAGATGACACTACAATGCCACATGAGTTAGTTCGTAATTTTTACACTGCGGGCCAACATTATGGTTTAGATGCTTCTACTCATGATTTAGTTTATTTTTCTTTTAGTCCTGCTAGTTTTACAGAACGCAAAGCAGGAGATGATGATACAAATCCATTTCCATCTTTTGCTCAATACGATGCTTCTTTATATACACAGGGTGCATACACAATACGTGATGTATTCTTTCATCGTAATAGACTAGGGTTTATCAGTGATGAGAACGTAATATTTTCTCAAGCTGGAGATTACAATAATTTTTTTAAAAGTACAGTCATAGCTGATTCTGATAGTAATCCTATTGATGTAGCTGTAAGTAATAACCAAGTTTCTATACTACAACACGCTATACCTTTTCAGGAACAGTTAATTTTATTTAGCGACTTGCAACAGTTTACTGTAGGTGCTAGAGAAACTCTTAGTGCCAAGTCAGTTACTATTGACGTATCTACTCAATTTGAAACATCTACTGATGCTAAACCAGTACCAGCAGGTAAGTATATATTCTTTCCATTTAAACGTGGAGAGTTCTCAGGATTACGGGAATACTTTGTTGTAGAGAACTCAGAGCAAAATGATGCTGTTGAAGTCACTGCTCATGTACCTCAGTATATTCCTGGTAAAATACGACAAATGGCTTCTTCTTCTAACGAAGAAATGATTGTCGCATTGTCAAGCACAGAAAGAAAAAATATATATGTTTATAGGTATTACTGGCAAGATCGTCAAAAAGTACAGAGTGCGTGGTCAGTATGGAAGTCTGATGGTAATGTAGTAGCAACCACATTTCTAGGCTCACAACTGTACGCTTTGATAAACCGCAGTAACAAGATAAGTTTAGAACGTATAGATCTTTCTACTGATCCTGCATCCTTAGTAATGCGTAATGCACAACCTGTGTTATTAGATCGTAGAATACTTTTAAAACATGGATCAGGAACTGGTGGTACAGTTGATGCTGACTCTTTGTTACCACTATACGGATCTATAGCAGAAGCATTTCCAAACGATTCTCCTACTGCAAGTAATATTGTTTATGTTGCAGAAACAGGAGAAATACTTGGTACTGGTTTAAGTTCTACACTTTTAGCACAAATACTGCAAAATGGTACAGCACGTTGGCAAGAAATTAAAGGTAATCCAGGTACTCCTAATAGCACTATGCGTGTATTTGCTGGTATTCCTTACACCTTTAAATACGAAGTATCTGAACAGGTAATGAAGATAAACGATTCACCTGCTAATACTGCAAGATTACAACTACGTAACATAAATCTTAACTTTAACAAAACAGGTTTCTTTAAAGTAAAAGTATCACCAAAGCCTATACAGTCTAGCTCTACTGATACCAAAGGCCGAGCACCAAGAACTAAAGTATTCTCTGGTTC
>VTLG01009035.1_pt1 | contig 14102 bp, 23 predicted proteins | sample 4694571 | NCBI WGS metagenome assembly VTLG01 (sample SAMN12604809, study PRJNA352737) | marine metagenome | biome: ENVO:00000447; feature: ENVO:00000209|ENVO:00000569|ENVO:01000036; material: ENVO:00002151; isolation source: viral sequences binned using virsorter ...
CCAGAAACAGTTTTTGATACATTAAGAGTTACACTTCCTAATGTAGTAGTACCTTCAAATCCTGCAGCGTCTTCTACAAGATTAGCAGTTACAGTTCCCAATGTAGATGTCATTTGTGACATCGTTACTGGATGAACTAATTTTTCTATAACTGCACCTAATGATGCCGCTACTTCAAATCCACTTGCCGCCTCAGCTACACTAATACTTACTGTACCAAGTGTACTTGTTGCAGCGCTTGGAGCAGTGATTGGTAATACAAGTGCTATTGCTATTCCCGAAGCATTTAATGCACTGGTCATCTGGAATCCAGATGGTGCATCTGCTGTAAGTTGAGCAAGAGCACGTCCTAAATTAGCCGCACACTGTCCTGACCATTTTCCATACAACGGTCCTAATCGTACTGTTGTAGGAACTTGATCTTGATCTGGTCTTGGTTTATATAAAACCGTTGGACCTGATCCTTCAATATATTTACCCGGATCTAACTGAGGTTGTTTAGGTTCCCAGTCACCCTTGTAAACTCTAAATCCATTCCACTCTGTTCGAGCGTCTTTATACTTAATCTTAAACCCTGATCGGTCATCGATTAGTACTGCGTGTTTACCCCTCGCGTATTTGCCCATTATGCATACCCACGCACCTTAGGCTGTACATAGAAGCTTGCACGCTCTCTGTCTTCTTCTCTAGCTAATTCCCATTCTTTTTCATACATTTGAGTTAACTCTTGTCTTCTAGGAATATCTACTAACTTTGGATGTTTGTTTGCTAGCTCTACAGTTAAACCACTAATTAATGCTGGTAGCATTCTTTTAGGTACAGCTGCATTTTGTTGGTAATTATCTGTTATATCTTCTCCATACTTAATAGCCCACATAACTATTTCATATCTACTATCTTCACTTGGACCCGGCCATAAATAAACTGTATGATTCGCTGTTCCGCTAGAATCAAATTCAGCATTTCTATCTACTGCAAATTTAAGTGGTGTACCTGTTGAATATTTATTAGGATAAGAAAGCCAATCAGCATAACTGATTCTTTCCATTTCAATATCTTGATCAGGAGTGGCATCTGTATCACGACACGCTGCCGTTAGGATATCTGAATATCCATTAGCTGCTAAATCGAATGTAGGATAAGTTGTATTGTTAAATTTATTTACTGCTACTTTATGTAAATGTAATGTGAATAGATTAACTCCTTGATTAATCCATTTAATCATTAATAAATTAAGAGAACGTCTAGCTGTGATTAAATCATAACCACCCTTTGAGCTTACTCCTAATCGTTCATAAGCTTCTTGTATAACATCTGCAATTTGCAGACTAAATGTACGTGTACCTGAACTAGCCACGTTGCCCCCTTACATTAATGCGCGAGTTAATACCCACAACAATTGACCTAATACCATAAAGCCAATTGTATACATTACTTTCGTAATGCTGTTAATTTTTTCTTCTATGTGTGTTAAATGATTATCTTTAATCGTTGAAACACGTTCACTTAAAAGTTTTATTTCGCCTTTAAGTTCCTGTATTTCCAAATCATACTTGGAAATCTCAGACATATATTAATTCCAATAAACTGTTGCGCTTGCGCCTGTGCCAGCTATATCTACAAATATATTAGTTTCACAAATTTTTCCCATTGCTGGAATTGTAAAGCTTGTTGTACCCTTAGCTGCTACAGATAAACCTAAAATAGGTGTACCTGTTGCACTTTGCGCATCATAAATATCTACTGTTGCATCTGCACCAGAGCCTGCTTCTAATACTACAGCTAATAAACGTTGTCTATGTGCAGTACTTGTTTGACCATCGGTAGTTGCATCAGCAGCAAAATATGTTGATTGTGTGTCACCTTGTATTGTCATTGTAATTCCTTTAAATGGGGAGACCGAAGCCTCCCCTAATTATATTAGCTTAAGTTGTTATTTTGTATGTATAAAACAGTTGCTGTTGCAGCCCCAGTAGAGCCATCTTCAGTTCCTGCTACAAAATCTGCAACTACTTCTAAATCAGTAGTTCCTACATCAGTTGCTTCAGTATCTAAAGTACCATGTGTAGTTGCTAATGCTTTAACGTTAGTCGCTGCTATGAATGCATTATCATCACTATCTGTTCCAATTGCAACAGTTGCTGTTCCACTATCATTATTTACAGTTGTAACATTTAAGATTACATCTACAATTTGTGAATTAGCTGGAACGATTGCAACACGTTGGTTTAATGAATCTGCTCCGATGATATCCAACACAACAGATTGTGCCATTACTACTGACCCAATGTTAGTTACATTAGTACCTACTGTGGTACCTGTTGTAGCTGGTATGTTACCCGCTTTAATCGGGCCTGAAAAAGTTGTTGTTCCCATTGTCTTACTCCTTGTTTTTCTGTCTGCTTACGCAGTCAATAGGTTTATGTTAATCTAATGCAAGGGGGCATATTTCATCCCCCTCACATTCAAAGCCTTAGGCTGGATTAGATCCGTATACACCTCTCCAGTCAGAGAAGCCAAATACATATCTCTCACGAGATTTATATCTTACGTTTCCAGTCTCAAAGTCACCTTCCATCTTAGTTTCGATTGGAGTTCTAGTGAAGTGCTTCATACCGTTAGGAACGTCAGTTCTTAACCACCAATATTTACTGTTAGTAAATCTGTGGTTAACATGATATCCACCAGCTATCATACCTTTAGATACGATTGCGTTGACATCATTGTCTGCAGTTCCAACTCTGTATGGAGACGCCATTAGTCTCTCCGCCACGAATACCAATTGTCTTGGAATGTGTAGAGTTCTAGCCTGAGCTGCGATTGGGATCGACTTGTCATCAGTAAATCCAGCAACATCAATTAAAGCTTGTTCCAGAGAAGTCTCTGAAAGCTCTGCTTGAGTTGTAGGAGTATTTGATCCAGTTGAACCATCTTGTAGTGGGTGAGCATTACTTACTAATGCAACACCGTCACCACCAGCATACACACCAGCTGTAAAGCTATTGTTGTATACCGCAGCACCTTTTGTTTGTTTAGCAGCAGCCATTGATCTAGCTAATGCTTTTGTTAATCTAGTTGATAACTTGTCGTATAAGTTATCTTCCATTGCTTCTTCAGTAATTGAGAAAGCCATAGCAACAGTTTCGTTTGTGTAGCGAGCTACCCAACCTTCACCTGTTTGTGCGTAATTTACGCCTTGACCTTCAAACTTAGTTGAAGCTTCTCCAAAGCCTGGGAAAAGAACTTCCTCTTCAAAGGCTCTGTTTGATTTTTCGTTCTCAAAGAGTACGGCTGCTTCATCTTCGTAACGTTTATATTCCGTTCCAAAGATAGCATGCAAACCCGGTACTAATTCTTTGAGTAACTGACCTCTAGTTATAGCCATAGTATTTTACTCCTTTAAATTAAGCAGTCGGGAAGTTGCCGTCATAGACACCCCAAGAATGCGTGTTAATTTTAACAAGAACATCCATTGTAGTTCCCGCTGAAGTGTAACCCAAATCATCCTGAGCAGATCCTAAGATCTGGAAAGGATACGCTTTTTGTGTAGCGTTTTGAGTATTACTTGCAGTAGAAGAGTCCAATGAAGAACCTGCTTTATGCGTCGTAGCTGATCCAGTCCCAGTTAAGTTCTGTGCCACTGCTCCTACGTCAGCAGATGTTAATGCGCTAGCAGCTTGATCTGCTTGCATTTTGAAGATCGTTGAAGGATCGTCATAAACATATGCTTTGTATTGAGCTTTTGCCACAGTACCAGTAGGTATAGATCTTACGAATTTTACGTCGCCTGAACTGTTGTCTTGATATTCTGCGCCCCAGAAAACACCGACAATTGCGCCCAGATCTCCTGAGCCAATGTCTTGTACTAATAGACCACTAGATAAAGAACAAGTATCACCTTCAAAATATGCAGAAGGTGCAGTTGCAGCGATGCGATACCCGTTACCATCAACCCAGTTGTTAAGACGAATTGTCCCACCATTTGATTGACGTACAGGTGATAATCCATAAGCCATAATAATCTCCTTATTACTTATGCACTAAGTTCGATTAAATGACTAACGCGGTGTTAATCTTCAAACTTAGCGTTTTTTGCCGCTGAACCTCTTGTTACAGAGGTGGTAGATTCATCTACCACAGGCATGCTTGAGTGAGAAGCGCTTTTTAAATCTTGCCCATAAGCTTGGGCCGCTTTCTTCGTTTGATCTTCGTAGTACTCTCTCTTCTCTGTCATATAGTCTGAATCCATTTTCATCAAAACTAAATCGCCAGATCGAACAGCACCTGCGTGTTTGCCTGCCGACATAACGTCAGCTATATAGTCTTTTCCTAATTCCTCAGGTTTAACTAACTCATAGCCTTCGCGTAGTCTTTCGTGAACATTGGCATCATCTGGTTGATTTAACAACTCATGTCGCACCCAAAGATACTCAGTACCTTCTGGTGCAGGAGGTGTCTTCAATTTTGAAGGTGCCTCAAATGTTCTTTTTCGAGTTGCCGAAGCTCTAGTTTTACGGCTTGTTTTAGTTGCTTGTGTCATATTAGCTCCCCGCCTCATTTTGGCGCAATTTTTGTCGCGCATATTCATTATAGGAAACGTTAAGACGATCAGCCATTTCTATTTCAGATTTGGTTAATCGTACTTTTGTTTTTCCTGTGGTGGTACGCGTTCCACCGACAACTGTAGGAACCTTCCTAGCAGTTCTTTTTCTCATATCAGGAAACTCTGCCATTAATCTAGCATCAAGTTCACTGTAATATTCTTCAGAACCATCTTGAGGTGCAATGCCCTCATCAATAAGTTCTTTGTGAATAACCAAAGCTGCTTGAGTTTTTATTCTGTCCGCAGTTTTGTTTCCACCAAACCAGCTATTCCTTTTCTGCCAAGCTAATGCTTTGCGATCAGGAAGAGGTTGTTCTGGTTTAGTAGTAGGTTTCTTTGCAGTTTCCTTTACTTCAGAACTTTTAGATTTGGATCCCAAATCTCTTTCCGCTCTAGCCTTATATTGTTTGGCCACCAGTCTTTCTGCTTTCACAGAGGCTAAGACATCAGTTGCTTTAATCTCAGCGTCAACGTCACTGGCTTCTTTTGCAGTCTTTAGTACACTTAAAGCTTGTTTCTCTTGAGCTTCCAATCTATCCATATATTGATTGATTGCATCAAGTTCAGAATCAGCTTGTTTAGTTTTAAGTTGATCCCTCTCAGTTAACCACGTTTCTTTTTCGTCTTCGTAGCCTTTGAGCTTTTCTTCAAGTTCCTTCTTCTGCGCAACAAGTCGCTTAATACGTTTTTCAGCGCGCTTGCCGAATACTTTATTATCTTTGGTATCTTCTTTAACTTCTGTTTCTTCTGCTTCAGTTGTCTCTTCAACTTCTGGCTCAGAGTCTTCTTCAGTTTCTGATTCTTCCTCAGTAACTTCAGTATTTTCTTCTGTAGACTCTTCAGATTCTTTTTCGGTTTCTGTTTCATCTAACTCTTCAGGTAATTCCACAATGATATCTTCATCTTCTGTATTACCTTCCTTTTTTTCTTCGTCTATCATATTCAACTCCTCGGTCGTGAACCGCGTTTACCACTATCTACATATATTATAGCCTAATTCATCCGATAATGCAAGACTATTTATGTGTAATTTTTGTAGGATCTGGTACTATACCAATGACTTCATCATCATTTATTATAGCATAAGTCTCTTTTTCATAAACAAACTTTAATCCTACATACTTTCCTGTAAGAACCCAGTCACCTTTTTTACACCATTTAGTGTCTTTATCATGGTAACAATCAGGCCCCATATCAATAACTTCTGATACTACACAAGAAAATTTTGCCGCATCTACTGACTCATCAGTCAATATAATGCCCCCTGCTGTTTTATTAGCTACTTCTCGGGGTTTCAATAGTAAACGATAACCTGCTGGTTTAGGTAAATCTTTAGCCATCATGTGTCTCCTTTACTAATTTAACTAATTCACTATGTAATCTAGACTGTAAATCTGTTAAAGTATGTTGTATACCTAACATATATTTATAATCTTCCATAGAAGGAGCACCTTGTAATATCTGTGCTTGATTAGCGTCGATGGACTCCTGTATTATTTTACTTAATCTCTCCTTATAATCCTTGGCTTCTGCCATATTACCTCCTGTAAGTTGAGGGGGCATCTCTGCCCCACTCGTTTATTTTATTTTTATTTCCTTAGGTCTTTTCTCCTCAGGTACAATTTTCTCTAATTCAATAGATAATAAACCATTCTCAAATTTAGCCCCGTTAACGACTACGTCATCTGCTAATGCAAATGTGCGCGTAAAAGCGCGTTGAGATATGCCACGGTGTACGACATCGTTGGACTTACTGTCATCTTTTTTAGATTTAATTGTTAATGAATTATTCGAGTAATCAACTGAAATATCTTTTTTATCGAAACCAGCTAATGCTAGATCGATAGTATATTTAAGATCATCAATTTTACGAATATTATATGGTGGATAATTAGGAACATCCAATTCAAGAGTTTCAAGTCTATCCCATAAAGAATCAAACCCAACTGTGAATGGTCTGTATGGTTCCCAATTTACGAGTGATTTAATCATAGTAACCTCCTTGTTAAGCGAAATTAAATCGTGACTCCTTTCGGCAGTCACTATTATTATACACTATCTATCTAGTGGTGTCAAGTCAGTTTCTATTATTTCGTTTGTATCTTCTTTTTTATTTTTCTTTTCTTTAGGTTTCTTTGACACACCCTTACACATTTCTCGCACAGTGGCAAATTGTTCACCTAATTCTAAATCTTTATATTTACCACAAGTTTTAAGTAATTCAAGTTCTTGCATTAAACGTTGATTTTCTTTTATTAAATCTATTGTATCATTATCACAAGTACTTTGTAAAGGCCAGCTAAAGCGTAAACCTATTGTACTGTTATCACCAAAGTAATCATCATTACTATCCATCCGCCTGTCATAATCATAACGACCTAGTTCACTATATAATTCTACACGACCTCTTTCACAGTTACGGTCATTTAAATAATCGTTTCTAGCTTCAGCACTTTTAAATGCTGCAAATATTATTATTAAAACTAAAGTAGCAAATAGCCAACGCATTAGTATCCTCCAGAAATAGTATTCTCCAGATCTTTCATATCGTATTTGAATTGTCTTATTGCATCTGCATTTGTTCTTACTTGATCTTCAAGCGCACGCAGTCCTGCATCACTTGCAGTTTCATATAAAAGTTTTTCTATTGCTTCAAGTTTCGCCTCGATGCGCCCAACCCATGTCACCATATCGGTCATCTCACGGACCAGCTCCTCACGAGCTGCTGTATAGTTATCGGAATTTCTTTTTGTACGATCAGAATAAATCTGGTGTATATTATCTATCTCATCACCAAAGCCATTATATACATTATCTATTTCTACTTGAAGCAATGCAATTGCGTCTTCGTTATCGTCGATTGTATTATTTAATTTATTGACGTAGTTAATGCCCCCGTATGTCGCTGCCAATAAAGACAGTACCACGGGAATGGATGCGATATATTTTAACATGTCCTCTCCAGACTATTTATTTTTTTCTTTCTTCTTTTTGCCTTAATGATTCTTTCATACCTATATCTAAAATTTCTTTTTCTTTTTGCATATTAGTATAAAAATCATTATCATCTGTTATAACAGAATTATTTTTTTTCATCGCTCTATTACGTTTAGTTAAAAACCATTTGTATTGTTTATTAGCCATATTAAGCTCCTAATCCTATAGGTTTAGCAGGTAATCCTATTACAGGAAAAGTTTCAAACTCTAAACACACTGCTTCAGTTATTAATTTATCTTTGTAATTTTGGTCTTTACTTTTATATGTTGCCATATATCCCTCACGTGCAACAATACATTCATCCATACTAGGATATAATAATGCATTATATTTTACCGATGGCATATCAGGCATTGATACAATCATAAGTAATAAAAATACTTTTACCATTAATCTTTATTCCATTTCTCTTTTGCTTTTAAAGACCATCTTTCAAATGCTTCTTTACTAATATCTTTTTTAACCATTGTAGCACCAGCTGGTATTTCATTATATAATGCAATCACTTCACCATCTTCTATATGTACAATACCTGGACTACAGAAAGCATCCTTATCATAACCTGTGTTCTTTTTCTTTAACATTCTTACTTCTTTCATACATGATGATATAGATTCCATAGGAATGTATTGTGTCATTTGAGTTTTTTGGTCATTCATGTTCCCGAAAACGAACATAAGTATCACGCTAATGACTTCCATCATAACCTCCGTTTTTGTTTTCTCTAACTTTATCTTTTAATTTCTCAACGTCCGCAATTAATTTTTCAATATCTTGTTGTGCCCTCTTTATGTTCACTGTATTACTCATCATAGATTCCATCTCATCTTGCATGGCTTCAATTTGTGTAGCCATAAATTCAATGAGCATATCCTGTTGTTGGTCTGCAGGTAAGGCCCCCATTTCTCCACGCGGCCATTTGATTCTAAACTCTGTATTTTTCTCAAGATCTGCATCAGCTAATGTAGCACGGGTCTCAAGTGAGTTCAGCCTTTCTTGTATTCCAAAAAACGCCCACACTCCAACTGCAACTGCTGCCACAATCGAAAGTAAATTTCGAATAGGCATTGCCACACTTGTATTTTCAGATACTTTCATTAGTAATTATAACTTGGTGGATTGCTTGTAGAGTCTTGTAATAATTTATAAATGTCTTCATGTTGTTCCATGATTTCTTTATTTTTATTATTCTCTTCTCTAAGTTGTTTCTTGATGTGTTTCATTTCTTTCATTAAGCTTTCAAGATCTAGTTTCATTTTAACTTGATTCTCTACTACTTCTAGATCAGATTCTTTTTCAAATTTATCATAAAGAATATTTACTTTAGAATCTAATTTAGAAATGTACCATACAATAGCAAAAAATTGTGCAGCTACTGCAATACCAATTGCTATGATTTCTTTTTTCATTATGATCCTTTCACCCATTTTTTAGATGGGGATTTAGTTTTGCTTGGACTCCATTTAACTTTATCTGCCCAGTATGCTGCAGACATTTTACCTTTAGATATATTCTTTGCATGTCTAGATTTAAAAGCTTTACGTTGTCCTACTGTTTGATTAGTCTTTACACCAGACTGACCAAATCGAATTGTTTTAATTTTGTCACCTTCTTTAGCTACTACTATATGAGATTTACCACTACCATCACTTAAACGTTTAGGTTTGTTAAATCCCGATACACCAGCTCTTTTTAATCTTGGGTCAGGTTTTTTCATCTATACCTTTTTGTTTTCTTTGCTATTGACTTTGGTTGCTTTGAGAATTGCTTCCCTTTTTTCTTCGCGGCTTTCTTTGCTTTCGTAGTCGCGGAGTATTCGGCGGAGGTCAAGGCCTTTATCGCTTTTGCTGGGAGGTACCTCTCTCCAGTAACGCTCGACTTTTTCCCAGATTTCGTTCGCCACTTTTGTTTCCCCCAGTTCTTTAAACTTGTTTGTGCTTTAGTTAAAGCCATTATTTATAACCACCCCCAGCAGCTTTATATTTCTTTGCTACTAGTTGTGCTTTTCTAGCAGACCATTGACCTGCTTTAGTACCATGAGTAGCCGCAGCTTTAACTTGTGATACAATTCTTTTACGTAATCCAGGTTTAGTATATGGATTAGCTTTTTTTGTTTTTGCTTTTTTTGCCACGTTTCTTTTTCTTTTTCTTTTTCGGTTTGGCGCCATACTCTGCTTCCCATCGCTTAGCAATCTTAGGATGTTTAGCGTGAAGATAGCGCCTTTGTTTTTCCGATTTGAAAGGCATTAACCTATCTTTTTTTGTCCATAGTTTTTACAGCACCGTAAGCTCTTTTCTTGCCTACTTTTTTAGCCATACCTTTAGACTCGTCTCTTCTTGATTTTAAAGATTGCTTCTTAGTAGAAGCTTTACCTCTTCTCATTCCTAAAGATTCATCAAGTCTAGCGTTATAGCCTTGTTTCTTTTTAGCGCTTGATTTTTTCTTTTTCATAGCAGTTCCCTTCTTGCCGATATTTTTTAAATCCATAGATTTATTACGTTGTAGAGCTGCTAATTTGTATGCTGATCCTGGCATAATATACTCCTTATTGTCGTGTTATTTTCACTGCCGCGTCCATAGTCTTAGCAGCGTCTTTTGCCATGTCACTGGCAAAACGCATTTCAGCTTCTTTCAATCGAAGCTTACGATCCTCATCCTCGTTTTCATCCGTTGTCATGAGTTTCGCTTCTTCAAGATCCATCTTATCGTCATGAATCTTAAGCTTGTTCATCTCAGCTTGCGCACGCAAAGCGAGATCTTGTTTCTGAATTTCTATTTGTTCATTCTTATCTGTATCACCAGCCATAATTTTAGCTTTCTCTTCATCAAACTGTAATACTTTATCAGAAGCGTCAGCTGCCATTAATGCAATTTGGTTTTGCATTTCCATTGGAAGTGGTTGACCTTGTTGCTGTGCCATCATTAATGCTTGTTGCATTTGAGGATCTTGAATCATCTGCATCATTTCTTGTTGGTACTTCATAGCTAAGTGTTCAGTTATGTGCCCCATAAGAATTTGTTGTAATTGTGGATTTTCTTTATAAGCAGGATTACGAAGTATAGTTCCATGAGTTACTATATGTGCATCATGGTTTTGATCCATCTGTGCTTGTAAAGGTGTACCTTTCATAGCAGCCATATTTTCTGTAATAGGATTAGCAGACATAGGTTGTTGTGATTGTGCTAAATATCTTTGAGGTTCTTCAACTCCCATAGCTGCAAACAATTCCATACTAATTTGTTGCATATTATATGCAGCTGGGTTCTGTTGAGCGATAGACATAATAGCATTTATCTTTGCAATCCTATGTGCTTCTGTTGGCATATTAGGATCGGATACTGGAATAACATCAATTGATTTTAAATTGAAGTCTTCTCTAAAAACTTGCTGTGCACTGCCTGCGACTTCGTAAGGATACATATCAGGAAGATATTCGCTATCTAATCTAGCGAGAATACGCAGGTCTTTGGATTGAGCAGCATGTAAGCGTTTGTGCACAGCGTTGAATAACTTTGAAGATTGCTCTAACAAAGCCATTGTAGTACCGACAGGACCATAGTTAGAACCTTGTTCTACTACACTATCTGTCGCATCGGCAAACTCTTTTGCAAGATTTGTAACATATTGCATTAATTGGAATAATGTACCTGATGGTTCTTTAAATGGAAGTGGTTGTAACGACTTACCTAAATCCCCAGCAGGGCTATTTACTTCTCTCCATTCACCTGGTGAGATTGGCTCGTCAGGGGCAAGCACACGAAGACCGTGCGCCTTAAAGCCACCTGGCAAGTTAGCAAAGGTGCCAGCATCTATAAGCTGACGTAGGGAGGAGGTAGCTGTTTTAGTTAAGCCACCTATTAAATGTAAATATCCATAACCATAAAATCCCAAACCTGGAATCATAGTATAATGAGTAAAATACATTTTCTTCTTCTTTAATAAATCTTCCTCATCCCAGTTTCTTCGGATACATAAAACTTGTTCATCAGTTGTCATATGTACAATATAAGGAAGTTTTAATCCATCTTCATCTTCAAATCCCGGTAAATCAATATTAGCATGTACTTCTAAAATTTCTACTTCATCTTCATCCATGCCTGGTTTAGCACGTCCAACAACTTCGTTTTCACTTTCAGTTGCGGCACTTTCTTCAATAGGAGTTTCCATAACATCTAAGTCACGGAACATTCCTGCTAATTGTAATTTCTTAACTTGGTTTTTTGATAATGTATATTTGTGTGTATATCTTTCTGCGTTCTCTAAATCAGATGCATAATAGTTTACATAAAAATCACTTGACTTTACAAACTCGGTACAAGCTCTTTGTTGTGTTGGATCCCAATATGTTTTCTTAAATGCAGTACCATATAAGGAAACATAAAATAATAATCTATCTAACTCAGGTCCGTACTCTGGCATTTGTATTTGTGTTTGCCAATTCATAAACTGACGAACACGATTTGCCTGTTCTTGTTTTTGCATAGTATCCAAACCAATTATACGTGTACGTACAGGACCTTCGGTTGGAAATAATTCTTTATAAGTTTTTGCTTGAAATTTTACAACTGCTTGTGCTAGTACAGGGTGAGTTGCATTACATGCCCCTGGAAAAGGTTCATCACCTTGATCATCTTTAAATCCTAAAAGTGTTACACCTTCCTCTGCAATGTCATCATACTCTTGTCTTGAATCTTTATCTTTAGTAAAACCTTCGTATAATTCATTTGCTACAAATTGCAAATCTTCTTCAGGCATTTGCTCTGCAAGATTCGCATCAAACTCTTCGGTTAATTGTTCTTCTTCATCAAAGAACCCCATTGCTTCTGCAGCTTCTAATTCTGCATCATTTGCTAATTCAACTTCAACTTCTCCTGTATCCAATCGCTCAATGTTATCAGCGGTTGGCATCTTAACTGAAGTTATTGCTTCTTCTAAATCTATTTGTTTTTCAATTGCCATTTTGTATCCTTACTAATAGTAAAAGCCTTTCTGCTTTCCCTGCTCCATGTTCTTTCTATTATATACTCTTTGCTCTGCCTTGTCAACCCACGTATTTTCACTATGGTCTATGTAACCACCATTACGCATCCACAACAAAGCTTGTGATAATGTATCCATATAGTCATCATGATTACCAGTTGGAAAGGTTCTTGCTTCATCCATTACTTCGACTGCCCATTTTCTATCAAAAGGGGCATAAATTCTACCATTATGAAATAAACCTGTAATAGAATATGCTCTTGCAACTTTATCTCTATCAGGATTAAACTCAAATATAGGTAATCCTGTCATACGTAAGTCTTGTATTAATGATTGACCTGAAGCTTTCTTCTCAATTAAGATTGTATCAGGTTCATGCTCTTGATATTTATCTAAAGCTTTCTGACGTAGTGTAGGATAATCCCATCTACCTCTTTCTGCCCCCAATAAACACAAGTTAGGTGTACTTACGTCTCCACCAAAGACACCCCATGTTGTAATAGCTGAGTAATCTGCTGTACTTTTAGTAGAAAACGCTGTATCCCATGATTGTATGATGTAATCACACTCAGGTGCTTTATCATGTGTCCAGTTTTGCCACCAATCTAGCTTAATAATGTTACCTTGCTCAGAAGATGGGGCTTGTCCGTACAATGCATCAAATTTAAATGCAGGTGTATTGTTTTTTGTACGTATTATTTCCTCAGTTGTCCAACAAAACCCACCATCCTTGTCAGATGTTGGCCAAAAAGACTCACCTAACTGTAATTTAGGGTATTTATCTTTTAAATATCCTTGTTTTACTAGAGTTTTCCGAGCTTTTTCTAAAATTGGTACTGATTCTGTACTATTTAATGCAGGAATACGTACAACTTCCCACTTATCTGCCATAGGTGAAGTAAATTCTTGCTCTAATAAGAACCCTGCTAGGTCTGTTTCATGCCATCTTGTCATAACTAGCACTACTTTTCCACCAGGCATTAACCTTGTACGCAAACCAGAGGAATACCACTCATTCAAACTGTCTCTTCTTGTCTTAGAAAAGGCATCTTGCTCTGATATAGGGTCATCAATGATTGCTAAGTGTGCACCAAACCCTGCAATACCTGAACCAGAACCAGCTGCTAGGAAAGATCCTGCTTGTTTCTTCTTATGTTCAAGTGCCCATGAGTTTGCCGCTCTGTTATCTTTACGAATATTTATTTGTGGAAATATAGATTTGTATGCATCCGTGTTTATAATGTCACGAATAGCCCGACCAAACCTTGTAGCTAAGTCATCACTATGTGATACAGCAATTTCTTGCCAATATGGATTACGCCCAAGCGCCCATGCTGGAAAGTATGTAGATGTGATTAATGATTTACTAGAACGTGGTGATATAAAGATCATAAGACGATCAGTATCGCCTTTTTCTAATCTCATTAGTTGATCACACAAAACTCTGTGATGCGGGCCTACACTAAATGTAGGATTCATTAGCATTACAAATGCTAATAAGTCATCACGTGCTTGATGT
>VTLG01015937.1_pt1 | contig 14100 bp, 19 predicted proteins | sample 4694571 | NCBI WGS metagenome assembly VTLG01 (sample SAMN12604809, study PRJNA352737) | marine metagenome | biome: ENVO:00000447; feature: ENVO:00000209|ENVO:00000569|ENVO:01000036; material: ENVO:00002151; isolation source: viral sequences binned using virsorter ...
TAGCGTGACCGATAGCAACTTCTTCATTTAATTCAGTAGTATCAAAGAAGTATGCTTTACCTGTCCCGTCTATAGGCATTTCGGTATTTAATGTCATTAACTGTTTCCAATATTTATCATCTATATCATCAAGAGGAACAGTAGTATTCATAAAGTTAATTGCTCTATCAATTTTTACCCCGTGAGCGTGTTTGGCTCTATCTTTAGCATCTGCAATTTTAGCATCAGCCGCCCATTCATTAAATACAGCAGAAAATCCTACTGTAAATTCTTTACTAGCTTCACTAAAATCAGGTAAATATTGTTTCCAAAATTCTTCTATAGTTTTTGTTCCATCTTTATAATCATAACCATCATCAATATTGTCAGTAATCTTTTTAATAGTTTCAGCCGCTTCAAATCTTCCTGAGTGTGCATCTACTACAGATGTAGCATAGTGATTACTTAATTCAGGAATTTCATTATTTAAAATAGCTTTTTGAATCTCTTTTGTTGTCCAACCTTTAGCATAAAGCTCGTCCATTTTAGCTCCTGCCGCAGTTTTTTTATTTTCAATATATTTATCTCCCCAATTATTCATAGCGGGAGTAAGGTCATTTCTTAAAGCAGAAACAATTTGACCCATTTCTGTTGTTCTAGCATCAACGTGTCTATTCAGCCCTCTATAACGTGAGCCTATCCACTTGTTAGTCACTTGTGATTTATATTTTGTTGCCATTTAATTATGCCTTTTTAAAAAATTTCCTTTTATCATTTGCACCATAGTTTAATCCTGCTGAAGCAATCTGTAATCCTGAACTTAATAAACTAGGTGGGTCAGATGGTCTTATGTTAGCGTAGTTTCTGTGCATAGATGCGTAAGCATCATCTTCTGAACCTTGTAAAGCTAACATATCCGCTTCAAAATCAAAAGCTATTTCAGAGAAACCTAAATCGTGTTTTCCACTCATATCTTGCATTACTCTAAGTGAGTTTCCAAAACCTGAATTAAAAGCAGTAGCTTGATTTTTAGCTAATTCTTGTCTTGCTGTTAATTCAGCTATTGCTTTTGCTGAAACTGCACGAGAAGACTCATTATCAATTTTAGATAAATCAGCTAAATATGCGTGGTCAGCATTTCGCATACTAACTTCATTAGCGGCTGTATTTCTTTTGTGAACTGTTTTCTTATTTTGAAAATCAGCTACAGTTGTTACTACTGCTAACGCTAATTGGGCTTCCGCTACTCCACACATTTTTATTTATTTGTTTCCTTTATCATTAATAAGAAGGGCAATTTCCCCACTCCATATTGTTTAATTTCTTCTTTAGCTTCAAAGCCTAAAAATTGAAGCCACTTTAATGACTTCCAATTTCGCCTATCCACCCAGTTGTATATATAAGTATATCCTTTACTCATTTGTGATACCCAGTAAGGACATTCTTTTATAAATTGTTTTGTATGTTTAAATAAGTCTTCACTTGATAATAACCAAGCTATTCCATATTCAGGGTCTTTTGTAGGAGCAACCCCAAACATACCTATAACTCCTTCTTTAGCTGTTCCTATAATAGTATAGCTTCTACTTTTTTTATAAGTGAAAGGTATAACAAGAGCTTCCAACGGCGATGAACCATTTGATGCTCTTATCTCTTCCCTATCTGCTATACGCATTTTAGGTGCTAATTGTATTGCGTCAGCTAATATCGCAGGACGCACATAGTTTTCTTTTTCCATTATATCCTATTTGCTCGGTTATGATAATAACCTTCTACTTCAGCACTTGCTACATACATAGGTAAGTGTGAACTAGATTTAATGTCAAAAGTAAAATCGGTATTTCTACATTGTATTGGTACTTTAATTGTTCCTGAGTGTAATGCAGGAGCACCAATAGTGCTTCCTGAAGTTCCAAGAACATATCCGTTCATTACAGTTGTAGATGTACTTCTGTTTTCAGGTGTAACTTCTGCTGTGAAGAATCCTGAGTTTTCGTAAGTTAATGCTATATTTCTAATTTGATAACGACCTGTAGTTACAGCTAAAAGTCCTCTCCCAGTATTTTCTCTAACATACTGAGGAGATAATGTATACTTAGATTCATAAGGTGTTCCTATCCATAAGTTAGTATGATTACCAACTAACGTATATGTAGAACCACTTGTATTTGTTAAAGCATAATCTGTTCCATCAGTTTTATCAACAGCCATTAATCCTGTCTTAGCTCCATAAGGAGAAGTTAAAGTTGTTAAATCAGTACCACTTGAATATGTACCTGTTACTGATGCCATTTTATCAAGATATATACCAAAACCTAATGTTGCATCTTTTAAATTTCTTAAATCTACTTTAAATAATTTTGTTGTTTGTCCTTCAGCCGTAAATAAATAAATATTACTTTCTATTGAAAATCCACCAAGTATTTTAACACCTGTAAATTCCCATTTAGACCAAGCGGTTTGTACTTTTTCACCACCATCAAAGAAATATTTGTATATATACATTGTATCAGCATTAGTTGCTGTTACATCTGAACCTGCTGAATAAGGTACAACTTGTGCATCTGCTGTATCAGAACATAAAATTGCTAGACAATCCTCAACTGTATTACTTATAATTTGATAAGCATTAGTTGGAATTAATGTTTGTACTGAAACTGAAATATCTAAACCATCATTTGTTAATGTATCATCATCAGAATAGTATTCTCTTATTGCTGTATTGTTTGTTCTTGCTTGAGCAAAGTATGCAAACTTTCCTGCTCCTATTGGAGTTACATTATCATCGTGTTCAAAACTTGAAACTTCATTTAAGATAGCAGTAGTTGGACTAATTGTATCTCCTGCGTGGTCAAGTTTATATTGAGCTGTATCTGAAAATAATAATAATGTTTCATTAAATGATACAGAGTTTTTCAAAGTATTAACTTGAGTACCTGAAGCCGCTATATCAATAGGGTCAGTATCTAAAACTTGTGTAACTGTTGTAGCAAAGAAATTAAAATAACTAGCATTTTCAGCTAGAATTAAATTCTCTCCTGATAAAATTCCTAATCTGTTTTTATAAAAAGTTAAATTCTGTATTGTTTTACCTACAAAAGAAGGGTCAGTATTAGTATCTGTTGCATCTCCACAACTTCTATCTGTCCAATCTAATTTTTGAAATGTAAATGTACCATCATTATTATTTATCAATGCGTGAGGCATTGTAGTATCTGTCAAACCTAAACTTGTAGCAGGAGCTAGTGTTTCAGTCCATACACCTGTTCCTTCAAATTCTACATAGTAATCAGAAAGAGTATCTCCTTCATCACCTGTTACTTTTACAATCGTTCCTACTTTTCCATAGTAGGGTAATTTTGTAAAATCTTGTACTTTATCTCTAACAGCATACATCGCTGTATCACCTGAACCATCAGCAGTTGTTACAGTATAACCTGCATTTCCATCAGTAGGTTTACCATAAAGAACTGAATTGTGTTGTTCAAAAGAAAATTCCGCAGTGATTGGAGCATAATTATTCAATCCTTGTGAACTAGATACAGTTGCTCCTGATGCTTTATTAATTGTTTTAAATGCTATTCCATTAGCACTAGCATCATAATGTGCACTTCCAGTACCATATAAAAGTATATCTATTATTTTAGATGTATCTCTATATTTACTATCTGTAGAAGCATCATGTCCTGTGGGTACTTGAAATATTACTTCATATCCTTCAGCAAATCCTGCTGTAACAATATCAGGGTGATTAACCCCAACTTTATATTCTCTACCATAATTTGTTGATTTACAGTAAACGTGAAATTCCTCTATTTTTGCCGCAGATGTTGTACTATCAGCAGTGGGAGTAATAGACTTATTAACAACAAAGGTGTAATCAGCAATATTAACCATACGAAAATCAGCTTTAGGATTAGTAGTATTAAGATATGTGTTTCCATCAGGATAACTGACAGTTTTTTCATTACCCGCCAAGTCGTAGACTTTAACTCCATTGTCATAGAACGCACAAATATAACGATTTGATTCATCTCTTTGAATATTCCATATTTTAGTTGTATTAGGAAAGACATTAGTTCCATCTAATGTAGCGACATATTCTAAAGGTGGTCTCTTTGATAATCCATCTACAATATTATTTTGGAAATTAACTTGGTCTTGACCTTGATTAATTCCTCTTTGAGATGGGGTCTGTTGAGACATACCATTTAGAAAATTTGGTATTGATTGTGAAACAACTCCGCCCATTAATAAGTCCTTCTTATAGTCCTGTTTATTATTGAATTTGTATTAACATCGCCTTCTAATATATTGGCATCAGCACTTCTGCTATCTGCTTGTCTAAAAGCGGCTAATGCTTCTTGTTCATCATTTCCTGCCAATTCAGTAATTCCTTTGTCTCCAATATATCTTGAAGCAAAACGTCTCGCTGATTTAGCGGCTATGTATTGCCTTGCATATTCAGGGAGTTGTTCAAATTGTTGGACTAAGACTAAGTCCACTGTAGGTAGGGTTGTGTTTGTGCCAAATACATCTGTATGATTATCCATATCGTATAGAAAACCATTACGAATAACCAAGTTTCTAAATCGGTATTGTGCAGACGCATCTGCTTGAACACAATTAGATGGTAAAGGTACTTTATTATCAGTATTTCTTGTTAAAACATAAGCATAATGAGTGTTGAAATTCCACCCCATAGACTGAATTGACATAGATGTTTCATCTAAAATATTTTTAGCGACAGATACATCAGTAGTTACTGTTCCTGTTATACTATTAACGGGAGCTTCTCCAATTACTGACAGCATTTGATTAACTGTTTGTAATTCAGTTGTGGGTGTAATTTGTGTTGCCATTGTTTATACTATTATTGCTATTAATAAAATTATTGTAAAAGCGATACTAACTTTTTTATGTTCACTCCAAAAGTGTTTCACTTCTAACATTACTTCATTTATTTTATTTATCATTATTGTTTATATCCTCTTGTTAAATTAACTAGAGGGGATTTAACTCCCCCCTAGACTTTCTATTAAGATATTTTGATTGTCTTTTCTTTCTTATCTTCAGGTAAATTCTGAATCAAAGAAATGTTTAGAACACCATCTTCTAACTTAACTTCTTTTACTTCCGTAAATTCAGCAAGTTTAAATGATTGTTCAAAAGACCTTTCACCAATACCTTTGTAAAGATAATCTTTCTCTTTACTTTCTTTCTTTCCTTTTATTTTTAAAACATTTTCTTTCACAGAAATTGTAAGGTCATCTTTTGAAAACCCTGCAACAGCCATTGAAATGTTATAAATACCATCTGACATTTTTTCAATGTTATATGGTGGATAACCAACTGTTTTAAAATTTCTAAGCTCATCAAATAAGTCATCAAAACCTACTGAAAAAGCTCGGAATGGTGTTAAGTCTAGTGTCATTGTTCCCCCTTTCATAAGCGAGTTAATCAAGATACCCACTAGGCATATCTTGAAGTTATTATAAAGTAGAAAAGGGGGATTGCTCCCCCTAATCTATTGTGGTGTAATAAAGAAACTATTACGCTTCTTTAATTCCTACAGCCGCTTCAGGTCTAAGGACTCCGTGTCCCATAGCATATTTAGCGACCATTAATGTCCCTTGTCTTCTGATATCATATTCTGACTCAACAGCCAAGTCCATAAGTTTAACAGTACCAACTGCACTAGGGTGCGATACTAGACCTTCATAGTTAGTCAGGTTTACAGATTGAGGCGTTCCGCCTGTTGCTGTTTGACCTGCGTCTACATCTGAAACGCCTACATCATCTTTCACAAAATGAGCCATAGGTACTAAATCAATACCAGCTATTCTTGCTACTCTACCTTCTGCGATTGAACCTCTACCACTAAAGTCTACGTTAATAGCATTAGTTGCATTGGACAATTTGTAGTACATAGTTGGGTCTAAGAAGCATTTTCTGCCTTCACTCGGAACATAGTTATTATCTAAGTTCGTTGCACAGTCAAACAATGCCGCAATAAAACCATTTGCACTTGTTGCCGCAGTCGCATTAGCGATGTCGGTATTTGTCACAGTTGAACCAGCACCATATCCTGTATCAGATACGTTTGCCGCCGCTTGTGACGCTAAACCAATAGTTTGTAAAACGTGCTTGTCTTTAACAAAAGCTAAAGCTCTGCCAATTTCAGCAGAGTACGCACTTCTTACGTCCCAATGGTTTTTTGCCTCTTCAATATTTGATAAAAATACTGAAGACATTAAAAGGTCATTAATTGTAATAACCTTTTCGTTGTGGTTTACATCAGAACCAGTAATTTCTGCTCCTGCTGTATGATAAGAAGCGTCAATTCTGCCCATAACTGGGAAGGTTGCGCTCTTACCACTAGAAATGGAACGAACCATCTCTTGTCCGCCTGTTTTTGAAGCTCTGTCAAAAGAAGTAAGAACTTCTCCTGCAAAAACTTTTAAAAACAATGCGTCTTCTGTTCCAGCTTTGTTTACTAGACCGACTGAAACGGGTGTTGCATTTGCCATAATATATTCTCCTTTGAATTTATGGTTTGTTAATAAAAGCCTTGTATTTTCAGCTTCTTATACTAAATTGTCTTCCCGCAGGAAGGTCAAGATAATCTACTTATTTACTTGGCAGTTGCCACCTATAAAGGTTGCACAACTATTTTTTATTTTTCTTAGAATCTTCTTGAGCTTTATCAAGAAGTTCATTTATATTCTTTAACGCTAAATTAGATATGGTTAATTTATCATATCTCTTTTTAATTGTTTCAAGAATATTATCGTGGTCAGGAACACCTACTGGATTTTTCAAGTAAGTATCAACAACCGAAGTATGTTCAGCAATCTCTGCTTCATACTTTTTCTTTAAAGCGTATAAAAACATACACTACCTCTTCTTCTTTTTGTTCTTTTTCTTCTTCTTATCTTTTTTCTTTTTTTTCTTTTTTGCCATTGTATTATCCTCTATTAGATTTTACTGTTAGCTAGTTTATTTTTTACTTCAGCTTGATAAGCAGGGTCTTTAGCATATCTAGGGTCAGACATCGCTTGTGTCACTTGAGCCCAAGATGCAAAACCTTGTTCACCACTAGGAGATGCTTTACCTTCAACTAATTGAGGTTCACTTCCTGTTGCTTGTGCATATCTTGCTTTAAGTCCTACTACTGCTAATTTCACAGCTTCTAAATCTTTACTGTTTACCGCAGTGTTGTAAGCCTGTTTTTCAGTTTCAGTTAAATTTTGTCCAGCCCATTCAGACATACTATCATATGCCTCTGTGCCACCAACTAAGTTTTTAACTGTTGCTGATTGTTGGTCAGCTATTGCTTGTTGTCCTGCAATAAATCTGTCCACATATTCTTTTGGAATCCCTGCTTTTTCTAATGATTTATAAGAACCATCAGCAAGTTTACCATCTTTAGCATACTCTTCAGCTAAAGAATCCATATTTAAACCTGCACTATCTACAGCCTTTGTAGCTATATCTAAATCAGATTTAGGTTGTTCTGCTTTTACTTCTTCTTTTACTTCAGTCTTTGAAACTGGGTCTACTGATTTTTCAGTAGGTTGAGATTGCTCACCAAGTTTTTTCTCTAACTCTGAATACGATTTGACTAATTCATCAACTGAGTTGAATTTTTCAGGCAAACCTTCAGGTTTACTTTGTGTAGGCTTCGTCTCTTCCACTGTTTTATCTGTAGTAGTTTCGGGACTTGTTATTTCCACTTTATCTACCATAAATTTTTTCTCCTAATTATTGTGGTTTCGTCATATTACCTGCAACGGGAGCAACGGCTTTCTCAGCCATTTGCATCATCTGCTGTTGTTGTTGTTGCTGTTGCATAGCTTCTTGCTCAGCCGCTAATTCTTCCTCAGTCTTAATTAAACCTTCCATCTCTATACCTAAACTGGTAGCGATACGTTTAATTAAATCAGCTTCATTTAACGATTGAACTACTTGTGGATTAACCTGAGCTAGATTAACTATCTCAGCCACAAATTCTCTTAATTTTTGTAAATCATTTCCTCTACCTAATGCTTCAATCCCTGTAATAATTGTAGGTGTAACTGAATCTTTAGGTAATGGTGGAATTTCTTTTGCTTCTTGCATACGTTTCATTAGTATTTTAACTAATGGTAATTGAAACTCTTGTGATAGTAATGAATATACACCACCCATAGCAGTTTCTAATTGTTCTGCCATATATCTAATTTCTTGAGCTGTAACTCTTTCAGCATCTCTTTGTATTGCAGTGTGTAATAAGAAAGCATAAGACATACGCTCTTCTAATTTAGCAATACTTCTTTCAACTACTTGTAAATCATATTGTTTTTGTGCCTGTAATACAGAGACATCATCTTCAGAACCAGTAATAATATCACCATTTCTAGTAAGAGCTAAATCTCTTTTCTTTGTTACAGAATTAGGTTTAACCATAAATACTATTTTAGAAGAAGCCGCCGCACTTTCAACAAGTGCTTGAGACAATCCTTCTAATGATTTAAGGTCTCCTAAAAATTCTTCTACATAACCTCTACCATAATCTTCACCATCAACTCTAACCATTCTTAAAGCGGCGTAAGGCATTTGGTCTTTAGTAAAATTTCCTACTGATTCAGGAATTTTCATTCCATTTACTTCTTGACAAATATAAAATTTATTATTTTCTAATCTGTAAATATGTGTATATAATTCTATGTTTTCATCTTTTTTATACTCAGGGTCTTTTACTACTTTCTCCATCACTTCAAGAGGAAGACTTAATGGACTAATATTTTCTTTAATAACTATTTCTAATATATTTCCTGAAGCATCTCTATTACATACATAATGAGTAAGAGGAAATACTCTCATCGTTCCATTTTTAGGAAGATAAGTTAATACATTTCCTGATACTATTAAATGTTTAAGAGCTTCAAATACACTAACTCTTAAAGCTAACTGTTCAATCTTTTTAGAAACTTCTCTTTCAATATTTGCTAAAGATTTTTCTATTTCTGATTTTAATTCTTTATTTTGTTCAAGTTCTTCTTTTGTTTTGCCACTGACTGCTAGTCTAAAAAAGGGGGAATTGGGTGGTAGTAATAAAAGAAGTAGCTTAGACGCTAAATTGTTTACGCCTCTAGCTCCTACCGATTGGAAGGGGTTGTATAATTTTGATGTTGCATTAAAACCATCTGTGGGTATTAAAGAAGAGATTGTTAATTCACTACATTCTTGAGCTCTGTCTACAAATTTTTCTCTCTTATCTTTTAGTTTTAAATATCGTTCTTTTGCTGTAGGATTGACCTGTAGCATTGTTTCGTTGCTCTTTTTAGTTGCCATTTATATCCTTGTTATGCTGAATAAGATACGCCTGAAGCTGAACCACTTGTTGAAGTGTTTAATCCAGTTTGTAAAGCCGTTGTGCCTCTTTTAGAAGCTAATTTCTTTTTCTTCTTAATATCTTTATCGGCAGTTACTAATTCAATCGGCTTATCCACTGCTTCTACTGCTTGAGATACCACTTGTTGTGGTGCTCTCATTATAGGTGCAGGGGGAGCTTTTGGTGCTGACATACACATAGTATTATTTTATCCTCTCTTGTAATGTATTAATGAATCGTACTACATTCCTTTGACCTGCTTTAAAATATACTGTCTTAGTATCATCTTTTAATTCAGGTGATTTCTCAGGATATAGTTTATTCAATAGCTTTACCAAGTCTTCTGACTTATGAGGTAAAACTAAATCTTCTTTTTCGTCCATATTATTCTTCTAAAAAGGGCACTTTAGTTCCATAACTTGCCCGTTGTAGCTCCTTTGTTATATTCAGTTGCTCTGTTCTCAAAGAAATTAGCGTGTTCAACTCCATTTAATACCCAATCTAACCACCCTAAAGGGTTATCTTTGACACCATAATTAGGTTTTAATGATAGCTGAAGCAGTCTTCTATCCGCTATATATCTTATATATTTCTTAACTTCATCAGAAGTAAGTCCTCTTATACCACCCATTTCAAAAGCTAAATCAATGAATTTATCTTCTAATTCCACCATATCTCTAGCTGTTTGATAGATAGTTTTCTTAAATTTATCTCTCCATATTTTAGGGTTCTCTTTAATTAATGTTTTAAATAATTTTATCATACTCTCAACGTGGTGTGTCTCATCTCTAATACTCCAAGTTACTATCTGACACATACCTTTCATTCTTCCATATCTTTGAAAGTTAAGTAACATAACAAATGAAGCAAATAACTGTAAGCCCTCACCAAATGCAGAGAAACAAGCTATGTCTCTAACCAAACCTTCTACTCCTTCTCCTTTATCTTTAAATAAATAAGTATGTTTATCAGCCATTTCTTTATATTCTTGAAAGGCTTTAAAATCTAATAGTGATGGTTCACCAAGAGTATCATTAAGTAATGAATAAGCGTGAGCGTGATTAGCTTCACTGGTAGCAAAAGAAGACAACATCATTCTAACTTCAGGTGACTTGAATTTAGGAATATACTTATCTAAATATGCTTTAGCTATATCTACATCACCTTGAGTAAAGAATTTTAATATTTGATTTATTAAATTTTTCTCTTCTTTTGTTAAGCGTTCATTCCAATCTCTTATGTCTTCGTGTAATGGTACTTCACTAGGAAGCCAGTGCATTTTTTGCATCGTTCCATATGATTCAAAAGCCCATTCATAATCAAATGGTTTGTAATAATTTCTTTCTTTAAATAAACTCATCGTGTTAATAATTCAATCCCTTCTATAATAACAATAGCTAATAATAATAATGCTAAAATTGTATGATATATAGTCCATAATATAGTTTGTTTATCCTTATTAACATAGATTACCTTTTTATCATTAGTGTATTCTACTTGTATAACATCAGGAGTTTTATCATTTTCTTTCATTATCCCTCACACGCTAAACAATCTGCATCAGGAATAATCTCCCTTTTAATTTTTTGTGATACTAACTCTGCTCTTTTAATTGCTTCAGAACGACAGTAGTAAAGAGTTTTTAATTTACGTTTCCAAGCTAACATATGTATATCGTGTAGTTCTTTTATATCTACATCAGCAGGAACGAATACATTTAAACTTTGTCCTTGACAAATAAATTGTTGTCTATCTGCGGCGTGTTCAATAACCCATTGTTGATTAATTTCAATCGCAGTTTTAAATACATCTTTTTCATAATCAGATAATTCTTTTAAATGTAATACTGAACCTCTATTAGCTACAATAGTAGACCATACTTCCTCAGTATTAATACCTTTCTTCTCTAATATTTTTTCTAAAAATTTATTCTTAACCAAGAAAGAACCTGACATTGTTTTTTGAACATAAGCATTAGCTCTATAAGGTTCTATTGATGGTGAAGTTGTACCACAAATAATAGATGAAGAAGCATTAGGTGCGATAGCTAATAAATGTGCATTACGCATACCAGTTCCTTCCATATCAGGAGCTTCACCTCTTTTAACAGCTAAACTTTTTGATTCAGCTACAGCTTCTTCTTTTATTTTTTTAAACATTTGTAAGTTTTTTGATTTAGCTAAAGCAGATTCAAACGGAATGTTTTGTGATTGTAAGTAAGCGTGAAAACCCATAGTACCTAGACCAATACTTCTCTCATTGTTAGCACTAAATCTAGCTTTGAATAATTCATCAGGTGCGTAGTCAATAAAATGTTGTAATACATTATCTAAGAAACGAATAATATCAGGAATAAATAAACTATCTTTTTTCCATTCCTCATATTTTTCTAAGTTAAGGGAAGATAAACAACAAACGGCTGTTCGTGTTTCATTTGTAGGGAGGGTTATTTCAGTACAAAGATTAGAGTGCTTGACACTTAATCCTAAATCTTTTTGTTGCTGTGGTAGTCCTTCATTTATAGTATCAATAAAACAAACATAAGGCTCACCAGTAGACACACGATTCTCTAAAATTTTTTGCCACAAATCTCGTGCTGATATTGTGCGTACTTTTTCTTTTGTATGTGGGTCTATTAAATCCCAACTGTCATCATAGGTAGGTTCTTTAATACAGTTATCTATAAGTTCCATAAATTTATTAGGAACATTTACTCCGTGATGTAAGTTTAAACATTTTCTATGAATATCACCACCACTAGGTTTTCTTATATCTAAAAATTCTAATATCTCAGGGTGTGATATATCCATATAAGCGGCATAACTTCCTCTTCTAGTTTTACCTTGTGAGAAAGCTAAGATTTCAGAATCAACAACGTGCATAAAAGGAATGACACCTGAACTCTGACTCCCACCTGAAGTTAAAGTTCCATCAGACCTAACGTGTCCCCAGTAGCCACCAATTCCACCACCAACAGAAGCTAACCAAGCGTTTTCTGTATAGTGTTCAGCTAATTCACCTCTACTATCTCCAACATAATTTAAAAAACAAGAGATAGGCATACCTCTTTTAGTTCCTGCATTACTTAATATAGGAGTAGAAAACATAAACCAAAGATTAGATACATACTCATACATTCTTTGTGCCATTTCTTCATTATCTGAAAAGGCTTGTGATGCTCTCATAAAAGCATCTTGTGGGGATTGCTCATCAGGTAATAAATATCTATCCTTTAAAGTAGTCTTGCCAAAGTCTGTTAGTAAATTGTCTTTTTCGTAATCCATTTTTTAAAATTGTCCTGAGTTGGGTGTGTTGTTTGCTATGTCATCAAAAAATTTTTCTGTTTCTTTATCAATAGGTTCTAGTTCTTCTTGTGATTTTTCTGATTCTGTTTTTTCTTTTTGTTTACGTTCTGCTGTTTGTCGTTTTGATTCTTTATATGATTCGTTCAATTCTTTCTTTTCTTTTTCAGCTTCTTCTAAGAAATCTTTTTCCATTGTCTTCTTTCCAAATATTCTATTCCAACCTTCTTTATATTCTTTAGTAGGTTGATGTATCGGATTACCAAACATATTAAGGTTTTTACCTTTTAATTTTTTTCCTATTCTTCCCATTGTAATTCATATCCCGTTTGATTTATCATATATAATTCTATTCTATTGTTTTTTACTTCATCTTCTTTGAAAGTCCATATAGAAGCTAGTAATAAATTTTCATCAGGTGGATAGAGAATAGACTCTTCCACTGGTATAGTTTTAACAGTTTCAATTTTATTATTATTAACTAACTCTTTAAGTTCTTTAACTTTAGTAAGATAATGATATGCGTGAGTTTTAATATCTTTTTCTGTTGTTAATGTTGTAGCAAAATCTATACTGCTATAGGCTTTTGCATATGTATTATTACTTATAGCTAAACTACCACCACTTGATAATAGGGCAAACTCACTGCACCCATTAAGAAGGACTATTAATATGAATAGCTTTATCCCTGTCAATCGTAACATAATTTATCTCCTTCGGTTCAAATTGTTCTATTTGTTTAAAAACAATTTTCTTATCCAAATCACTACACGAATAAACATCTAATTGTAACAATGCAGGGGACACTTCGTCCCAAGTATGTAAAGCGATGTGTGAGGTACTAAGAACAGCAAGACAAGTAAGTCCCCTGTTCCCTTTATCATAGACATAATGAGAATTAGGTTGTCCTAACATCTTCATATCTATTGCTCTTACAAATTTCTTTATCCACTTTCTTGCAAAGCGAATGTCCTTCGGCGGCTTCTTAACCTGAGCTCTAATAATTATATGATTGTGTTGTAGCATTATAGTGCACCAGTCTTTCTTAAATCAGAAGGGTCATTTCCTAATTTAAGTTTCACTGTGTCATCTGATTTATTATCTTCGTGTTCTAATATTAAATCAATGTATTGCTTAGCTTTCTTTAGGTCTTCAATCTGAGCTTCTTTAGTTTTATGTTTAAACCGCCAACGACAAATATACTTAATCGCATTACCTTCAGCATACGGAATATCATTCTGCATAATAAAGGTAATAGGTTCTATCTTAAATCTAAAATAGTGAGGTGGTTGCTTTACTTTATCTGCCATAGTTTCACCTTCCCAGTCTTCTTATTATATTCTTTATGTCTAAGAATATGTGCAACTCTAGCTTGTTGTAAAGCCTCTTTCTTAGTAAAGCCTTTAGCCTTATAAGCACCAACTACTATCTTCCATAGGTCTA
>VTLG01001983.1_pt1 | contig 14099 bp, 7 predicted proteins | sample 4694571 | NCBI WGS metagenome assembly VTLG01 (sample SAMN12604809, study PRJNA352737) | marine metagenome | biome: ENVO:00000447; feature: ENVO:00000209|ENVO:00000569|ENVO:01000036; material: ENVO:00002151; isolation source: viral sequences binned using virsorter ...
AATGAAGCAGCAGGATGACTCTGTAATTCATCTGGACTTAAACTATAAATTCTATTGTTGAATTTAGTTTTACCGTGCATTGGATCTGTTCTGCGATAAAATTTATAACCGGCATCTTCATCATATAAAACCGATAAAAAGCTTGTTTTATAGGGTGTTTTGCCATCCATTCTTTTTAATTGAAGACCAACATTAGGACCATTAGGTATCCTACTGAACTGATGTCCTCTATCTAAAGTAGGTGTAATACCATTTGATTTATGCCAATCATCATAAGATTGTTGATCGTAGTCTCCAAAATCAAAAGAAGTCATAGCTGGTTTAAATTTCTTAACGCCCATAAATCTTTCAAAAAAAGTTTCATCTGACATATTAGGATCTAATGCATCTCTAGTTGTTTGTGGGCTATAGTTATTGGCTGCTTCACCTTGTCGCATTTGTTGATGAAGTTGAGGAGATAAACCTAAACGATTGACTTGTTCATCACCCATTCTTAAAAATGTTTGAAAGAAGCTTTGATCTTTCATGGTCTTCTCCTTTTCATTGCCCATTTATTTTTTTGTCTGTTTACAAGCATAGGACTTTTGTTTTCTCTAATAGCACCAGATGTTCTATCTGATAACAGCCCATAGATACGATCATTACTGAGCCATTCTTTAACAACTTCTTGTTGTTCTTTTTGCCTATTACGTTCAATAGATTTGTCTACATCTAATCCAATAGCATCTTCCCAATATGAAATAGCAGCAGCCAAAACATCTACACGGTCATCTTTTTTCAAAGCCCCACGACCTGTATGAACTCTGGTAATTTGATATTGTGTTTCTTTATCTTTAATAGCAGAAGTGTTAAACACTAATCTGTGCTGTGCCATTACAGGCTCTAATGCCGCAATGATTCTACTTTCTTTAGAACCAGTAACTCTATAGTCTTCAATACCAACTTGACCACACATCTCAGCTACAACTGGACGAAGAAGCTGACAAAACATAGCATCTCCAAAGTTACTTTCAACTCTAATCAAACTTAAATCATATTGATAAGCAAGCTTAGCAATCTTTGTTAGAGTAGCATCGCTATAGCCACCCTCTAGTCCAATAAGTTCATGCACAAAAATATATCCATTAGCTGTAGATGCAATACAGACAGCAGTTTCATCCTTACCTCTACCAGAAGGATCAACAAACATAGCAGTTTGAATATAAGGCATATACTTATCAGAAACCCACATTGGTTCATAGATAAGATCACCGGCTAATCCAAAACTAGGCACACGTTTGTTGGATATAGAGGAAGACCATACAAGTTTTTCGGGGCAAAGATCAGGACTTAAGTCTGTTACTAGCAAGTCTTTAAGTTTAAGAGGATACTTTTGAGCATCAGATAAACTTGTATCTAATTTATAATGTAATGAAAATAATCTTGGTCCAATCTTTGCTTGTCGTTCTAAAAGAATTTCTTCTGAGAATCTTTCGGGTTGCGTAGGTTGTCCGGGTTCTAGTTCTGTTTCCCAAACCCAGTCGGCAACATCTAAACTTTCTACAGGATTCTCTTTATCTGGCATGATTGCGGGAAACTTAAACACAGGATAACCATCTTTTAGTTTATTATAAATAGATTCTTGAATCTGTGGAGTACCTAAGAAGATAACTCTACCTCCTACGTTTCTAATCTGCTCAAACTCACTAACTTTGTTAAGAAGTTTTTCTCTGGCAGCAGCAGTTTCACAGTTACCTTCGATTTCAATATCATCACCAATAACATATTCAGCGTGAGAACCAGTAATCTGAGATCCAATACCTCTAGCAAAACAAGACTTATCCTGCCCAACCTTAGTTCTTGCTTCTACATTAAAAGCAAAAGCATTATCTGTAGTATGATCTCCCGGTTTAAGATGCTGACAGTAGGGAACCAAGTCTAAGATTCTACGCGTCATGCTGATAAACTCAGCAGCCTTGTTACCTGTAGCAGATACTACCATAATTGTAGTATTAGGATCTTTAAGTAAGAACCAAGATGCAAGACAAGCCGTGATAACGGACTTACCAAAGCCTCTACCGGCTTGCAGTTGCATATCAGTAGGACCATTCTGGAGACAGTCTGCCATCCCATACTGGGCTGCTGTAGGCTCTCCTAGCCCTAGATATTTAAAGCATGCCCACAAGTGATTTCTAAAATCATCTACCATATCTTGTGGTGGTTGCATAGTTACTCCTTACTATAAAACCCAAGTTTAGCCGAATTTGAACGGAGTATTACTTAGGATTTCTTCTACCTCATTTAGAGTTTCAGTAGGGATAGAATCCAACTGATCTCGATTATCTGAGATAATACCACGGACTACTTGATATAATCCGGGCGTACATTTTTGTGGATCTCTAAGATCTTCAAGCATTTGGTTTAACAATACTTGATTAAGTTTATTAATTAAATTATCATTACTCATTTTAACCACCTGTATAAGAATCACTGTAGAAGTTATTAACAATACCACCAGTAATATTTTGAATGGCGGAGTCAATTGCTGGTGCATTAGTACCAGAAGCAACACCGATAGGATCACTACCACTATTGAGGGGACCATAAGCATAGGTTGCATTAGTTTCATTTGAGTGAGAACTAAACATATTACCAATAACGATACCATATTTAAGAGAAGGAACTGATCCTCCGCCCGTAAAGATAGAATATGTACCGCCATACAATGAGTTAGAATTAATAATTCCTTCATTACCTGCTACATAGTTAGATCCAGATGCTCCTAATTGAATCAAAGGATCTACCTGTTGATTAGTAACACCATAGCCGGGAGAGTACGATTGAATAATATTGTTAGCAATAATACCTCTTTGCATTACATCGCTACCAGATCCACCCTTAAAGTGAATACCAACAGCAAGACCAGTAGATCCACCAGAGTTTCTTTCCCCAAAGATTTGGTTATCTGTAATCTTAAGACCTCTAATGTTGGTGCTAATACCGCTAGGAGATCCAGTGCTGGCATCAATTGAGATACCTGTCCCTATGGTAGAAATAAGATTTTGGGTTAACGAGCAACCCCAAATACCAAAGTTAATAGTCTTAGGTACAATTTCAATACCCTTTGAACTTAAAGACGTATCACCTGCTCTACCCTTTAGACGATTGTTAGCAATAACTGCCGAAGGATATGACCATGTTTGACCAGCGGCTGCATCTGAATATACATTATTATTATGTCCACCACTATATGCAGACTGAGTAGACGCTGTATTGATTGCTTTGTATCTTGGTTCCCAATAGACACCACACTTACCAAAGCCAGTAAACTCATTGTCTGTACATGTTAACTCAAATCCATAGTATCTTAATCCTGAATGAATTGCACCAGTTTTATCGCTGGTTAAGATAGGAGAATTTTCTACTTTATTATTTACAAACGTTAATGAGTTAACAATGTAAACGTAAGCTGCTGCATCTCTAATACCAGAAAAATAATTTCCCTTAATGTAAATATCTTTAGGAAGACCAGCTGGATCATAGGCATATACACCATAGTTATGATTACCTAAGAATTTATTTTCTTCGATAAACACAGTAGTTACTGCCTGTCTAATGTATATCCCTCGACCAATAGGTCCATTAAATCCAACAAACTTATTGTTTTTGATTTCTAGGTTATGCGTATAATATGCTTCAATATCATTTTGTAACTTTTTAAATGTACAATCCTTAATGGTTACATTAGCACACCCATTTAATCTAATACCTTCATTACCACCATAGTATGCTTTACTTGTTGCATCGCCACCGCTAGCATTAGAAGAAGCATTTGAACCTACAAAAGTTGCGTTAACCGTAGTATTACCACCGCCCTCTGATGATCCTGTAACTGCTAATTCTGATCCAGATAATGTTGCTGCGGCTACACCGCCAATTGCTGTAGATCCAATATCACCTAAAAATAATACAGAACCTGAAATACCTAATCCAGTTCCGGGTAACACTACATTAATAGTTGTATTACCAGAGTTAGTAGTAATTGCAGAAGCACCGATTTCATATTCAGTTACACCTTTACCTTCAAAGGTAACGTTTTCAAAAGTAATATTTTCTCTAGGAGTAAGAATGTGAATATCTACTTCGGTTGTTTTATAGTTACCTTTTAATGGACTATATAAAAATAACTTTGTGTTTGTTGTATCAACCTTTCTTACTTTAACAATCTCAGCCTGTTTAGTTGTGGTTGAGTGTACAGTTCCATCATAGATTTCAACAGTACCTTGAATAACAAGATAAGTATCTACACTAAAGGCACTCATTACCGTGGCTCCGGGTAAATCAATCTCATTAGATCCTACTTTAAGATCTGCACTTGGAGTATAATTAGTAGATCCAACACTACCGTTAACGCTAACCAAATCAAATTCACCAGCATTAGTACCAGTAAATTTTAAAGTACCATTTTTAATTATTAAGTTACTTCTTGTAATTGTTAATGCCGATTCAAAAGCATATGTTTTTCCTGCTAAATCTAAAACAGAGTTAGAGGTAGAATCTAAAGCAAGTTGTAAAGTGGCTGCATCATTAGATGTACCATCACCATTGGCTCCAAAGTCTAAAGGAGTAATTGTGCCAATGTCAATCATCCGTAAATTAGTTTTTGTTTGTGACATATTTTCTCCTTAGAAATGAATTTGACAGGGAATTGATCTTTGATTTTGAAGCCAACGTAAAGTATTACCAGCATTACCAAACGGAGTTAATGCTCCTTCGTCATGAACATTATCCGCATTGTGACCACCATAGAACCCTTGGCGGGTGCCTCCATAGCTAGTGTCATCTGATCCTTGTGTAGAAAGAACACCTAGTAAGTTATGAGATCCGTTTCCTACTCCGTATGCCGTGCCATTACCTATAGTCCAAATAATAGTAGGAGATGCAGCGTGTAAATTTCGTTGATCAAGTCTAGTATTATATAATCTATAAGTACAATTTGCAGAAACCATAAAAGAGTTTTCAACAATATCATTAGATGTTGTTGGTGGTTCCCAGTGCATTCTTAAGAATCCTCTAGTTTTATCTCTTGTATTTAAAGTTTGCATTGTAGGACTATTAACGCCTAATGCTGAACCCATAGTATTAGCTGTTTGATTATCGTTATTCTGATCATTATGATCACTTAAAGACTCATTAGATGCTCTATCAGCAGAAGGAAATGCAGTTCCACCTCTAGCATAAATATGTCTTGCTCCAGTAGAATCTTCTGCTAAGATCCAAATAAAATTAGTCTTTCCATAATGAGTACTAGAATCTGATCCGCTGCTTTTCATGTCTCCTAAAATACAGCTCCAAACATTAATAATTTTTCTATTACTAGTTCCGCCTTGTTCACCTTCTAACATAACCGCTTTAGGTCTAGGAACACTTCTGTCTTCGCTTTGAACACCTAAAACACCATCACCAGTTCCGTTATATCCACAGGCATATAATAAATCATCTGATGATCCGCTTTGTCGTTCGGTAAATAATAAACAACCATAGATACCATTTCCACATACGTAAATATTTTTAACATCGTTTACAGATAAAAGAGTACCGTTTGGACTTTCCATTTCTGTAACTCTTGTTGGTGTAGTTGTACTACTATAGTTGTTATGTCCAAGCTGTCCATAGAGATTTAAACCCCAAGTATATAAATATCTTAAAGAACTTCCAGCTGGCGATGCAATAGCTGCTGCCCAAACAGGTTGTTGATTATTATCAAATGTAGTTTCAGAACCTGCTGCTTCATTATCTTTATTTAAATACACACTAGTACTTCCATATTTACTTTCATGAGGATCAGAAATACCATAAGCTTTAACATTAGTATCAGAAGCTCCTATTGTTATTTTTGTAAAGGAAGCAGCTGCTGCTGAAACAATTCTAGTATTAGGACCAGCATAATATAAGTCTTCTGATTCAGAAAGAACAAGAGAAAATCCTACGCTTTCTTTAAGATGGTCATCAATTGTACTGTCATTTGGTAAGGCAGCGGAAAGTTGATGAGTAGAAAATTCTACGGCTCCTCCGGGTGCTTCACTATGATTCCAAATTTTAGAAAATTCAGTTTTAAAAGTAGTACTAGCAATTCCTAATTGATTACTCTCATTTTCACCTGCTCCATAAAGACTTCCAGAAGAATCTTTTAAAATAAGAGAACACATAACAGTTGTATCAACATGTTTACCCATTCTAATATAGTTAGACATTCTAATATCTGAAACATTTACATTATTTAAAATAGGATGATTTGTAGAATCGTATTTAACCCATTGATACGTATTGTAAATTGCACCACTGTTGCCAGAATTACTTTTAATAGTTCCTAAAAATCCAGTATTTAATCCTACACTTGTTGTAGCATTAGTGTAACCTTTAAAATACACATCATCATTAGCATCAATAATAAATTCAGCATGACCTTCAACAAAATATTTTTTAATAGGAGTAGAAATAGCGTTAGTTGAGCCATTAAGTGTAGTGTTATCACAATTGTATAAAAAGTTTGCACTCATTGGAACGGTTTGAGGAGGGAAGATTGTAATATGATTTTGACCTGCTTCATTTACGTTTCTTGCATAATCTTGCACAACAAGATTTTGTTCTCCGGTTCCACTACCATTGCCTTGAAGACCCCATCGTTTCCAAGTACCATCATTAAACTTAGCAGTAAATCCTTTATTAAACGTATGAATATAGTTTCTGTTCGTAGAAGGAACAACTCTACTGGCATAATCAACAATCTTGTCACCGTATGTTCCACTAGCATATTCATATGATGGAACAGAGTTAGGACCATTAGATGTCAATACCTGACTTACAGCACCATTGTTTAAAAGCTCTGAAGGATTACCACTGGCATCCCACATAAAAATACTACCCAGATTAGCAGAAGCAACCTTAGCTAAGGTAACTGCGTTGTCTGAAATTTGACTAGTATTGACAACATTTGTTCCAAGGGAATCTACACTACGATTAATTCCAAAGTTTAACACATGGATCTGTGCTTGATTTGGAGGAGCTGCATTAAATGTAATTGTATCTACGTTTGTAATTACATAATCTGTAGCAGGTGTTTGCAAGATACCATCAATAGATACAATAAAAGTATTAACTTCAGTAGAACTTGCTGCTGGACTCATAGTAAACGCAGTTTGTGAGCCTGTTCCGGTAAACGCATATCGTTGTGGATTACCAATATTACCATCGTTTACAAATGCTGATCCATTCCATTTTAATAATTGATTTTCTGCTAAAGATGTTAAAGTAACATTTGATAAATCACCAAGTGCTAAACTTGCTCCTTCCCAAGTTGATCCACTATATTTTAATAGATCTCCTGTACTAGGTGAACCAACACTTACATCACTTAATAAGTTTAAAGTTCTGCTAGTTGAAGTATCTACGTAATTTTTTGTAGCAGCATCAGATGAGTTAGATGGTTCTCCTACACTTTCAATGCTATTAGTACCTAAATTTAAAGAGCCAGTCATAGCTCTTGTGCCATCAACACGTAAGAAATCTGTTAACGCAAGAGTGACTGTTTCAGGAATAACATACCAAACAGTAGAACTGTTATATCTAATATCATCACCAATATTTACTTGATGTTTGGTACCATTACTATCGGTGACTGTTCCTTGCAAAGTAGGATTAGAAGCGTTTCTAATAATATCATAGGTGTCACCGACTAAATAAGAACCACCAGAGGCAGGGCTTGCAGGGAAGCTTGTTCCTGCTGCTCCGCCTGCAAATGTAGTTGGTAATGTTCCAGAAGTCGAAGATCCCCAGTTACTAGAGTCACTATAACTAATTGAAGTGTTACCAGCAGCACCACCAGTAAGTTGTCTTAATTTAATAACACCAGCACTAGGGTTAGTTGCTTCAATATCTAATGATCCTTGTGCATTTACCTTTGCAGTTAAATCTGCTGCTGTACCAGTAGCACCACCACCAGCACCTGCAATACCGTTTAAAGCAATATTACCACCAGTTACACCATTGTTTTCATTATCAACTTCAAAAACTACAGATGTACCGTCGCTATCTACTAAAGTAATAGTGGTAGTTTCATTTGGTTTATCAGTAAAGGTAATAGTTGCTTCTGCGGTAGATGCTAACTCTAAAGATCCAAGATAACGAACACCACTACCTAATAAATCAATAGAAGTTTTAAGAGCTTTACCTTGAGCAGCAGATAACGGAAGTTCAGTAGAATCACTAGTTAATGTATTGTTAACGTTTACCTTTAAACCATCTGCATCTTTAGTTAAACTACTTCCATTTAATTTTAAATTTAAAGATCCTGCAATTGTAAATAGATCTGTATCAACAGACATTGATAAACCATTAGATGAAACCGATAATGCAGTAGTTCCATCAAGTAAAATGCTTAACGTTCTATCGGAAGATAATGCACCACCACCAGTAAGACCATCACCTGAAAGAATAGATCTGCCATCAAGGAGAGTGTTGACAGAAGCTACATTGATATATTTATTATCAATAGTACCTGAAGAATTCAAAGGACAAATACCATCAGCTCTACCAATGTAAGGATTTAAATCACCAAAGTTATCAAACCTATTTAAGAATTCTTGTGAGGTATTAAGGAGTTGCTTAACCTCGTGGTTTAATTGTGAAGAAGTAAATCGTGAGCCTGATTGCCAAGTTACAAATGGTTGGGTAATATAGGTTTTACGTAAAATGTAAATAGTATCTGAAGATGAAAAGATTGGAAGATTGATATCAGTTGTAGATCCATCAGAGTTAGTTCTTGAATACACATAATCACTAGAAGAAGAACTCATTGTAATAGTCTTAGCTACAGTATCAATCGTATACATAGAACTACCTGAGGTAGATGCATTAGGCAAAGTCCAAGTATCCCAAGTTTCGTCACCCTTTAATGCTACTCCCCCTAAACCGTTTGGAGTTGCAGCCGCAGTAAAGTCATCGCTAGGCGTAAACTTTCTGACTACTAAAATTTGATCTTGATCAGAAACACTACTGTTAAGATTAAGAGTAGCGTAGGAAAAAGATGTTTGCCCTGATGTAGGCGTAATCTTAATGTATGATCCAAACTGATCATCGGTATTGTTGTAAGTAGTCATTGTCTCTCCTTATTTATCCAACGAACTAAACACGGGTTTGAATTTACCTTTAAGTTCCACATTAGTAATATTACATGGAGTAGGTGAATCACTTTGAATTTTAATATTTGCGTCGTGACTAAACGACATAATCTTAGCAACGGTTTCTCCAGAGCTAGTAATAACATCTGTAGGAAATACAGAATCTCTAGCACCTGTTTGTGCGTTATTAAACTCAGTAATCATGGGCGTTCTACCTTTACGAGTTGTAATAATCTTATAGTTTCCAGTTTTACTGTGACGTAAATGAATTGTTCTTAATGATAAGATACCATCAATAACATTGTTCTGTTGATCTCTATAGAATATTTCTGATAGTTCAACATTCATTGTATACTTATTACCAAAGTATAAAACATTACCAGAATTGGAATAGTCTCCTGATAAAACTAATGAGAGTGTATTGTCATTAATAGTTTGAGAAACAATATTTACAATTGTAAAATTCTCATCATCAAATCCATCAAACAAAACACATTGATCAAATGAATTATATTTTAACTCCATAGTAAAAGTAGTTGTGTTAGATACAGAATCGTAAGTCGTATTATCTTCAGTAACTGTAAACTTAACCCTGTTATCTAATCTAGGAATAAATTCATTTTCATCATTTGCTGCAACCTTTTGAAGATAGAGCCTAGTAACTCCATCCGTCTCAATACCTACGACAGCATACAAGAAATCATCATAGAAAGATAAAGACATTACCTTTGCGTTATCTTGTAAAATCCATCTATGGAATGCATTTTGAGTAACTTGATCTGCCGCAAATCTATTGGTGTATACATAAATATAATTTAAGTTATCATCATCTAGAATAAAGATAGAGTTTCTAGATCCTGCAACAGTCAGTGGTCCCATGTTTTTAGGAAGATAATCGGGACAGTGTTGACTTACTTCAATAGCATTATTTAAACTAGCGGTTTCTCTAGAAAAATAAATGTACATTTTTGATGGCGCAGGGAAATAAATTTGCGTTCCCATGAGAACTGGATCAATGACTGGGCTTGTAGCATAGAATGCAGTAGGTGCAAGCTCAGCGGTAAGAGGTGTAATTCTATTCTCAGATCCTAATAATTCAAACTGAGTATCGCTATCTGTATTAATAAACAAAGAGTTAGCAAACGGAAGCATTGCATTGATCTTTGCATATCTGTTAGAAGATGCTTGCAAATCAATTGGATCGGTATCCGTAATGTTTGATGGATCTCCTAACCATAGGTCTTGAAACTTATTAACACGAGAAGAAAACACTGTATCTGCTGCTGATAAGAATAATCTACCACGATAGAATGCAATGGAGTTTAGTTCAATGTTTCTAAGCTTACGATCTTCACCTTTTGTTTTAAAGATTACAGGACCGGGATTGTTATTGTTATTACCTGTAGTACGAGAAGACCAATCAATAGTATCTAATGAGAATTCATTTTGATTTTCTAAAGTTAATCGAATAGGCATTCTCTTTTTATCAAATACACTATGCTCATCTGGTGTTCTAACTTTTTGAGTATATGGTTTACCTTCGCCACCTGATTCAGGGTTTTGAGAAATGATTCTATAAAACCCCGGAGTAGTTCCTGCAAAAGCAATAGCACTAAAGTAAATCTTACCTCTACCATTAGGATCGCCTTTGTTAGGATAGTATGCAGCAAGTGTTTGTTCTGTTCTATCATTAGCATTAGCCGTAGAAAAACCATTATTAGCAAACATATCTGTATCTAAAGGAGGGAATTTAATTTTACTAAAATCAGGAACAGCCTGACCTAACTCTGGTTTTTCTGGATCGGGATAAAAGAAATCATCTACAAGAAGCAAAGTACAATCTCTTTTTTCAATCCAGTATTCGCTATTAAGATCACCATTATCTGCTAAAGGTCTTTGTGGACCAGTACCTCCTAAGTTTATATCTGAGTCACCAATATCAGGCGGCGTAGGATCAATATCTTTAATACACTCATAGACTTTTCTTTCTGCTCCTACATCTGGAAGAGAGTAGATAACTTCGTCCCCTGTTAAGTTATCAGCATACTGAGAATACTCTTTTGCTTTATTCTCAGGATCTTGTGTAAGCGTGGTGTAGTAGTCAATCTTTCTACCAATTAAATCTTTTTCGTTAGACAGTTCTCCAGATAAAGTATATCCAAAGTTTACTGTATCAACTAGTCTAAACTTTGCACTAGTACCAACGTCATTAATAATTGTAATAACATCATTAAGTTTATATCCAGATCCATTTTGTTCTACGCTTTTAAGGCTTGCGACACCGCCCGTCTGATTAATATTAACGGTAACTTTTAATGGATCACCTGATCCGCCCTCTGTATCGTAGATTGTAAAATCATTAAATGTATCACCGGCTTGAAAAATTTGTGCTTGAGAATCTAAATCTTTTGTTAAATCAAAAGCATCTCCTACATCTTCTGAGGTAAATCCTGCCTTAACAAATCTGTTTAAAATAACAATACTTTGTCCAATTGACACAGCTTTCAAAGCATCTCTTGCTTTTACGCTAGTATTTGGTCTGTATGTAAGATACTCTCTAACTTCTGTAGGAATAGCTCCAACTAAAGATGTAATATCTTGCCACGTATTATTTGTAATCTTAAATACTCTAAGCAAATCAGTAGCATCTACTGAGTAATCAATGATAATTAGATATCTAATCTCATCGCTAATATCAAACCAATAGTACCAAAGATCTTGAGATCCATCGGCTTCTACGCCTAATTCAAAAACTCCATCTACTTGAGAGGAAAGAAACTCAAATCCAGATCGTTTACTAATAGACTTTTCAAGAGTAACAAAACAGTTGTCAATATTCTCAGCTTCCGTGGGAAGACGTTTGGTTGGAGCTTGCCTGCCTACACCAGAAGAAAAGGTAAAGATGGGTAGTCTAGTTGTAAGCTGTCTTCTCTTAGCCATGAGAGTGTCTCCAGAATCTAAATCTAGATGGATCATTAGTAGCAAAGCCTCTGTTTCTAAATGATCTTCTAGCTAAATCTCCTTGGAAAATAGTTCTTCCTTTGTGTTTGATATCAGCACCTTTACCTTTGGCACCCAACAAACCTTCTTTTAAAGAAAGGAATGCATCAGCTGAGTCATCACCTTGAGTAAGCATCTGATACATACGACTTGCACTAGCAATAATAGATTTTTGAATAGGAGTATCCATGTCTTCCCATTTCATATACTGAATAAACTCAATAGTATACTCAGTATTTTTATCAAACTTATCAGTTTGTTCTGTTACATTAAAGAGATAACCATTAGGTTCTCCTCTAATGCCAGTCTCTACCATATAACCATCATATCCATTTGTCGTATCATCGCTTGTATGTCCACTGACTAAACGAGCTGACATAATATCATTAGGTAAATCAATCCTACATGTAATAGGATCTGGTTTTAATTTTCTAACATAAGTGTTAGCGGCGGTTCCTCTTAACAAAAATTCTTCTGCTGCTCTATCTAAAATAAATTCAGCAATACTAGTATCAATACCAGAGTTCTCGTCAAGATCAGAAACAAGATCTTCACCAGAAGCCAAAAGCATTTCGTTAATAGCCTGTAATCTAGAAATATAACCCATGAAGAACCTCCTTAAAGAAAACTGCAAGTCCCCTTTCGGGGACAAGCAGCGTAATATTAAATTTTTATTTAGGCGGGATGATACTCAGGAGTCATGCCGAGAGCCTTTTGCAGACCAGCGCGACCGTCCGTATCATTGCTATCAGTAAGCTCACCCATATCAGAGTGAACAGTAGCACACTCAGGCTTGAGCACGCCAGTACCAGCCATCATAGAAGCAACCGTAAAGACAGTGTTACGACGAACATCATCAACGGTATCCACCTTCAGACCCTGAAGCTTCAGAGCAGCGACAGCACCAGATTGGAAGGTCACAGCCTTAATCTCGTGAGCCACGCCACCACCACCGGTGTCGCCTGCATTTTCCTTGAGTTCATAATCAAGGTTATAACGAGCTTCACCAATCGTGGTAGTTCCACCAAGGTCAGAAGTAAGTCTGTGATTAGACTTACAAATGGTAACACCCATGTATTCAAGGGTATCTTCTGGACCATACATACCTTGTCTGAATCCAGCACCTAAGCCACCAGCTTCTGCAACGCCACCGAACATTGGCTGAGCGTTGATAACATCACCATGCGCACGAGCAACACCAAGAGCACGAATGTCTTGGAAAGCCTGAGGTGAAACAACAGAGTAAACACCTTCGGTTGCTTGGTTTTGTTCTTGCAAGTGAACCATAAAGTTTTCCAAATCTTGCAAGTAACGAAGAGCACCTTGAGTTCTGTTAGCAGCACTACTAGGTGAAGTGTTACCAAAGTCTGGATATTCACCAGCAGCTCCACCATAGAAACCTTCGTGATACGTAAGTGAAGAACGAGGATCGTTATTCAACTTAGTTTCAGCAGCAGCACGAACAAGGTAAGCGTAGATTTGCTTATCTCTCGTGTTAGCCAAGGTCAAGCCAGCTTGACGAGCAAGCTCAGCTCTGTATTCCCACTGGGTCAACATGAGATCAACGTTGTCTAACTCAAAGTGAGCAGCCATTGGACGCTTATCTAACGTAACCTTGAAGGAGGTGGTGGTCTGATCCGAGCCACCAATCAGTTCAGTACCAGCATCCCAAGAAGCTCTGAGATCCACAGTACCGGTGATCGGGAAGATCATTTCAGTTCCTGAGGTAATGGTCTTAGAAGTAACCATTGATTCAAATTTGTTATATTCATCATAAGCATGAATAACTTCACCAGACCAAATAGGAAGCCAAAGAGTATTAGCACTATCTGCGGTGTAACCGAAACCAGAAGTCTTATCACCAACATTGGTACGGTACGGTAAAGAGGTAGCGGTAACGTTGTCACCGGTAATATCGTATGCCATTGTATTAATTCCTTA
>VTLG01008277.1_pt1 | contig 14098 bp, 22 predicted proteins | sample 4694571 | NCBI WGS metagenome assembly VTLG01 (sample SAMN12604809, study PRJNA352737) | marine metagenome | biome: ENVO:00000447; feature: ENVO:00000209|ENVO:00000569|ENVO:01000036; material: ENVO:00002151; isolation source: viral sequences binned using virsorter ...
CTTATTATCCTCTAGTTTCTTCACCAAGGCGAGAGCACTAGCAGCACTATCGTCAGTATCAACCAAGTAATGCAACGCCTTTTCCATTCTTTCATCACTAATCATCCAAGTCTTCTCCAAATAATTTTCTCGGCCCTTTGTAGTCTAGTATACCATGCCTGAAGGCAGAGTCAAGCGTTTTAAATATAAATTGTGCTTGCCAGTCTAATATATCAGAGTCCCCATTGTGAGCCTTGTCGTGGCACGTGAAACATAAAGGCATCGTAAAGAAATCATTAGCCTTCAGCGCCACACCACCCCCTGAATATGGTGCATATCTGTGCTTTAAGTGGTGAGCTACTATAGTCTCATCCTCTAAGCCACAACATGCACAAGGCAGGGTAGCTACCCAGTTAGTGTAGATCTTATTGACCCACCTTTTATGCTTTGGTATCATATAGTTATAACCCTAGTACGATATACATTACATAGACTGCTATTAGAATCTCTATCATACGTTACATACCCCTGATAAACATTGTTCCTCTGAGTTATCCTCGTAGACCACACCCCTTTTAGCGTGAGCCTCTTCATAAGGCACAGACTTTATAGGTTGACCACCCCTTGACCCATCAGGGTAGAAGGTCAGACCTCTAAGCCCATGCCCATACTTCCTAACTATCCTAGAGAATGCGTCAACGTGGTCCTCATTGTTGAACTCACTGCCCCAGGGTGGAAGGTTAATGGTAGAGCTGACAGCATGATCCACATACTTCTGCATCTCATACTGAAACTTCACTCTCCTTTCCACATCTTGTGCGAGGTCCATTGAAGTTTCGATTTTGGCTGGGTCGATTCCTTTGTCGATGATTGCTTGGGCTGTACCGTCAATGACATAGCGATACTTCCATCTGGTCCCATCTGTAAGGTAGCGTCTGCGATATGCCAAGCAGTGGACGCTTTCCAAACCACCGGTTGTTCCTGCGAGGATGCTAATAGTCCCTGTAGGTGCAATTGCTCTGTATCCCTGAGGACAGTTGAGATAAAACTGCTTACAATGTGTGTCAGCGGATCTTTTGCTTTCTGATTCATAGACCTTCATCCATTTTCTAAGTTCGTCAACCATTTCATAGCGATAATCCCTAGTGAGCAGCCACTCATGCACACCCATCAGACCAAGCCCAAGCCTAGAGTTCTTCTGTCTAACTTGTCCAACCTTCTCATAGGGTAGGTTAGCTCTCATAAGACCACAGACTAGAAACTTTGAGGCTAGTGCTACCACCTCTTTAAATCTTTCGATGCTCTCTATGTTAGCCATGTTCACAGAGCCTAAGTTACACACGTCAGAATCGTCACTCGAAACTATCTCGCAGCAGGCGTTTCTAAGTGTTTCATCTTTCTTATCGCCAAAGTTAAAGGAGAATCCAGGCTCACCAGACTTCATGGCTTGCCTACAGTTCTCCATAAAAACATCATTATCGTTACCATTTAGCCAGTTATCGCTGTAATTTACACTGATATTCATCATATCTAGTGGAGCAGGGTAGTTAAAGTCTTCCCTTTTAGCGTCAGCGATAGACATGGGAGTGCCATCCCCATTGAATGCACCCTGTACAGGCATGTCACCCCAGTTCTTGGCATGCAGGAACTTCCACACATCATCATGACTGGCATCCATAGAACCATACATAGCAGACCTTCTGCTTCCACCTTGCATGACATTCCTGCCCACTTCATTGATGGTGTAAAGTAACGGAAGAGGTCCAGACGAGATTCCCCCCGTCCTTTTGAGAATTCTGCCACTCGGTCTACAGACAGAAATGTCAACTCCGATACCACCCCCTGTCATCAAGCAGGACATAGCTCTCTGAGTGAGTCCGGCCCACTCTTCCCTAGTATCATCTAAGAGTCTGAGAAGATAACAGTTATTAAGGAAGGGAGCTTCTCTACCAGCATACCACAAGTACCTTCCCCCAGGCATAAACTCAAAGTTTTCAATACACTTAACGAGTTCTGCTTGATCTTCCTTGTCCATTAAGGGATGAGTAGCACCATGCATGTCACCACATACAAAGTTCACTACGGTTCTAGCTCTATCCCCCCAGGTTTCCCCTGGAAACTGTTGGTATTTATTCTTATATGTTTCTTCACCAAACTCAGTTTTAAATTCCATCTATATCTCCTCAGTCAACTTGAAAACTTGTATCTTTTCGTTAGCTCTAGCCCTGGTCTCTCTTTTAAACTGATAATCAAATACCTTCTTCTTCTTTCTAATTTTCTTTCTTAATTGCTTTAAGCGAGAAGGCACTCTTTTTGTGCCTGTTGCGTACCTGCTACTGCCTGAGTATCTCATGAGCTACACCCCCTTTATTTTGAAGTCATCAGACTCGTCTTCACCGTATACGCCATACTTACCTGCGCCCACTGCCTTCAATACAGACCTAGCTAACCCTCTCTTTTCTGCCATTTCAGCAACGTAGTTACTCATACAGTTACCACCCTGACCATGCCATGCACTACCAAAGGTTTCGATCACAACGTCACCCATAGTAGCTGTTGCCTTGATACAAGCATAGTCTTTTGACATAGAAATCCAATCAAACTTAACAGTTATGTTGTTTTGATACTGAATCTTCTCAATACCAGTCCTGGTTATAAATGCCATCTTCCTACCACCCAACTCCTTAGAGAACACATCCTCATCTGTGTTGAGGTCATTGGCTCTTACCAATTCATTCAGAAACTCCTTCTTGCTGCTCATCAGCGATCTCCTTAAAGTCTTTTAATTTCAATAAGATATAACTGTCTTCGTACTTCATCTGCTTCTCATGGAGTACAACCAAAGGCACTCTATGTTCAGCATCTAGTATAGCCTGATTCATTGCAGAATGCAACCACTCAGGTAAAGATTTTCTGTGTTTAACTTCAATTGACCAGCGAGGATGCTCAACGTCTCTCCTTGACTCACCGTTACAGCCAGTCCTTTCACCACCAAGGAGCTTGGCTATCATTCTCTCACAATGTTTCCAGGTAGCCATCAGGCGTACATAGCAAAGAGTATCATTCCGGCAATGATAAGCCCAAGGATGATAAGTGTCTGCTCGCCGTCCCAGCCTCTGACAATCTCTTGTGCCAATTCCCTAAACTCTCTCCATCTTTTTTCCATAACCCTCTTTGCTCCATGTTATGCTTGAATAGCTTTTTGAAATGTATATCTTTCCCTTCTATGCCTAGCTCCTTACACAAGTCAGGCATGTACTGTGTGCTGAACCTTTCAGCATAGTGGAAGTCACACAAATGCAGTGGATGGTAGTGCTTTGCCTCTTTATGGCAGTCATGGCAACTCATACATACCCTCTATGGTTTTGATGGCAAGATCAGTATCTACGCTAAACCACTCTTTATTGCTGTATACTCTGTAATCGTCAAGAAGTTCGTGAACTTTAGCCTCTGCCCCAAAGCGTCTTTTAAATTCTTTACTGTATAAGCAAGTGAAAGCACCCCAGGTATCCCCAGATTGGAGCCTTTTACCAACATCCGTAGTGGTCCCAATCTTTTTTAACCCAGGCATCTTCATCCCATCCTCAAATATGTACACCTCTCCTGGCCCTTCCCTTGGTACTACCTCTTTCGTGCTGTCTCTTGGTGTAGTTAGAGAGCTTTTGTAAAGACCTTGATTAAACTTAGGTTTCTTGCTCTTGAACTTAGGTATTGTGTTGGGTTCCACACTTAGTGTGTGGCTGTTAATCTCCATACCCCACATAACTTCTGCTTTGTATAATAGTGGTTTCCATTCTGGTGTGCCTCTAGTACCACCAATAGATTCGGCGTACCTCGCTTTCCAATTCCTTTTCTGCTCCCCAGTGATTGGGTGTCTGGGGTAGGATTGGTGTCTCTTGGCTCTCCCATAGCAATCACACAAACTGCAAGAGCCGTGTAGTCCGTTCTTAGCCCCTCTGTCCTTGCCAAAATTACTAACTGGGACCATGTGATCGGGATACTTATCTTCGCATTCCCAATGCCCTCTATAACCGCTACATCTCTTTAGTTCAACCATTAGAAAGCACCTCTTTCTTCTGTTTAGCCATCTCTACTCTCCATTCCTGGGTTGTTGGCTCATGTCTGTGAATGTGTAATGAGCTATCCATAGGGGGGCCACACTTGGCAGCGTTAAGAGCGTTCCAGTATGGGTTCCTTGTTACTCCTACGCCATCAGCTAACATCAAGCCTCTGGCTGTGCTAAAGCCTAGACCACCAGAGTGTGATGGTGCTGAATGCGCCTCTACAACAGCGTCATTAAGCTCGTGGATGTGTTCTTCTAGGTAGATCTCCGCATTGTTAAGTCTAGTCTGTCTTTCGACACCTGGGAAGTTCTGTAAGTCTAAATACACTTTGAATATTCTCCTTTTTGCGTTGTCTTTCTCTTCACTAGTAATATACTTCAATTTGTCCACTCTTGCAACCGCTATCAGGCATCTATTCTTATAGATTTCAATTGGTGTAGATTTGGTCTTTTGTAGATCATGCTTGACCTTGCCCTTCAGGTTCTCAACCTTGCTGACTATCTTCTCTAAAATTAAATTGGCCCTCATATTATATACCTTTATGGTGTAAGTCTTTGTTATTGTTAAGTTTATACCTTTAGAATAAGTCCTTTAATATCAACAGCTTATAGCCTAAAGGTATATAGGTATAAGGGGATTACATCTTTTATGGACGACAATCATCATTTACAAAATAAGGTCAGACGTGCCAAGCGCCGGAACTTTGTGGCAAAGAATAATAAGCACAGATCCAAGCGTCACGCTACCTTTAAAGATTATAACAGGAAGCCTAAATACCAAGCTCAGTATACAGATGTTTAACAAGATGCTGGGGGTATTCCTTCCTGTCTGATAAGTTCACTGTCTTGTCATCAAGCTGACACTTCCAGTGATTGTTAGAATTCTTATGAGGCTTAACGCCTTTCTTCTTTAACCTTTTAAACAACACTCTCTGAGTGACTAGCTGCATTGTGTTACCTCTATTTGATTAAAGGAAGTATTCCAAAGAATACAAGTATTATAAACATAAACCACAGTATTTCAATGGTCATTATTGTCATCCTGTGATTGCTGATGCTGATAGAAAGTCTCTTGCACTAAGTGTGGTCTAATGTCCACATTATCAGCTTGTTTGCTATCCCTTTTCATTCTGAGATAAGTATAGTTTATTTCTTCAGGTTCGTCAAGAGGAGGTTCAGTAGTAAGGTATTTATCTTTCATTATACTTATCCTCTAGGTCAGCAAGGAAGAAACCTAATTTAGTGTGAAGATTAACTATAACGCTTAGATCAGTGTCATATGTCTTTTCTTCTCTGACTCCATGTTGCTCGTGGATAACAGTAAATTTAACAACCTCACTATTATCAGGTAAATATACAGTACAGTGTAGCATTTTGATTAACCTCTTAACTAGTGTGTTTATGTATAAAGCTCCTGAATTACCCTCGATTATATACTATAAATAGTTAACAATCAAGGGGCCAATTCAGTACCAATTGATATTAGTATCTTTTGTGTGGCGCATTTAACGGACAGACTACCGAATTCATGTCGCCAACATGACCACTAGCCAATACGATAGAGTCTCCAACAGGTTCAGAATCATCATCGTTGACGTCTCTCCAGGGTTGCATAGAGACTTCAAACCAGTCAACACCCTCGTATTCATACAGACGAGTCTTAATAGCGCCCTTCCATGATGCTGTATAGGTAGTAACACCAGTATCTGCTGTACCTTGAGCGGTAGGCGTAGTTTTCCTGGATGATGTGGGAATTGTTGCATAAAAGTGTGACATTATTTATACCTCTTTAGGTGCTGGGTGAGTGTAGGAACCTGCAATACTGTTATGTATCTCTTTACCTCTTTTGATCTTAGAAACTAGATCAAATCTAGGCATATTGTAATGTTCTGCCATTTTCTTAGTAGTGAACCAGTTATTGTACCAGTCCCTGAAATATTCTAAATCTGACATGGTTTATACCTCTGTTAGCTAATAAATCTATTGTCGATAGCGGTTAAAATCTCAGACTCTGGACCCCACATATTATCAATTTGCATACAGCCGTAGTGAGTGCCAATGGTAGCGGTAACTCTCTTGTTCCACCAGTTCTGTATAGAATAGCCTAGTTGTGTATCTGGCTGCGTAGAACATGTCCAGCCGTCAACCTTAACCAGAAAGCGCGGGTTTCCATTCTTACTACTGGGCAATCTCTTAACAAACTCAAGCTTGCCAGTGTTACGTGTTACATTCTTCATTGTGCTAAACCTCGTTAGTTAATACAACAGAGTAGACTCTAACAGAATCTACTCTAGTGTGTCAACGTCTAGCGTTAAGGGGATAATAGACTGCGTACATACCTTTGGTGCCACAGACTCTACTGATAGTGTATCGCTGGCCGATCTTCAAAGTAAGGTTACTATCAGCCCACAACTCAGCCTGTTCACGTGTCTGGAAATAAGAATATACCATGGTGTTACCTCGTAATGTTTGCAATTAAGGTACCAACAGAACTATACACTTTAGCATCTGTGGCAGGAATAGGGAAGGTATCAGCCTTATGCGCTTGATTGTAAGTCTGCAAGGCATTCTGTGCACACTGTGGCGCGAAACCTTCAGATAGAATGCTAGTCTGACTAACCTCTACCTGATGCCCGTCTAACTCATGTAGAACAACAGTAACTCTCATTTAGCTAATCTCTAGTAATGAATCGGTATAGAGAATGTAACAAGCTAAGACATAGAAGTACAGTACCAATGATGAACCAATGATACAAATAAGATAAAGTATACCCACACTCACACACAGGTTTTCCAGTTCTGGTTAGTTCCTGGCTAAACCCTATCCAGTGTAAGGTTTACAGAACTACAGATATATCAGATAATACCCACACAATCAGCAGGGATACAGTGATATATCAGGTAATATATCGATGATATACCAGGGGTACCCCGCCCCCATTTTATTTTCTGTTTATTATATATATTGTCCCCGCTAACCAAAGGGTAATATATCATACATAAGCATTATCTTATAGATCTATCCATTACTGGGTTCACCTTTACTAGGTCGGCCCTTTGTATATTACTGGTAACACCTTTACAGTTGTGGACGGTATTAGAGAGTCTGAATAAACCGCCATATAGAATAAACCGTCATTTAGAGGAGCAAGACAATGCCCGCCATGAAAGGATACAAATTCTCTGATACTGAGAAGAGAGCAAAGAAGATAGACAAGCAGAGTAAACCTGGGAAACCAGGAACAGGCGATGAGCCTTTTAATAAGGTTCTTAGAGAGCTTGAGAAAGCTGGCTCTGGCAGTGGTTCTTATATGAGACGTAGGGATAAGGTAACGGTAAATAACCTGACTCCGTGAAACTCACTGCTTCTCAGAAGAAAGCCAGGAAGAAACCTGGAGGTTCCAACGTAGGGAAATACAAGAAGGTTAAATCCTCTGATTTCTGTGGTCCTGCTGGTGGTGCTCCTGCTGGTAGTTATCCCGTGAATACCCTTTCTAGAGCCAAGTCTGCTTTAAAGTTAGCACATAATGCACCAAGTCCTTCTGGGATAAAAAGCTGTGTATATAATAAATACCCACAATTGAGAGAGAAATAATGGCCTGGATTAATGGACAATGGGTGGATGAAGACGAACTCCAGGGTATGCTGTATTCTGGTGTAACTCCCACATTGCCTTCAATGATTGGGTTGGGTACAGGATGGGGGCAAACCGATGCTAGTGGTATATTTGGTACACCTACATTCAATATGTGGGACAGTTCTTCATTTAATGATGATTTGGGGGTGTTGGACCAAGAGGCTCTAGCCGGACCTACTGTAAATAAGTTTACTCCTGTAAGTTCTGATAGTGCTTTCTCCTTTTACAACCCAGCAGACTTAAACAAGGCTCTTAATCCTGACTGGAATACAGATGTTGGTCTTCCTTTCGCAGGTGGGGCAGGTGGTAATGTTGGGGAGATGCCAGCAGGTGGTAAGCTAGGTGCACCAACTGTAGGTGGTATTAATCCTCTATCAGTGTATGCTACAATGGGTGGTGGTCCTGCAATATATGGTGCTTCTAAGTTACCTGTGAAAGCACTAGACTTCATGAACAAACCAACGGGTCCAGGTTTTTGGGCTGGTACACAGAACAATCGGTGGGACACTGTTGGTGAGGTAGTTGATATGGCGCTTGTGTTAGGAAAATATGTTGGTATTCCTACCGCTCTTGGGATACTTGGGTACGATGCTCTAACTGAATCTCCTGAAGAACTCAGACAAAGTATACTCGAAGATGTGCAAACAACCCCATTTAGTTCTGCACTTGACGCTGCAACTATTGGAGAAACTACTGTCCCTAATCAGTATGGCGGTTATGGTATACCTTCAGCTATAGCTGTAGATCAGCAAGGAAACCCAATCAATCTGGACTCTATAGATAGGCCGAGTAGGACAGGACGTACAGGAAGGCTTAATAGATCTGGAGCAGCCTTAGACCCATCAGCAATAAACCAAGCTCTCGATACAGCCTATAATGAAAGCATAGGTATGGGTCAGGTAGCTAGTCACCCAGGCCAGGGTGGTTACATAGGAGATGTAGAAAGAACAATAGGTGAGCATTTAGCTGCACAGGACGAGAGACAGCAAGCGATGCCAGCAGTAACTACATCACAAGCATTAGCTGTACAAAACGCGAGACAACAGGCTATGCCAGAAGCAGTTGCTCCTGCACCTACTGCACCTACAGTAGCAGCGGTAGCAGCACAGGATAGGTTGGCACAGATGCAAGCAGATGCAGCAATGCGCCAGCGTCAGTTAGAGGCGACAGCAAGAGATGAGGCAAGGAGAGCAGAACAGGCACAAGCAGCTTCAGCAGCACAGGCACAGGCTGCACAGAATGCAGCAAGAGCAGTTCTTGCGAGTGCAGCAGGACGTGATAGAGGTGGTCCGTCACAGGCTGAGATCAATGCAGCAATAGAAGTAATGTCTCAGGTAGACACATTTGGAGGAGGTCGGTTAAGGGGTGAAGGACCAATGTCAGCAGCCGAAATAAATGTAGCTGGTGGAATGGAGTTTGGTGGTGCCGGTGGCATGGCTGGAAGCGGTAGAGGCAGTAGCGGTAGAGGTGGCCCAGGAGGTCGTGGTAGATAATAATGACAATCCTACAAGACAAATTCATCGAACACTACACACTGACTGGTAATGCTACCAAGGCAGCGATAGAGGCTGGCTATTCAGAGAAGACGGCAAAGGTTAAGGGATCACAATTAAAGGCGCAGTTTAATAATGAGATACGAGAAGCAACACAGAAGCTCCTACAGGACAAGATTCCAGCAGGGCTACACTGGCTTGCGGAACTTGCTGAAAAGGCTGAATCCGAGTCGGTCAGATTGGGTGCTGTCCGTGACCTACTGGACAGAGCTGGACTTAAACCAGTTGAACGAATCGAAACCACCACAATCGAAGCCATGTCCAACGAGGAAATCCAGAGGGAATTAGATGCCCTCCTCAAACATTAGAGCACTAGAGCTTTTAAAGGAGTTAAAGCAGCGAGAGCGCTTTAATAGGGTTGATGCTTACGACCCCTACCCTTACCAGCTAAAGTTCCATAAGAGTGGCTCAGAAGCCAACCAGAGGCTTCTCATGGCTGCTAATAGAATAGGTAAGAGTTACTGTGGCAGCATGGAGCTTTCATACCACCTGACTGGATTGTATCCGGAGTGGTGGGAAGGTAGGACATATCACCAACCAATAACTGCATGGGCTGGTGGAGTGTCAAATGAGACAACAAGAGATATTGTGCAGTTCGAGCTATTGGGTTCCCCAGATGACCCTGATGCCTTTGGTTCCGGTACTATACCGAAAAATTATATAATAAAGACCGAAAGGAAACCAGGAGTCCCTAACGCCAAATCGGTCGCCCTAATCAGGCACGTTAGCGGTGGGAACTCGTCTTTATTCTTCAAAGCCTATGAGATGGGTGTAGAGAAATGGCAGGGTAGATCAGTTGATTGTATTTGGCTGGACGAAGAACCGAGTAGGGAGATATACTCCCAGGCAGTAACCCGTACTCTTGACAGGCAAGGCATGGTATACATGACCTTTACACCAGAACACGGGATGACAGAGACAGTTGCATCCTTCATGAATAACCTTCAGGACGGACAGTCTTTGGTAAATGCGACATGGGATGACGCTTCTGAGAAAGTAGAGACTTTTAAAGGCAGTAAAGGGCATTTAAACGAGTCAGTAATGCACCAGATACTGTCCTCTTATTCACCTCATGAGAGGGAAATGAGGCGATATGGCAGACCATCCATTGGATCTGGCCTTGTCTTCCCAGTACAGGACGAGAAAATAATCATTGATCCTATAGCTATACCGGATCATTGGCCCAGAATAGCTGGGATTGACTTTGGCTTTGACCATCCTACAGCAGTGGTATGGGCAGCGTGGGACAAGGATGAAGACGAACTATACATATATGACTGTTATAGGCAGTCTAAAGCTACCCCAGCAGTACATGCACAAGCTGTACGCAATAGGCCCAGCTTTATCCCCATTGCTTGGCCCCATGACGGCAATAGACGAGATTCTATGGGTAATCCTGGTCTAGCTGAACAATATAGGACATTAGGCTGTAATATGTTACTGGACCACTTTACAAACCCCCCAGCATTGGGCGAGAAGAAAGGTGGTAACTCTGTAGAAGAGGGGCTTATGGATATACTCCAGTACATGGAGCAGGGTAAATTCCATGTGTTCTCTACTCTTAGTGATTGGTTTGAAGAGTTTAGAATGTATCATAGGAAGGCTGGAAAGGTGATTCCATTCAAGGATGACCTAATGAGCGCAACACGCTACGCAGTATTATCACGGAGATTTTCAATATCCGGCAGTGATCCCGAATGGACAAAGGAAATAAAATATAGAAATTATGGCATCATCTAAAATAACAGAAGAAGAACTACTAGCAAGAATCCAGGGTGAAATTACCGATGCTCTAGGGTATAGCGATACTATATCCAGGCAGAGGACAGAGGCTATGGATTACTACTATGGGTTACCTTTCGGTAATGAGGTAGATGGTAGAAGTCAGTATGTAGATTCTAGTGTCATGGACACAATAGAATGGATAAAACCTTCCTTAATGAGGGTCTTTGCATCTGGTGACGAGATGGTCAAGTTCAACCCTATTGGCCCAGAGGATGTAGAGACTGCTGAACAGGCTACAGATTATGTTAATTATATCTTCGCCAGGGATAACCCAGGATGGGAAATTCTATACACTTGGTTTACTGATGCACTCCTTCAGAAGAATGGTATTGTTAAATGCTGGTGGGACGAGACAGAGGAGTGGAACAGAGAAGAATACAACAATCTTGAGGAGATGGAGTTCACTGTTCTCCTTGAAGATGATGATGTAGAAGTTCTTGAGCATACTGCCTATGAAGAGAATGGTGGAACCTACCATGATGTAGTTATCTCTAGGAGAGCTGGTAAAGGTAGGGTTAAGATTGAGAATGTTACACCTGATGAATTCTTAATAGCTAGAGAATCTAAGTCTATCGAGGATGCCAGCTTTGTCTGCCAAAGAGTTATGAAGACAGTTTCCCAACTTAGGGAAATGGGCTATGACTTTGATGTTGACGATCTTGGCGGTGGTGATGACATGATCGAGTATTCAGCAGAAAGGTTGAGCAGGTATGCTTACGATAGTTCTGCTAGGTATCAGGGTTTTGGAGACTCCGAACCGGAAGAGGCTTTAAGAACCTACTGGTTACATGAGAGCTTTATAAGAACTGATTATGATGGGGATGGTATTGCCGAACTTAGGAAAGTATGTTCTGTAGGTGATAAGGTTCTAGCTAACGAACCCATAGATAGGATTCCCTTTGTAAGTATAACGCCAGTAAAGATCCCCCACAAGTTCTTTGGTTTATCTATAGCTGATCTTGTTATGGACATTCAAAGAATTAAGAGTACCCTGATGCGAAACCTCATGGACAACATGTACAGCCAGAACTTTGGCAGGTATGCAGTTCTTGAGGGTCAGGCAAACCTAGATGATCTCTTGACACAAAGACCAGGGGGTGTGGTTAGAGTTAAGTCACCTAACGCAATTATGCCATTAGCAACCCCTCAGTTAGAACAGTCATCCTTTGAGATGATGGGATACCTTGACCAACTGAGAGAGTCAAGAAGTGGCGTAAATAAGTATAGCCAGGGATTAAACGATAACGCTTTAACATCTCATACGACAGCTACTGCTGTTAATGCAACCATGACCGCAGCGCAGTCTAGGATTGAATTAATCGCAAGGCAGTTTGCAGAAACTGGTGTTAAAGAGTTGATGAAGAACATCTATGAGTTAGTCCTTAAAAACCAAGACAAGGAAAGAGTTATCAGCCTGAGAAATAAATGGATTCCTGTCAGACCTGACATGTGGAAAGAAGAGTATGATTGTAGTGTCTCAGTCGGTATAGGAAATGGTAATAGAGATCAACAGCTTATGCACCTCACGACAATGCTTTCGTTTGCCGGAGATGCCATGAGAGGTGGTCTAAAGATTATAAACGAAAAGAACATGTACAACATGGGGGCAGCACTCGTAAAGAATATGGGCTTTCAGAATGTTAGTGATTTCCTGACTGACCCAGATACAGTTCCCCCACAGCCTGATCCTAAAGAACAGTTAGAACAGGCAGAGATGCAATTGAAACATAAAGAACTTGAAATCAAGGCTGCTGATATTCAAATTAAACAACAGAAACTCCAACAGGAAGCAGCAAAAGACTCCGTTGATACCCAGTTAAAGGTAGCTGAGCTTAACTTAGAAGCGCAGCAAGGGAGAGCAGTAGCAATAGGATAACTATGAATAATTCAGAAAGAGAGTTAAGGGCTAAGAACCTTCTCGAAAACGAACTTTTTAACGAAGCATTTGAAGTTCTAAAAAAAGAATTACTAAGTCAGTGGGAACAGAGTGGTTCCCAAAACTCAGATCAGAGAGAATCTATCTGGTTAGCCGTAAGGCTGCTAGAAAAGATAAAGGGCCATATATCGTCAATCGTGGAAACGGGACACATGGCTAAAATTCTTGAAAAGCAACACCCTTATATTTAGGAGGTTATTATGGTGGACAATCGAGCAGACCCACAAATTGTAGGTGAATTAGCGCAAGACCCAGGAAGTATAGTCAGTGCGCAGGAAGCATTACTTGGACTATTGGACTCTCAGGAGAAACCAGAGGAAGAGGAAGCTAAACCGTCTGAAGAAGTAACGGAAGACGTTGAACAGGAGGAACCTGAAGAGGCAGAGGAAACTGATGAAGCTGAAGAAGCCGAAGAAGAAGATGCTGCTGATGATACAGATGAATCTGAAGAATCCGAGGAACAAGAAGCTGAAGATGAGGAGGTCGAAGAAACCGCTCTCTATACTGTAAGAGTAAACGGAGAAGATGTAGAGGTCACAGAAGATGAACTCGTTAGAGGTTATTCTAGACAATCGGATTATACAAAAAAGACGCAGGAGCTGGCAGAATATCGAAAGCAATTAGATGGTGGAGTGCAGTATCTCCAGAATGAAGTTGCTCAGACTCAAGCAGCGCGTCAAGAGTACGTTAATGCTATGTCCCAAGCTATTGAGTCTAATTTCAGTATAGCAAAGCAATTTGAAAATATTGATTGGGAGAGACTTAAACTAGAAGACCGGGAAGAATACTTAACTAAACGAGATGAGTATCGTGAGGTGCAAGATAAAATCCGTGATCTTCAAGGTAAGCAAGGGCAAGCATACGAGCAACAGAACAGGGAGATGCAAGCACAGCATCAGAAGCTATTACAGGATGAGCATGCCAAGATGGTGAGTATATTACCAGAATGGGGTGAACCTGAAAAGCAGAGAGCTATTGCTAAATCTGTAGGCGAGTTCGCTTTATCCAGGGGTTACAGCCAGGAAGAGTTAAACCAGCTTGTAGACCATCGATCTATACTCGTACTTATGGAAGCTAAAGCATTCGCTGACATGCAAGGCAAACAGTTAAAAGCTAGAGCCAAGAAAGTCAAGAACAAACCTAAA
>VTLG01010014.1_pt1 | contig 14098 bp, 17 predicted proteins | sample 4694571 | NCBI WGS metagenome assembly VTLG01 (sample SAMN12604809, study PRJNA352737) | marine metagenome | biome: ENVO:00000447; feature: ENVO:00000209|ENVO:00000569|ENVO:01000036; material: ENVO:00002151; isolation source: viral sequences binned using virsorter ...
AAAAGGTCCTTGCAGAATTAATCAAGAAACATTTCCCAGACTTTAGAAAACTAATAAATGAATTACAAAGATATTCAGTAAGTGGTGCTATTGACGCTGGTATTCTTGTAAATGTATCTGATGAAAACTTAAAAACATTAGTTACACATTTAAAGAATAAAGAGTTTAGTGATATGAGAAAATGGGTTGTCAACAATCTTGATAATGATCCAGTTAAAATCTTTCGTAAAATTTATGATAGTATGTATGATAGTTTACAACCAGAAACTATACCTCATGCTGTTTTAATTATTGCTGACTATCAGTATAAGTCTGCCTTTGTTGCAGACCAAGAAATCAATTTAGTTGCTTGTTTAACTGAACTTATGTCCCAGGTAAAATTCAAATGAGTGCATTACCAGGATTAGCTAAAGAAGTGCCTTCAAAAAAATGTAAACATTGTAATACGATTTTTTACAGAAAAGAGGATCAAAGACCTGTTGAGTGGCACCTTCAATTATTTTGCAACAAAGAATGTCATACTGATTGGAAAAGAACTGATCCTGAATACCTTAAAAAACAAAAAGAAAATTATAATAAACCAGAAAATATAATTAAAAGAAAAATTAATGGTAAAGAACAAAGAAAAAAATTAAAAAAATTATTCAAAGAAAAACCTGAAGAGCACGAAAAGGCAAAAGAAATAGCAAGGAACTATAAAAGAAAAAGATATGCTGAAAATACCGAGTTTCGTAAAAAACAACTTAAAGCAGCAAGTGATAATCAATTAAAAAAATATCATAGTGATCCAGAGTTTCGTAAAAAACAATGGGAATATGGTCTTAAAAAAAGATTTGGCATGACCGCTGATGAATATTATAAAATAAGTGAATCTCAAAATGAAGTTTGTGCTATTTGTAAAGATCCTAAATGCAATAGTAAAAGAGCAATAAGACTAGCTGTTGACCATGACCATAAAACTGGAAATGTAAGAGAATTATTAGGAACAAGATGTAATATGGTATTAGGTAAAGTGAAGGATGATCCAGAATTATTACAAAAAATGATATTATATTTGCGTAAACATAAAATGCTAGGATTAAAAATAGATAAATGATACACAATATAGATTGTTTAAAATTTTTAGAAACAACACCAGATAATTCATTTGATGTTTGTATATCTAGTCCGCCATATAATCTTGGTGTTAGATATAGTGAATATAAAGACACTAGAAAAGATTATATAGTGTGGATGAAAGATGTTTGGTATGAAGTTTGTAGAGTTTTAAAACCAGATGGTCATTTATTTTTAAATCTAGGATATTCTAAAGACAATCCTTTTGACACATACAAAGTTGCAGAAAATATACCATGGTCTTTACAGAATAATATTATATGGGCAAAGGCTGTGGAGGTTGATGGTCGAGTAAGAGGATATAGTATACCTCATTCTAGTAAAAGATATTTACAAAATGGTTGGGAACATTTATTTCACTTTACAAAAAATGGTGATACACCTATTGATATAGAGTGGTCTGGTGTACCTTATAATTTAGATTATAATAATGCAGAAAGAAATGCTAAACGAAGTGGTAAAAATTATAGAGCAACTACTAACTGTTGGCATATTACATATAAAAGTAAAGCAACAAAACAGATAACAAAAGAGATTGCAGGTGATAATAAACACCCAGCAATTTATCCAGAAACACTTGTTGAAAAATGTTTGAAAGTATCTGGTTTAAAAAAAGGAGTTATATTTGATCCATTCATGGGAACAGGTACAACAGCTGTCGTTGCTAAACATTATGGTTTAGATTATGTGGGTTGTGAGATTGATAAAGATTATCATAAATTTGCAAATGAAAGAATAGCGAGGACAATATAATGTACGAATTAAAAGATTATCTAAACGCTATTAACTTTACTAAAAATGACTTAATGAAGTCCGAGGATAAGTTATGGGTAAAAAAGTATCCTGCCTTTATTGTCAATAAGATGTTATCTGCTTTTTCAGATACCATAATGCTTGTCAATGAAATGAATAGAAATCATTTTCTTGATAAAGATATGCAGTTTCAATTTTTAATAAATAGTATTAGGTCAAGAAAGAGGTTTAGTCCTTTTTTGAGAGCGAATAAATTAAAAGATATTGAGTGTGTAAAAGAGTATTATGGATATAGTAATGATAAAGCAAAGTCCGCTCTTGATATACTCACCAAGGATCAATTGAAATTGATTAAGGAAAAATTATATAAAGGTGGGACAAAATGAATGAATTAGATAATAGTTGGCATCCCGAAAAGATGCTCGAAGTACAATTAAAAGAACCTGATGATTTTCTAAAAGTCAGGGAAACACTAACAAGAATTGGAGTTGCCTCAAGAAAAGATAAAAAATTATTCCAGTCTTGTCATATATTACACAAACAAGGAAGATATTTCATAGTACATTTTAAGGAGTTATTTGCATTAGACGGAAAGTCAGCAAACTTTTCTGATAATGATACTGAAAGAAGAAATACAATTGCTCAATTACTAGCAGATTGGGGTCTGATTGCTATATTAAATAAAGATGTTGCAGAAAAGAAAGCACCTCTTTCACAAATAAAAGTTTTATCATTTAAAGAAAAAGGTGAATGGGACTTACAAGCAAAATACAACATAGGTAAAAAAGTAGAAGATGAAGGCACCGAAGTTTAAAGAGTTTATAACTGAAAAAGTACAAAGAAGCGACATACAAGTTGCTATCTTAACAAAAATAGATGCTGACAGCAAGGCTGTTGTTAGTAATATGATATTAAAGGAATGCAAAAAGAGAAATATTCCTTGTCATATTATTAATACATCTGAAGCATGGGTATCAAAAAATGATTTAGAAAAAGGTACTTTACTTATATCTAATATTGATGGTGAAGATACCGAGATAGAGTTTGACCTTTCAAAAACAATTTGTTTTACACGAGCAGGTGTTCTTGAAGATGAAACTGGACTAGCATTATTATCAACATTTGAAAATGCTGGTGCGTTTATGATAAACACTAGAAACGGTATGTTGACTTGCGACAATAAAATGTCAGCATATATTTCTTTTGAAAGAGATAATATACCAACACCAAGAACTGCTCTTATTTCAAATGAAAAAGGATTAATTCATGCCCACGAAAAACTAGGTGGCAAATATCCTGTCATTATGAAAACACTTACAGGTACCCAAGGTATTGGTGTATCAGTAGTTGAATCTGAAAAGAGTATGGTTTCAGTTGCACAATCTTTATGGAAGTTTGGCGCTGCTTTATTACTTCAAGAGTTTTTAAAATTTGATTTTGATATTCGTACAATTGTTGTTGATGGTAGAATATTAGCCTCAACAAAAAGAATTAGTGCTAAGAAAGATTTTCGTTCTAATAGACATAGAGAGGCGACTACTGAACCTTATAAGTTATCAGACGAAGAGCGTATAGTAGTTTTACAAGCCGCTCGTTCAGTTGGCGCTTATATGGTTGGTGTTGACCATGCAACAGTTAATAATCAATTATATGTTTTAGAGTGTAATGGTTCTCCTGGTGTCGGCTCAGAGTTTGCTTTATACAATACTGCTAAAAGAGAAGATACATACATTGGAAAAACTACAACAGACAATGTGATTAAAGAATTATTTGATTATCTTACCCAAGATGTTCACAGAAAATACTCATTTACTAGAGAGGCAGGATTTCACGAAAGAGTTAATATTGATGGATACGGACCTGTCAGAGCAAAACTTGACACAGGAAACGGAACTGTTGCTTCAATGTTTCATGTTGACAAAATAGATGTATCAGGTAAAACTGTGAAATGGGAAAAAGATGGCAAGAAGTTTACAAGTAAATTACAAGGCGAATCTCAAGCAACTAGAATGGGTGATATAGATGAACGACCTATTGTATTTGTAGATTTAACTTTTAATAATAAGTTTTATACAGATGTGCCTATTGGTTTAACAACAAAAGATTCAAGAAGTACATTTCTTGTTAATAGAGATTTATTGACTAGATTTAAAGTCAATGTAAATCCAAATAGAAAGTTTGTTCTTTCTTCTTGGATTGAAAGAAGCGATGGCGATGATACACAAGGAGTTAATATCAATCCATACAAATAACGCTTTACAAAATAACTAAAATATGTTATAATACAATATGAAAAGGAGTGAACATGGCAAAGAATCATCAAACTGAAAACCCTCTATTTAAGGCATTAACTAAACAATACGAATCAGATATTGCAAATGCATATGCTACATTAACAGTTTATTTTGACAATCCTGTAGGTATCGGAGAACATCCTCAACACCTAGAAGAAATGGATAAACTAGTTGATAAGATAGCAACGGCTGAGGATAAACTAAAAGCATTGAACAAACATTTTAATAATACACAAATATAATTAATGAAATTTTATACTAGCGTCTTACCATATCGTGGCAAACTATTAGTGCGAGGTGTTAATCAGGATGGTAGTCATAAGAAGTTTAAGGTACCTTATAAACCTTCTCTTTTTATTCCAACACACGGACAATCTCAATGGAAAACTTTAGATGGTCGTAATGTAGGTAAAGTAAAATTTGAAAGTATCTATGAAGCAAAAAAATGGATAGATGAATACAAAGATGTAAGCAACTTTGAATATTTTGGCAATACAAGATATCAATATTCATTTATTGCTGATGAGTTTCCTGATAAGATTGATTGGGATATAAATCAAATTAGAATATTAACTATTGATATTGAGTGTGAAAGTCTTAATGGTTTTCCTGATCCTAACAAGGCAGAAGAAAAATTAATTTGTATTACTGTAAAAGACCATGCAAATAAAAACATCAAGGTCTTTGGCACAGGTAACTTTGTAAGTGACCGTGATGATGTTCAGTATATAAAATGTGCTACTGAAATAGATTTAGTACATCGCTTTACAGAATTTTGGTGTAAGTATAATCCTGATGTTGTTACAGGATGGAATGTAAAGTTTTTTGATATACCTTATCTAATGAATCGTTTTAGATATCTTATGGGTGATGATTATTTAAATCAGTTTAGTCCTTGGGGTGTTGTAAGCGAGAATACGGCAAAGATTAGTGGTTGGGAACGCAAACAAGAACAAAAGACTTGGGACCTTATGGGTGTTTCTATTTTAGATTATCTTGACCTATATCGTAAACATACATTTATCAGGCGTGAAAGATATAAACTAGATTATATAGGTGAAGTAGAACTAGGTGAAAATAAGTTAGAAAATCCATACGATACTTTTCAAGAGTTTTATCAAAATGATTATCAGTTATTTGTAGAGTATAATATTCAAGATGTTGAGATAGTTGATAAGTTAGAAGATAAAATGAAATTGATTGCCTTACATTTGACAATGGCATATGAGGCGAAAGTAAACTATCAAGATGTATTTGGTCAAGTTAGAATATGGGATACTATTATATACAATCATTTACGAACAAAAAATATTGTGCCACCTGCCGTTCAAGAAGAAAAAAAGTCTAGTGGTTATGAAGGCGCCTATGTAAAAGATCCAGTTGTAGGATTTCACGATTGGATTTGTAGTTTTGATTTGAATAGTCTGTATCCTCATTTGATTATGCAGTATAATATATCGCCAGAAACAATGGTAGGATTTGACCCAAACAAAGTAAGTGTGAATAAAATGTTAGATGGTTTTATTTTAGATTCATCTGACCTTGACAATAAGACGATTACGCCTAATGGGGCTATGTTTAGAACAGACAAACGAGGTTTTCTTCCTGAGTTGATGGATAAACTATATCAAGAACGAGTGATATATAAAAAGAAAATGATAGAGGCAAAAAAGTTATATCAACAAACTGGTGATAAGAAATATGAAAATGAAATCGCAACAAATTATAATATACAGTTAGCAAGAAAGATTGCATTGAATAGTGCTTACGGTGCTATTGGCAATCAATACTTTAGATACTTTGATGTAAGACACGCTGAAGGTATTACTATGGCAGGTCAGTTGACAATCAGATGGATTGAAAGAGATGTGAATAAGTATTTAAACAAATTATTAAAAACTGAAAATGTAACTTATGTTGTTGCTTCTGATACTGATTCTATCTATGTGAAACTTGGCGGTCTTGTAGATAAAATATTTAAAGATAAATCTGATACAAGAAAGATTGTAAAAGTATTAGATAAATTTTGTGAAGAAAAATTACAAGGTGCTATTGATAAGAGTTTTGATAGACTTGCTAAATATGTCAATGCATTTGAACAAAAGATGTTTATGAAACGAGAAGTAATCGCCAACAAAGGTATCTGGACTGCTAAGAAAAGATATATTTTAAATGTTTACAATGAAGAAGGTGTTGAACTCAAAGACCCTAAACTTAAAATCATGGGCATTGAAGCCGTTAAATCATCTACACCTGCCCCTTGTAGAATAAAAATTAAAGAGGCATTGAAAGTGATTATGAACAAAGATGAAAATGCCTTGATACAATTTATTGATGAGTTTAGAACACACTTTAAAAAGTTGCCACCAGAAGATGTGGCATATCCTCGTTCATGTAATAATCTAACAAAGTATTCTTCAACGAAAGATATATTTCAAAAAGGTTGTCCTATTCATGTAAGAGGTGCCTTATTATATAATCACATACTAAAAAAGAAAAGTTTATCGAAGTATGAAAATATAAAAGACGGCGACAAGATTAAGTTTATTAAACTAAAAGAACCTAATCCTTTACGGCAAGATGTAATATCTTTTGTAGGGGTACTGCCTAAAGAATTTGACCTACATCAATATATTGATTATGATAATCAATTTGACAAATCGTTTTTAGAACCATTACGATTTATTGTCAATGCAATTAATTGGAGTTTTGAAAGACAATCTACATTGGATTCATTTTTTTAATATGAAAGAAAACGCATTTACTCATTATACTAGGGATAATACACTATATAACCTTCTTTTAAGGGCGGCTGGTGAAGATAAACTACCTATACTAGACAATAAGACATTTGAATTACTGAACAAAACCTACGGTAAGGAGAAGATGAGAACACATATTGCTGACTATATTGCAAGTGAAAGACCTGTATTTCCTCTCAAAGAAATAACTAAAGATGATATGAGAAAGTCTTTTTATGACTTAAAAAGTTTTGATACATCTTCTATTTGTACACCAAACGAACAGATAGAAAAAGAAGTATTTGAAAAATATGATGACTACAAATATAGTTATGAAAAGTATGGTCTTGGTTTAATAAATGGCGCCAGCACATTTAATGATGTATCAAATTACTTTCATCAAGATTTAAGATTGGCTTGTGGCAGTTATGGTTTTGAAGCACCTAAAAAAAGATGGGAAGAAAATGATGCTTATGATATCTGGAAATGTTTAGGTCCTATATGGCGTGGCATAAATGATGTTAAGAAAGTTATGATAGAAGGTAAAGAAGAACTGATTGGTGGTGAGTTAAGTGCTAAAAGTTATATTTCAGCATTTAGATTAGGTACTTATATTGCAACACAATTTAAACCTGTTGTTGCAAAAGCAATCTATGATATCACAAATGCTAAAACTGTATTAGATACAAGTTGTGGTTGGGGCGATAGACTTGCAGGTTTCTTTGCTTCAGACGCTGAAGAATATTATGGTTGTGATCCTAATCCAAATACATATCAACGATATCAAGAACAAATTGCTACATACAATAAACTTCTTACTAAACCTAAAAAAGTACAGATATGGAATTGTGGTGCCGAAGATTTACCATATGATAAACTACCACAGATTGATTGTGCATTTACAAGTCCTCCTTATTTTTCTACCGAAGAATATAATAAAGGTGGTGAAAAAGAAGAACTACAATCATGGCATAAGTTTAATGAGTATGATAAATGGCGTGATGATTTTTATTTACCAGTTGCAGAAAAAACTATGAGTGTATCAAAATTTATGTTTGTGAATATCATGGATCCTAAAATCAAAGGTGTTCGTTATCGTTCTGGTGATGAACTAGTAGATAGATTTCAAGATAAGTTTCTTGGTCAGATTGGCATGAGAATTATGCAACGACCTAAATCAGATACATTATTTAAAGATGAAAAAGAGAAAGCAGACTTTATGAACAAGATGTTTATAGAAAATGTCTGGTGTTTTGGCCCTAAAACTGACTTATTTAAATATTCAAGAAAATCTAATTTAGATGAGTTTTTCGCTTGACACGGAATGATATATATAGTATAATATGATTACAGTTTATCAAAGAGAAATAAATGGCAAAAAAGGTGAATGGACATTTCATTCTATGTATGTTGACAATTTAGAAGGTGGTAAGCATAGAGAAAAAGAATATGCTGAAAACTTTAATAAAAAAGATTTACATATAGAATATAAAGTAAAGGTAGAAAATAATGAGTGATTTTTTGAAAGATATTATAAAAGAAACAGGCAACGAGTATGCTAGTCTAGTATCAGATGGTGCGTCAGGAGATGTAACAGATTTTATTGATACAGGTTCTTATATATTCAATGCATTGTTAGGTGGTGGTATACATAGAGGTTTACCATCTAATAAGATTACTGCTATTGCAGGCGAAAGTGCAACAGGTAAAACCTTCTTTGTATTAGGTATGTGTAAAAACTTCCTTGACCAAAACCCAGACGGCGGAGTTATATTCTTTGAAAGTGAATCAGCAGTTACAAAAGACATTATAGAAGAAAGAGAAATAGATAGTAGTCGTATGGTGATTATGCCAGTTACTACTGTTCAAGAATTTAGACATCAGGCGATTACAGTATTAGACAAATATATTGACCAAGATCCGTCTGAAAGAAAACCATTATTGCTTGTATTAGATTCCTTAGGTATGTTATCTACTACTAAAGAAATGGAAGATACACAAGCAGGAAAAGAAACTAAAGATATGACAAGGGCACAAATAGTAAAAGCTGCCTTTAGAGTACTCACACTAAAACTTGGGAAAGCGAAAGTTCCCCTTATAATAACTAACCATACTTATGATGTTGTCGGTAGTATGTTCCCTACAAAAGAAATGGGTGGCGGTTCTGGTCTCAAATATGCGGCTAGTTCAATCGTATACCTATCTAAACGAAAAGAAAAAGACGGAACAGAAATTATCGGTAATATTATTCATTGTAAAAATTACAAATCCAGATTAACAAAAGAGAATAAAGTAGTTGATGTTAGATTAACATATGATAAAGGTTTAGATAGATACTACGGTCTATTAGATTTAGCATTAAAACACAATATATTTAAGTCAGTTTCCACAAGAATAGAATTACCAGATGGTAGTAAGACCTTTGGTAAAACAATAAACAATAATCCTGAAAAGTATTTCACAAAAGAAATATTAAAACAGTTAGATGAGGCTTGTGTGAAAGAATTTAAATACGGAGATGTAATTGACACAGAAATACCCGACACCGCACAAAACGACCAATCCTAAACATAACGAGGACTATGTATTCGTAGAGAAACCTGGAGAGGATTTTACTGGTCTTAAATTGATTAGTGGTCCTTATGCCAGTATAGTGTTCAAATATGGTAATGTAGGATTTGCACCTGAATCAGAAGCAGTTAATGGTCAATTACCCATGAAGTTTGATTACACAATCATAGAAAATAAAATCCAAGCAGATACAGATAGTCAAGAATTTATAGACCATATTGGTGATATATTGGTTGTATTATTAGATGAGAAACTAAAAGAAAGGCAACTTGATGGAGAGAATTGAACGAACAGCACTTAAAAATTTAATTCATAACGAGGATTATTGTCGAAAAGTTTTACCTTTCATCAAAGAAGAATATTTTTCTGATAGATTAGAGAAGTTATTATTTGCAGAAATATATAAGTTTGTTAATAAGTATAACAATCTTCCTACAAAAGAATCCTTATCTATTGAAATCAATAGTAATCGTACAATTACCGAAGATGAATATAAAAAGATAACTGAAATATTAGGAACATTAAATCCAGAACCAGTTAATTTAGAATGGTTAGTTGAAACAACAGAAACTTTTTGTAAAGACCGTGCTATACACAATGCAATCTTAGGTGGCATACAAATCATAGACGGTCGAGATAAAACTCATACGCCAGAATATCTGCCTGAAATGTTATCAGAAGCATTATCAGTATCTTTTGACCAGAAAGTTGGGCATGATTATTTACTTGAATCAAAAGAGCGATATGATTTCTATAAAAAGAAAGAAGAAAGACTTGAATTAGATTTAGATTTTTTCAATAAAATAACTAGAGGCGGCATACCAAGTAAGACTTTGAATATTTGTCTTGCAGGTACTGGTGTTGGTAAAACTATGTTTATGACACACCTTGCTTCATCTATATTACTACAAGGTAAAAATGTTTTATATATTACTTTAGAAATGGCTGAAGAAAGAATTGCTGAAAGAATAGACGCAAACTTATTAAATGTAGGTATGAGTGATTTAGAAGAACTGCCTTATCAAATGTATGAAACAAAGATAAACAAACTACAAAGTAAAACAACCGGTCAAATAATTATTAAAGAATATCCTACAGCGTCTGCTCACACAGGACATTTTAAAAATTTGATTAGTGAGTTGGCATTAAAGAAATCATTTAAACCAGATATTGTATTTGTTGACTATCTAAATATATGTTCCTCGTCAAGATTTAAGGCAGGTGCAAATGTTAATTCATATACTTACATAAAATCAATCGCCGAAGAATTACGAGGACTGGCAGTTGAACATGATATACCTATCTTTTCTGCTACTCAAACAACAAGAGGTGGTTATGTAAGTAGTGATGTAGGTTTAGAAGATACCTCAGAAAGTTTTGGTCTTCCTGCAACAGCAGACTTTATGTTTGCTTTAATCTCTAGTGAAGAACTAGAAGAAAAAAACCAGATAATGGTGAAGCAGTTGAAGAACAGATATAATGACCCAACAGTTAATCGAAAGTTTATTATTGGGGTCGATAGGTCTAAAATGCGTTTGTATGATGTAGAACAAACAGCACAAGAAGATTTAGTTGAAAGTGGTCAAAAGGACCCTATCTCAACAGATAACAAATTTAAAAAACTAGGTCAGTTTTCTGACTTTAAAATTTAGAAAGGAGGAAAATGGCACAAGGTAAGATAAAATGGTTTGATCCAAAAAAAGGATACGGATTTATAACACCTGATGACGGAAGCAAGGATGCATTTTTGCATATTTCAGCATTAGAAAAAGCAGGTATAAATCAACTTGAAGTTGGACAAGCTGTAACATACGAACTTGCTGAACAGCGTGGTAAGCAATCAGCAACAGAAATTAAAATAGTATAAGGAGGTAGCAAATGGCTATAACAATAGACGGAAAACAATATGACGAAACTAAACTTGATGATAAGCATAAGAATGCTATCGTGCAAGTTTCTCAAGCACAAGCTAAGTTAAAACAATTACAAAGTGAGTTTGAAAATGTGCAGATACTTATTGCACACCACAGTAAATATTTAACTGACAATCTTCCTGCTTCAGCTTTGATTGAAGAAAAGGAAGAAGATAAACCTGCTGAAGAACCAAAGGCAGAATAATGGCAAAGAAAGTTGACAAGAAGTTTCATTATGAAAAAAAGATGAGCAAACGCAAAGGTAAGGGCGTAAGATGGTTAGTGATTGAGCGCCCTACTGGAAGCATTATTGCTGAATCAATTTTTGAGGATAAGGCGCAAGCAGTTGTTGACTTTCAAAATAAACATAAACAATGGGCACCACAAGGTGGTGTTGTTAAACATTTAACATTAGGTACAATATGAGTGAACAGAGCAAACGATTTTATGAAATATTAGAAACAATCAAAAACTTACATGACGCTAAGAAACATGATTATGGTAATGCAGATATATTTGCTAATTTCAGATTGTCTGAACTTGCAGGCATTCCTGCTTGGCAAGGTTCTGTTGTTCGTATGGGCGACAAGTATGCTCGTATTAGTAACTTTATAAAGAAAGGTGACTTTAAATTTAAAGAAGAAAGTATTAAAGATACCTTAATGGACATGGCAATATACAGTTTAATAACTATTGTTCTATACGAAGAAGAAATGTTTAATGCTCATGTTAAACAATTTGAACAAGGGTTAAAAGAACAAGAAGGGAAATCAAATGACCAAAGTAATTGATATGAAAGAAGTCGTGAATGACAAAAATGATGCTACATTAGAGGGAACAGGTATAACTAATCAAGCAAAAAATGAATCCACGAAAGTTGAAGCAAAAGATTTACCTGAAGGTACCATGATGGAGATAACACAACCAGGTACAGATAAAGTATTTACTTTTCCTGCCTTAGCACTAGCAGGTGGTGACTATCATAAAATCATACAAGCGTCTGATGGCACAATACCAGATGACGAAATAAGAAGAGCATATGGTACGGCGATGGCATTGAATTGGCAAGACGGTTGGTACTCTACACCAGAAATGAAAAAAGAAGCAAAGACACCAGGTTACAAACATATACATTTAGGCGGTAGTGATACCGAAGAAACAGATTATGAAATTGAACAAGATTGGGTTAAATCTATATGGGATAAAGTAGACCCAGGTGTTAAATTACTTAGACACTATTTGAATGGTCATCATGCAGGTCAATCAGGTGGTATTCACATTGATGGTTGGACTGGTGACCAATATACAGTTATTGTATATTTGACACCTGACTGGACACCAGATGATGGCGGTTCAATAGAGTTTTGGACACCTAATCTTACAGACGAAATGAGAGCGATGGCAGTAAATACACCATATGGTTTCTCAGGAAGTGCTGAACCTAACATTGTCAAATCATACTGGCCGAGAGCAGGTAGAGTTGTAGTCTTTGACGCAAGAATACCTCATGTTGCAAGAGCAGTAGAGGGTGATAAGTTTAGAGTTTCACTAGTATTTAAGTGTAGAAAACAAAATTAATGCTTGACATTTGACCTCTTTCCTGTTATATAAATAGTAATATGGCAGGATTAGCAGTATCAGAATTAGAAAAAAGAAACAACGCATTATTAGTCTGGAACAAGATTAATAAGAAAGACGGTAAAGACAATTCGTTTGAGTTAAACGATGGAAAAGAGGTCAATCTAAAATTTAATCCTGATGTGAAAAATATTGCAAAGTATTTTAAGGCAGAAGATATAGAAGAAATAAAAGATTTATCAAAACCTAAATCAACAAAAATGTTTTTTGTAGATACAAAAGGTAAAGAATATAAACTTACAGATTTAAAAAAAACAGAAGAATTTGGTGGTGGTGGAGGATCAGGCGGCGGCGCTGATGATACTGCTGTTACTGAATCAATGCAATGCTATTATAGTGCATTACGATACAAACTAAAAACAGACCTTAATAGTAAAAATGCCACACCAGCAAAATTAAAAGATAAGTCTTTACAAAATAAAGTTTTTGCGTTTCAGAAAACACAAAGATTTACAGCAAGTGATTTACTTGCATTACATAGTAGTGGAAAATCTAAAGCATTACCTACATGGATTGATATAGATGATAGTGGTACAAATGTTTATATGAGAATTGCTAACGCATTGGCAACAAATCAAAAATGGACTGGTGTTCCTTATTTTCATAGAGGTTCTCCTTTTATGTCAGCAATCTATGATTCTAAAAAACAAGCACTAAATTTCGATAAGAAACAAGATGTTAGAAAGGCACCTCTTTCTGGATTTAGTGATGATAAATGGAATCCAGGAGATATATGGATGTCAACTTTAGAACCTAATCCTAATTCATCAAAACCTTTAGATTTTGGTAAAGGTGGTAAATCTTGCGTCTTAACTTTTGAAGCACTTAAAAAAGAAATATTTGAATTATCAAAAAAGAAAAAACTTTTAGGAGTTTCTTTAAAGAAGGTAGGTGCGTCAGCAAAAATTACAGCATTTAATACTCACCCAAAAAGAGAAAACAATGCTGTTGTGGATTTATCATCATTTAGTTTTGGTCAAACTGGAGATTTTTTTAATTCTGCTGACCTTTATTTAACATTTAGTAACGGTAAGAAAATGCAGTTTAGATCCACACAAACTACAAAATCTTG
>VTLG01010705.1_pt1 | contig 14098 bp, 21 predicted proteins | sample 4694571 | NCBI WGS metagenome assembly VTLG01 (sample SAMN12604809, study PRJNA352737) | marine metagenome | biome: ENVO:00000447; feature: ENVO:00000209|ENVO:00000569|ENVO:01000036; material: ENVO:00002151; isolation source: viral sequences binned using virsorter ...
ATTAGAATTACCTTCACCTGTTACGGAGATTGAACCTGCTGTGGTTGTGCCTGTAAGAGTGTTGACTATAACTGTACTCATGCTAAATCTCCTCTCCAAGAAATACTTGTACCTTTTACTTCTGCAAGAGATGAAGAATAGTTAACACTTAATCCTCTCACTCTTGAACTTGCAACAGCTTGATTAAAATTTCCTACAACATAATCCCAATGTCCATCTGTTGAATCATGTCCACCACCTGTACAGTTAGTGCAATAGCCTTCGTTTGCAAAATTGTTTGTGTGTGAAAAGAGAGTATCTCCTGCTGCTTCTTCTGTTATAGATGAAACATTTAAAGAATCTCTAGTGTTTTGTGCAGACATATCATAATTAATCCAACCTTTAGTGACTGCACCAACTACGTTTATACTTTTATTAGAACCATCAACATAGGTAGAACTATTGTTTATCTTAATATCTGTTCCTGCTGTTCCACCAGTTTTTCTAATTGTATCTGTAAATAAACTACTCATATAGTCACCAATGTTCCACCTGATTCTATTGTAAGTGTCACTCCACTTGCAACTGTAAAAGGTCCTGTTACGTTAGCATTTTCTGTAGCAAGTATTGTTATATCTGCTGTCAATGATTGAGCATTTGTTCTAAACAATCCACCACCTTTAAAGTTACCTTTGTTCTCAGCAGCAGGTGTTATTGTTGATGCTTGAGGTGCAAGGTAGTTCACGAATATATTTCCTGTGCCACTTGAAGGTGCAGCAGTAAATGTTAAAGTTGTACCATCAGGTATTGTATACGCTGCAGTATCCTGTACCACACCATCTACAGATACAAGAACATCTTGCACAGAACTTACGGCTGTTGTCAATGTAAATGTTGTATCACTTCCATCACCATTAAATCTCTGTACGGCTGTTGTACTTTGATATGCTGTTGCTACATCTTTACCTATATAAACCATATTTACCCTTATGTACTTATTGCATCAACAAAACTAACATAACAGTTTAGTGAAGCATCTGTATCTGATTGAACTTTAAGCTCATCACCATTTTGTAGAACTATTTTACTTCCACCATCTATTAACTCTAAAGATGAACCTACTGGAATAGGTGCGTTTTTAATTAAATAAACATTTAAATCACTTCCACCTGCTGCTGCTGTTTCTACAAAAACATCAACAGTTATTTGAGATGTGGTAACATTTGCTAATCTTATTCCAACAATTGCATCATCTGAATCTGATGTTACAACTGTTCTAGCCGTAGTTCCTATATTTATATCACTTGTACTATCTGATGCTACTGCTCTTTCAAAATCTTGTGCCATTATATTCTCCTATTCACAACGCTATTGCCATTGCCGTAGCGAACCCTTTTGATGCTTTTGTGTCCATTTGAGTTTGAATATTAGATGTTACACCATCGACATGATTTAGCTCTGCTGCCGTAGCTGTAACATTTGTTCCACCTATATCTAAAGTAGTCATTGATACTTCACCAGCTACTGTTAACACACCATTAGCGACTGTCATTAAATCAGTATCATCTGTGTGTCCAATTGTTGTTCCATTAATAATTACGTTATCAACTGTAAGAGTTGTTAATGTTCCTAACGATGTTATATTTGATTGTGCTGCACCTGTTACAGTTGCTGCTGTGCCACTGACATTTCCTGTTACATTACCAACAACATTTCCTGTGTAACCACTAGAAGTAATTGTTCCTAATGAAGCACCACCATCTGAAAAAGTTATTGTACCACCATCTGCATCTAATGTGATACCACCACTTGAATCTAGTGTTACAGTTGTTCCTGCAAGTTCTGCCGTACCATCTGCCGTAATTTGTATGTTAGCTGCTGCTGCATTGTCATCAGTTGTAACAATATCTAATGTGCCATTTGTTCCTACTGTTATAGTGGCTGTATCACTAGTAGAACCTGTCATGGTAATGACTTTGCCATCAATTGCCACATCATCTACAGTAAGAGCTGTAAGCGTTCCTAATGATGTAATATTAGTTTGTGCGGCTGTTGTTAGAGTTACATCAGCTATGTATGTTTTTACACGGCTCATGTCAGCACGTCTGTTTGTGCCACCTCCACCATCGTCAACTATGATCTCATCTGCATCTGCAAGAGCAGCACCTATATCTGTTCCACCATCAATATCCAATGCACTGATGGCAACTTTACCTGCTGTTGATATTGTATCAAGTTTAGTATCAGCAATCGCTGCACTTGATTTTATATCAGCATTAACAATATTTGTTATTGTATTGTTGTCAGAATCTATACTTTTGTTTGTAACTGTAGCAGTTGACGTTGCTGACAATAGTTTAGAACTACCACCAGAACTAGGTAATGTTAAAGTATTTGATGCACTTTCTGAGTGTGGAGCACCAATAAGAGTTTGTGCATGAGCATTTGAACTTTCACAATAGAACTTAATCTGAGATACAGCACCACCATCATTTTTAAGATCAATCAAACCACCTGCGATAAACAGATCGTGTGGTATAGACACATGACCACTTGCATCTTCAAACACTGCCTTATCAGCAGGATATGTCATAAATATAGTTCTTGTACCAGATGACCAGTTTACAGCACTATTAGAGTTAGAACTTGCTAATATAGTTGTCCTAGCTAATGTAGTTCCAGAAGATGTAAACGTGCCAATACCAATTTCAAAGTCAGTATTGTCTGTGCAACAATAGTAAGTTGTATCACTGTTATCAAGATTAGCAGTAAAAGTTTCAAAACCAGTTACAGCACCAGCTAACGTATATGTTCCAGTGCCTGTTGTGGTTGTAGTTTCTTTTACTCTATCATGTATCTCTAAAGCCATTACTTCAACTCAATACTCAAATTTGTTGCGTTTATTCTAAATATATCATTTTGTGCTAGAGTTTTACTTGCATCTAAAGCACCTACAAACAATATGTTACCACTTGAACTTGCGTCTGCGATAATCACATGAGTTATTGTCACGTTGCCACTGTCTGTCTTTGCAGGAAACTCAATCGCACTTGTGTTCTTTGCTGTCTGTGTATCTGTTGAATCAGCACCTATTGTAGTCCAACTAGCTGCTGCTACTTGTTGTCTAGCGTATCCACCAAAACTTGCTTCTGTTACTGATCCTGTTTCAGCTGCAGATACGGCTGTACACAGTCCAACATATATACTGTCTCCAGGACTCGAGAAACTTAGTGAATTATTTTTAAAAAGAAAATGTAATAATCTTCTTTCTAAATAATTTGTTGCTGCATTTGAGGTTGCCATAACTTATCTCCTTATGTCCTTGCTCTTCTAGGTAATCCTTGCCTATAAGCATCAGCGTTTTCTCTAGCTTCGCCTAAATCTTTTAATCTAGACAGTTCTTCTATAAACCTTTTTTCATATAATGTCAACATATCTGGTTCACCTTTCATAAATATATACGATTCTAATAAAGAACCATACAATAAAGCACTACGAGCATTCTTACTCAACCATGTTGTTGTCGTATCACTCGATATAGCAGATATAGCAGATGAAGCACCTGTTGTACCACCTGTCACTGTTTCGCCACTTGTAAATGCTGTTGTAGGCACAATAATTGTTAACTTGTTTGTACTATCGTTTTTACTTTGTATTGTAGCTGTAGCACCACTTGATGCACCAGTTATTACTTCATTAACAGCTAAACTTGATGTAGATGCAACTGTTAATTCAATTGTGCTATCTGCTAAACTTGTTGGTCTATAATAATAGTGTAACTCACAAGTATAGTTACTGTTCGGTGTTGGTGCGAGTATAAAATTATCTACATCAAACCTTGCATAATATTTAGGAACTCCAGTTGTAGAAGTATTAGGATTATATTCTTGTATAAAGTTTACATCTTTCTCAGATAAAAATTCTATATTACTAGAATTTGTTATAGACAAACTAAAAGAAGCTAAATAATCATCAGGCACAGATAAAAATCTATCTGATGATGTTGTAGCACTCGTTACGTTTTTACGAAATACTTCAAAGTCAACAGATTTAAATATCCTATTTTCTGCTGCTCGTATAAATTCTCTAAGATTATTAACAAAAGTTGTTTCAGTATTTTCAGAATAATCCTGTATAGTCGATTTTAATGTAGTTAATGTATACGACATTTAATTCTCCAATGTAGTTGGACCAGCAGAAACACGTCCACCACCTCCATTTTGTGATCCTGCAGTAGCTGTTGCACTAACAGTAACAGAGTATCTATTTGTATCGACTGTAGTAATTGTATAACCTGATGCAGATTCTAATACAGTTGTTGATATACCATCAAACCCAACTACATTTCTAAAACGAACAGTCGAGCTGTTAGTGCGACCATGATTAGGTTCAGTAACAGTTATAACTGTAGTTCCCCCTCCTGCCGAACCAGTTTTAAAAGGATTTAAAGGTAGTAGTGTTTCTACTGCTGGTTCTGTTCTATCAGGTCTAGGATCTCGTAATGCTTCTACATCTAATACTTGTCTGTCTATTTCAAGTTGAGGATGTTTTGCTTCGTATTCAGAAACATGAACAATAGCACCATTCCACTCTTTAATTCGTTCTTTATAAGGGTATCGCATACCACTTCTATCTGAAATAAAATATGCTTTCTTTCCTGAAGAATATGCCATTAAATATACCTACTATGTGGTAAAAGTTTTAAACTTGTTCTATCTCTATCTTCACTTGCTGCCCTATCAAACTCTTCCTCATAAATAGATTTTAAAAGTTGCGTTCTCTCTGGAGCTCGTTTTAACGAAATATAATAAGCTAATCCTGCTGCAAGACAAGGGTAAAAACGAAAAGGTACTTCTAAAGTGTCTTGCATACTATCTGCATCATTCATTCTCGTAAGAGCATCATATATTAAAACATCTGTACTGTTTTCAGGTGTAGGATATAGTTTTAAATTAGGAGTGATTTGCCTATCTAAATAAAACTGTGTAGGTCTTCCTGTTGTTGTCTTACTTGGTATTGATAAATACTGATCTCTACCAATTCTAGTCATGTTTAGATCAGTAGAGCTTCTACGAACTACCATTGATAATATATCAATAACATCTGTGCCTAAAGAGTAATCATTATCATCAGCCGTTAGAGCTTGAGTTCTTTGTTCAATAGTCCAGCGATTTAAACCACGATTAGCCCATTCAGCTAACATTAAGTTAAGCGATCTTTTAGCTGTTTTTAAATCATAACCAGTTCTAACTTCTAAACCACATCGTTCAAATGCTTCTTCGATATAATCATCAACTGCTAATTCAAAATCAGTAGAACCAGATAAAGCCATTTATTCCTCACTATATAAATTATTAAATATTTTATTTACATCTAATGTATAGTCTAAATCAGATTTAGAATAATGTATATGCTGTGATGGTAAAAAATCTGGAGCACCCTCACCTGTTTCAAACCAAGCTGGATGTGTAACTCGAACTCTATTGTTTGGAAGAGCTACAATATTTCCTGTCCACTTACCTGCATCTAATAAACACATTACATGACTTTGTTTATGTTGTGCAGGATCATCAGCTATTTCACTATCAGTATAATCAACAGTAAACATATATTTAGCTGGATAAAACTGTCCATCTATTTTAGCCATCCAAGGACAAGGAGTTGCTCTATTTAAGACATAGACAGAGTGCGTATGTGATGCACAATCCCAAGGCTGTGCATCATAAACATTCATAGGTTCAGCCCAATCATCTGTTTCTATATCTCCGACTAAACCTGTAATTGGCATTCTTGCCCACATAGCTCCACCATGAACATTAGCTTCATCAGTATCATCTACCTCATAACCAGTAAAGATAACTTGAAAACTTAAACATCTGTTTGGGATAGTTGTTACAGCTATCGCCATAGCGTGTAAAAACTCCCCATGATATCGCTGATGATTACAAGTATATTCTCTTCTCACCCAACATTTAAAGTGAGGAATATTACTTTGTAAATAAGGCATTAGGCTTTTACGAGCTTGTAACCTTTTTTCTTTGCTGCAGCTCTAACTTGTGCAAGAGTCATAGGCTTGGCGTTTTTAACGCTACCACCTTTTTTCATCATCCTAATTTTTCCAGCATTCTTAACACTGCCACCTTTTTTCATTCTTTTGACACTGCCACCTTTTTTCATTCTTCGAATGCTACCACCTTTTTTACGCATCATTTTTTTGTTTCCCTTTTCAAGTTGTTTATACATATTACTACGGCTAATAGTCATTTAATCCAGCTTAATGCAAAATTAACAACTACACCTACGATACCTCCTAATCCCATAAGAACCCAAAAAGCTCCTTTCCAGCGATTAGCAGTTGCACGAAGTTCACTAATATCTGATTTCATCAACTTCATGTCTTCCTGAAGAGCTTCAACTCGTTCTTCTAAACGAGCTAAAGTAACTTCAAGTTTTTGTGCTTGTGATACTCTCGGCATTAGTAATCTTTTCGTAAGTATAAGATAACCGTATAAGTATCACCGTCAGCATGACCAACTGTAGTGAATTTTATATCACCAGTTTTGCCACTGCCAGCGTTATTTGTAAGACCACCAAAAGAACTATAGTCGTGATGACCTGACTGGTTTTCACCTAACTGCATTGCTAAAACATCAGATGTAGCATCAAAAAGTATGTTTACTTTCATACCAATACATTGCCACCAGATTTTTTCTATTGAAACTCCAGTACAAGTTGTTCCATCAACATTTGCAGATAAAGCACTTACATCAACTTTAGTGACAGCACTTTCACCTGTACCGTCACTTATGTTTGTAAATTTTAGAACTGCGTGTTTAGCACCATCTTGTATGGTTTGACTTGCTACTGCATCAGCCATTTAAACCTCCTAAATTATGCTTCGTAACCAAACAATTCTATTAATAGTTTCCCTGCTGTATAGTCAGCATCAGTAGTCGCACCTAATGTTAAATATAGGAACTCATCTGCTGCAGGAACAGCTGTAAATATAACAACACTGCCTGCTGTCAAATCACCTGAATTTACGAGAAGAGTTTCAGTTAAATCAGAAATAGCTCCGTCTTCAACACCTGTACTTTCTGTAGCAGAGTGTACGTTAATATCAGGATCACCATCAGCAGGTGCTTCAAAACAAGTCATACGACCTGCTAAAATTGTTCCATTTCTTGCAGCAGTAATTTGCCCAATATGACAAACATTAGATGTGCCATTAACACCAATAATATCGCCAGATGCTGTTGACCTTAATCCTGTTAAATCAATTAAAATACTTGTTTTTATAATTCCACCTTCTCTAATTACAGAACTTCTGTAAATAGTTCCAGTACCACCAGTGATACCAGTTCCAGCTTCTGTTGCTAAAGTATTTGCATCAAGTGAAGCAAAACCAGCAGATGAAATAGACATCTGTGTTGTCTCTACACCTGTGCTTGCTGCAGTAGCTATTGAAGAATAGCCACCCTCAGAACGTAAAGTTCCCTTAAAAGTTGTATTAGCCATATAAAACTCCCTGTCTCGGCTATGTCAGCTTACGCTGTCAGGTTAAAAGAGAGCGACTTTCATCGCTCTCTAAATTAGTTAAGCACCCTTTGATGCAAAAACACATCTTGGGTCACTGAAACCAAAGCTATAACGCTCACGAGCTTTATACCTTACGTTTCCAGTATCGAAATCACCTTCCATTGCAGTTTTTATTGCTGCTCTCTCAAAGTGTTTAAAACCATTTGGAGCATCAGTCTTAATGAAAAATGCATCGGTATCAGTTAAGAAATGGTTGATAACGTAACCTTGAGGTAACATACCAGTGCTTCTTATAGCATTGACATCGTTATCTGCAGTTCCAACACGCAATGTTGAAGCCATTAGTCTTTCAGCTACAAACTGTAGTGCTGATGGAATAATTAACTTCATACCTCTGAGTGCAATTTTCATACCTCTCTCATCAACGAAACCACTGATAGAAATTAATGCGTCTTCTAAAGAAGTTTCATTTAAATCTGCATCAGTTGAAGGTTCATTAGCAAAAGTACCACCAGTAGAAAGAGGATGGTCAGTAGCACAAAGCTCCTTACCGTCTCCACCTGTTACAGTGCTATCAAACGCATTATTTAAAACATTTGCAGCTTTCACCTGTTTAGTGTTTGCCATTGAACGAGCCAACGCTTTTGTATATCTTGCAGATATTCTATCATATAGATTATCTTCAACAGCTTCCTCAGTAATTGCGAAAGCTAAAGCGATAGTTTCGTGGTTATATCGAGAAGTAAATGACTCGTTAGCGTCATCAAACGTAACGGCTGTTCCTTCTGATTTGGTCGGAGCGTTGCCAAAACCTGTCAACATGACTTCTTCTTCGAAAGCTCGATCTGAAGTTTCTGTATCGAAAATCTCAGCGTGTTCGTTCTCGTATCGACCATACTCTAAGCCAAAAAGTGCATTCAATCCTGGCTCGAGTTCTTTCGCTAATTGTGCTCTACTTATTGCCATATCAATATCTCCTTATACGCCAGTAGTTGAAACTGTACCACCAGCAATCGCACCATTAGGTGAATTGAAATGGTTATTTAAGCGAACAATCACAGGAATGCCTGCAGCAGTAAAATCTGAGTTTTCAGGTTCATCTAGCCAACCCATAATTCTCAAATTTAAATTTGCAGTTGTATTTACTGTACTAACCCCTAAAGCAGCAGAAGATTTACCTGTTACAGTAGACCCACTTGTGCCTGAAGAAAAGTTAGCATTCGCAAAAACATGACCACGAAGTGTCGCTTCACTTGTTAATGATGCATCTGATGCAATAGCGTATAATTGCATTGGATCATCAAATACCCTTGCTTTCACAGGGTGATTAGAATCTACTCCAGATCCTGGATAGTGATTAGAAAAAGTCAATTTACCAGTAGTTGAAGACACAAATTCACATCCACCAAAAGCTCCAAGTAATCCAACAGTGCCACCTGCAGCAGCACCAACAATATCAATAAACCCAGTCGCTAAAGGAATGACTGGAGAACCTTGATATATTACGTTAGAATTATCGCTTTTTATTTCGTACATTGTGTATCCAGAATTACCAGTGCTATTGACATTTCCACCAAGTTTTGAGATCGGTTTTAAACCGAAAGCTCCATTAGCATTTGCCATAGTTAATTCTCCTTAAAGAAATAAAAATTAATAAAAATTTAAGAGTCACCTTTTGAGCCACTCCCAAACGATACTGTTGATTGCCTACTTTTACTAATAGGCATGGATGGGTGTTCTTCCTTCATTAAATCATTGTCCACAGCGTCCATTGCATCTTTGGTACGATCTTTAAAGTATTCACTTCTTGACTCATGAATTTCATCAGGAACTTTTGCTAGCATCAATCCTCCCACACCAATTACTCCAGCGTGTTTGCCATCTTCAATTGTTGGAGCTTCGAATTCAGGATGTTCATCAGCTCTTACTGGTTCATAACCTTCACGAATACGACTTAAAACATTTGTTTTATCTTCATATCCACGAACTTCAGTTCTAATCCAGCGATGCTTATATCCGTCTTTCGGCTTTGGAGCTTCGAGTGAGGATGATGGTCTCCAAGGTTTTTTACGTTCACTTGTTGAACGAGTTGTCGCAGAGCGAGGGTTTCTATCAATAGTAGGCATTACGCATTCTCCATATTAACGTGTTTTGCATATTCTTCAAGTGGAACACCTAATCGCCTAGCCATATCCACCTGACGTTGATTTAATTTCACAGTCTTTCGCCCTGATTTGACTGCTCTAGTTGCAGGAGCAACTGTTTGACTTGCTTTTTTAGTCGCACCTGTATTCGGTTGAGTATCTTCAAATTTATGAGGAAAAGCATCTCTCATTCTTTTATCGACCTCTTCATAATATTCGTCTGACACTGGGTTAAACCCTTCTTCTTCTACCATTTTACGATGTATTGAAAAAGCTGTAAATGTCATCGGTTCATCTGTTCCAAACCAAGAGTTTTTACTTGCCCATTCTGCAGCTTTTGGATCTGGTGCAGGTGGAGGAGGTGGCATTTTAGCTGGTTGTTCAGTCTTTGCTTCCTCTTTTTCATCACTTGGTTTTTCTCTTTTTTTAACTTCTCTTTTAATATTTTCTTCTTCGACAGCTAAGCGAGCAACTAAGGCTTGAGCATCGGCTAAACCGTCAGAGTCACCACTCTCATATGCCTTTTTTAATGCGTCTTTAGCATCTTTCAATTGCAATGTAACACGGTTTTCATATTCTGAAAAGAGATTTTTACTTTTTTCTTCATCTTTTTTCTTTAAAACCTCGTTTTCTTCTTTTACTTTTTTCGCAAAATTGATAGCTTCTTGTTCTCTTCGCTCGGCTTCACGCATTTTATAAGTAAGTTTATCAATACGTTTTTTAACACCAATAGAGTATTCTTCATGCTCATCTTCTTTTGCTTCTTGCTCTTCAGAAGTTTGCTCTTCAGAAGGTTCTTGAGTTTGCGTTTGTTCAGTAGTAACCTCTTTTACTTCTTCTTTTTCAGGTTTATCTTCTTCGATCTGAATATCAAGTTCTAACTGATCTTCATTTTTTTCTTGTGCTTTTGCCATTTATTTTTCCTTATACTGAAATTGCTTTAGGGTCATCTAATACTGCGATAACCTCATCATCATTTAAAATTCGTAGCTCTCCATCTGTAATTTTAAATCGAGAACCAGCATATCTTCCAAACATTACCCAGTCTCCTTTTTGACACCAAGCACCATGTGGAAATTTTTCTTCATCTTTATAAGCGTCTGGTCCAACACTTACAACGTAACCTACATTTGTAGCTAAACGATTTTTTTCTAAAGTTTCATCTGCCATAATAATACCACCTTTGGTTTTATTAGGCATTGTATAAGGGAGAACAAGAACCCTCCAACCAGTTGGTTTAGGTAATTGTTCTAACGCTGATAGATTATCAGGTGATAATTCTTTCTTCGTTTTTTCATTGCGTCGTTTAGCCAAAACATGGTCTGGCACATATAGACGTTTAGTCATCGTCATTCTCCGTTCTGTTTAGCAGGGCTGTTAGCTCCTGTTCCATAAAGCCAAGAGCAGAAACTTGACCCATGAGGTTTTGATATTGCTCTAACGAGCTTATACCCCCAGACATTAGCGTTTCACTAATTTCTGCTTGTCTGGTTCGTATCTTTTTTAAAAAATGTTCAGTTAAACGTATACCGTCCACTAACGTACACCTCTGAATTTTGTACCACGAGTTGCTTTTCTTGCTCCTCTTGATTTATTTTTTGCTTTTTCTTTTACATACCCACCATCTTTTATCTTAGGTATGTTTTCTCTTTCTTTATTAGCTAAGTCAGGAAAACCTTTATCAAGTAAAAATTGAGCAAAACTCTTATAGTCAGACTCTGGTCCATCAAAATACTCTTCTCTTAGTTCCTGTTCAGTTCTATCCATTTAAGTGTTCCTCCTTGTTGTTCTGCTTTTTAATACAGCTAAATCTTCATCAGAACGTATCTTTTCTTTAGTAAGTTCTTCTTCTTGCTGTAGTTCTTCACGTTTAAGCTGTGCTTGTTGAGCTAGTTTTTGTTTTTCTAAATCAACTTTCATTTGGTCTTGTGCTGCTTTACGTTGAATATCTTGAGCTTCGATCTGAAGTTCTTGCTGTTTTAGTTGTACGATTGGATCGAATTGTCCTTGTTGAGCCATTTGTTTTGCCATTTCACTTATCTGTGCTGTTGCCTGTGCTGTTGCTTGAGACAACATATTTTCTACCTCTGGAGGTACGCTCTGTCCTTCTGGTGGTAGTGGTTGACCAATAATTTGTTCTACTTGTTGTCTATACTTTAGCGATAAATGTTCTTGCATATGTGCTGTAAGTAATTGAACAACTTGAGCGTTACGTTGAATATTAGGGTCTTGTATAAATGCAGAATGCGTTGCAACATGAGCATCATGGTTTTGACCTTGAAAAGCTCTTAAAGGTTTACTCATCAATGCATTAGCGTTTTCACTCGCAGGGTCAGTCGGAACCATTTCTACTTTTGGTGGTAGTATATCATCTACGTTTTCTACACCTAACGCTGAATACATTCTACGATAGGCTTCACTTAAATCATGTAACTGTGGTGCTCCTTGAGCAAGTTGTAATTGAGTTTGTGCCATTGTAATACGTTGACTCATACTAAACATATTCGGATCACTAACAGGAACAACATCAATACGTTCATTAAAATCATCTGCTAAAACGGTTGACTCGTACCCAGCAGTACGATACGGATATTCTTTTGGCATTGATTCACGAATAATTTCAGCAAGTATGCGTAACTCTTGACGTTGAGCATAGTGTAACCGTTTATGTATAGCTGAAAGAATTTTTGTTCCTTGTTCGAGTAAAGCAACTGTTGTACCAACTGGCATAGCTTGGCTTGTATCAGCTATTTTATTGTCAGCTACTGCTGCAAACCTACGACCACTATCAATCAAAACACCTAATAAATTTGCTAGTGTAGGTGATGGTTCTTTATACGGTAAAGGCATAATTGCTTCTCGTATAGACGATCCTGGAGCATCTACATCTCTGAATTCTCCTGGCTGTAAGGGCAAATCTTCATCTCGAACACGTAATCCTCTTGCCTTAAATCCTGCTGGTAAGTTGGCTAAAGTACCTGCATCAATCAACTGTCGAAGGATCGAGGTCGCTGATTTAGTTAACCCACCTATCATATGGATTAACCCAAAACCATAAAAACCCAATCCAGGACTGAACTTATAATGTGTAAAATGCTTACGTTTTGTTTTATTTACATCATTTTCCATGTAGTTTCTGCGTATAGCTAAAACTTCTAAAGAATCTTCATGTAGTGTAACAATATAAGGTAGAGCTATCCCTGTCGGTTCACCGTTCTCGCCCTTATCTTCGTAACCTTCTAAATCGAGGTCAACGTGCATTTCTAATAATTTTATATTATCATAATTATCGACTGTAGGTCTAAACCCTGTTAATTCTTGTGCAGGTTGATCACCTTGATAATTATCTGATGATTTATTATCGAAATCAATATCTTTATAAAATCCAGAAACTTGTAGTTTTCTTAGATCATTACGCACCATATTTACGATATGCGTAAATCTTGGACAAGTTTGTAAATTCGATTCAGTATAAGAAACAATTAAATCATCAGCAGGAACGAATATACTAACTGGTCGATTTAAATTTTGGTCGTAATATGTTTTCTTAAACGTAGAACCAGAAAGAGGTAGATAATATAACATTTGGTCAAGTTCAGAATCGAACTCTTCCATAACATCTAAAATTAGATAATTCATATAATCTTTTACTCTTTTTGCCTGTTCCTCGACTTCTTTTGTAGATTCGCCAAGTATTCTACAATTTACTGGACCAGCAGGAGGTAACATTTCTTTATATGCTTGACTTTGAAACTGTGTTGCACTTTCAGCTAAAAGAGGGTGATATACACCAGATGCTCCACGAAATGGTTCTTCACGATCATCAGTTCTTACTCCTAAAAGATCTAAACCCTCTGTATAAGTATCGTACCAATCTTGACGACTTGCTAAATCTTCTTGATATGAAGCTGTAAGTTCTGAAGCTAGTTCTCTTAAATATTCGTCAGGTAGTTCTTCAGCTAGATTAGAATCAAACTCACCACCAAGCTGTGAAGATTCTTGGTAATTGATTATTGCACCACCGTCTTCTAACATTACGGTTGTATCACCCATATCTTCAGGTTTATCGTCTATAATTAGTTCTATTTCATCAGGATTAGTAGGAAACGGAACATTTGTAATTGTTTTTTCAACTGCCATAATTACCTCTAATAGTAAACGTATTGACGTGTAGGTGAATCCCAATCTTCGTCTTCATAGTCTGAAGGATGACGTATAAATCCTCCTTGACGAAAACGTAAAAGGGCTTGCGTTGTAGAATCTACTAAATCATCGTGATCACCATACGGAAATTCAGTAATTTCATCTACTAATTGTTCAGCATACCTTGTTTCAGGAACCCATACAATACCAGATTCAAACATTGGTGCAGCAGCATTGACTCTTGCTATCTTGTCGCTACCTCTATTTGGCGAATAATTTTGTACTGGTATACC
>VTLG01013536.1_pt1 | contig 14098 bp, 18 predicted proteins | sample 4694571 | NCBI WGS metagenome assembly VTLG01 (sample SAMN12604809, study PRJNA352737) | marine metagenome | biome: ENVO:00000447; feature: ENVO:00000209|ENVO:00000569|ENVO:01000036; material: ENVO:00002151; isolation source: viral sequences binned using virsorter ...
AATTTTTCAGTTCTATTCTTATGACCTCTATATTTATCAGTAATGCTTGCGGGATGTAGATCCAAACCCTTTATTCTAATATCTTTAATAGGTTTTGTTTTACCAATATAATGCCAATTAGTGCATTGATAAACAATGCCCAAATGATTCATTGTTGAATCAGCATAAGATACAATTATTTCTTTATCTAATTTTTTGAGAGAATTTCCTATAAGAAAAGATTCACCATTTTTTGGAACAGAATCATCAATCCACAATCTAGTTAATTCATAAACATTATCTGCTTCTTCTTCACCACATATAGATTTAAGTATAGGATTATAGGCGGGAACACCATAACAAACTACACCTTTCAAAGTGCCTCCAAAGAACCCGCCCTTTTCAAATATACCATATGCTTTAGAACATGGAGCAGCACGATGTAAGTAATGATTTTCAATTACTATACTTAGCGCTGCTTTTGTTTCTATAGGTTCTACAGTATAATTATCCTTTGAAAGTCCCGATTGGTATTTCACGTGGTTCTTTACCTTCTGGAAAAATCTTTTCCAATTCAATTGTTAGCATACCATCTATTAGATCAGCATGTTTTACTTCAATGTCATCAGAAAGAGTCCAAGACCTTTTAAAAGATCTTTTTGCAATTCCTTGATGTACATATTCTCTATCATCATCAGTTTTAGAATCTGTTGATTCTACAGTAAGAACACCATCTTCAAGATGAACTTTTATATCATCTTTTGAAAATCCAGCTACCGCGAGTTCAATAACATACTTAAAATCTCCATCTTTTCTTAAATTATAAGGTGGAAAATTTGTATTCATTGAATTATGAACTTCACCCCAATCTCTTAATAGAGAATCAAACATTCGGTCGAAACCAACTGTTACATTATATAATTCTTTTGGGAATTGAAAATTTGTGAGTGCGCGTGTAGTAACCATAATACTCCTTTATTAAGCGAGTGTTATAAAAAATGAAGACCCGACCATCGGCATCTTCAGTCACGAAATCCTTCACCTTTCATAAAGTGTTGGATTCGATGTTTAAAAACTATCCAATATAGTTCAATGAGTGAATCTGCTGCATAAGTGCCAGCTTCTACCACTAATTTATATTTAACCATATTATACCCCTATTTATAACAAATGTCAAGTTTTTTATCCTGTTGATCCAAAACCACCTTCACGATCAGTTTTTTGTTCTGGTGCTTCAGAAATTTCTTCAAGTGAATGATTTAAAGTCTTAATCAATTCAGCTTGAACATATCTCTCATCTGAAAGAACTTGCCTTGCAGTATTTCCTGTATTAACTAACATAAAATAAAGAGGATCTACATAATCACTATCAATTATTCCTGTTGAATTTGCTAACAACAATCCTTTCTTTAATGCAACACTGGATCTAACATGAAGTCTAACAGAATATCCTTTTGGAATATCAAGTGTCAATCCTGTTGGAATTAACATTCTTTCATTAGGATAAATTAAAGCATACCATCTTCCATCAGAACCTTGTCTTGTTGGTCTTCCTTGCTTATCATCTCTATCATCCAACCATAATGATATTATTTCTTTTCTAAAATGAGAACTAATATCAAAACAAGCAGATTCTTTTGTTGCAAAAGTTGGTGTAATAACTTCTGGATTATGCTTATAAAATTTAAGTTTGGTTGTTGCCATCATCACTCCTTTTTTTATTTCCAATATTATATTTTGGCATTAAGACCCAATTTTCTTTTTCTTTAAAAGGTAAAATTCTCAATTGATTTAATGGTATTTTTTCTCCAATTTTATCTGTACTAATAATATTTAATAATCCCCAATCTGATAACAATTCAACAATTGTATTTCTTCTGGCTTTGTCTGACTCACTAAAATTTGAAGGTTTACCATCCAATGAAAATAATTCTTTAAAATGAACAATATAATATTTATTTTGCTTATGGAGGATATGACAAGATTGATATAAAACTTTTTCTTTTTTTGAAGGAATTCCGATTCTGGTAAGAGTTTCTTTTATCTTCAAGAAATCATCAGGATTTTTTAATTCAACTTCAACTAAATCATCTATAATATTAAACATAGTAACTCCCATAGTAAATTCATATTATAGATATTTATAATTTACTTGTTTTTAGAAGTACCCCCCCTTTCAAAAGCTTTTAGAATTTCTTTGTATTGTTCATCTGTTATAATATCTAAAATTTCTCTAGCTTTTTTGCTTGAATAATTAAAATACTGTTTTAAAATTTCAAGCTTATCTTCTTTCAAAGACTTATGCCACTTAGAGAATCTTTTCTTTGAACGAATTGAATGCAAAAGATAATCATTCTGCATTTTTTTATCCATCTCATGCCTCAAGTTCATTTCATTAGCATAGAGAACTGTATCTGAAAAGTAACTCAAACCTCTATTAATAATAAATGAGTTATATTCCTTTTCAAGAATGCCTTTTTCATCATCCTTGAGAAGATTTTTCTTTCCAAAGTTTATATCATTTATAAAATCAAACGGCGACATAATATTCCATTTGTCCATCCCATTCTAATTCAACTGATGGGTGATTTCTAAGATATTGTCTATAAGGTGAAAAGTCAATACCAACTCCCCAACCTATAAACTTCATGATTTCATTCTTACTTACTTTACCATGTCTATCTATAAATGTCAAGATTTTTTTGACTGATTGACTTCTATCAGTAACAGATTTTAATTCACTAATTGCTTTATCAATCATTTTATTGTGTGTTTTAATTCTATTAGACCACGCCATGTTGTGCTTTACATGATATAATGTTTCTTCTGCATATTGATTTCTATAGTCAACATCTGTCAAGTAACGATCCATCAAATCTACCAATTGATCTTCATTATAAAATTTACCACATTCTGCACCCAACTCACTAAACAATTCTCTATTCTCATCACTACTCTGATACAAATATGGTAGTCCTTGAATCATACCATCTTGTGCAGAAATTGCCCAACGGTTTCCACATAAAACACCAAAAGAGCATCTATGTAATTTTTCATAATATTCTTGTTTAGAATCCACTCCTTCTATATCAAAATAATCTTCATCTTTCTTATCTGCCAGTGAACACCAAACTGTAAAGTCTTGTCTCTTTTCTCTAAGTTTTCTAATCGCACTTAGAAACATTGGATAGTTTCTATATGCTTGTGGTCTATGATTAAATACAATTACCTTTTCTGGTTCTCTACATATATCATCAGAGATATCTGATTCATTAACACCAATATACTGTGCAGTCATAATTGATTTTAATTTGTTTAGTGTTTCTGTATTAAAATAAGTTTCTGCTTCATTTAAAATGTTACCAATTTGTGTTTCAGTATTTAATCCACAAGATGACATTTCCAAAGTTCCCATCATATTATAAGAAAAATAAGTTTTTGCATACTTAGCAAATTCTTTTGTTTCAGTCCAATGACAATATCCAACAATTGGAATCTTACCAAAGTGAGTAGCATTTGCTAAGAAGTTTGAAATATTAACTGTCCATTCTGGTAAATGAGAATATACAAAATCAAAGTCTTTATGTTTCCAATTTACAATTCTAGACCATGCATTATAGTCAAAATGACCACGCATTGAATTTGGATATGTTGGTAATTCAAGTTGGTATTGTTTCACATTAGGAAGATTCAATAAACTAGAATAAGAAGTCAATGGTACATGCCAAATAAGATCATCTCTTATTTTACCAATTTCTCTTACTATATCAGAAAAAAATTTTACAAAAGAATCTTTATCAATATGTTTTTGATAAGTTATATTTGGAACTACTAAAACTTGATAACAATTCTTTTTAACTTCTACATCATAGAACAAACTCATAAAACTCTATATCATCTTTCAAAAGTATTTTTAATTTATTTAATTGATCTTCATTTAAATCTTCCTTTTTAAAAACTTTAAAATTAGTTTTTGCTTCTTTATTTAAATATTTTATATTTTTTTCAGAAACATTATAATTTTTCCATTCAATACCAAACTCCAAAAAATTATCTTCTATTAATTTGAAAACTTTATGAAGTTCAGAAATATCAATAATATAATCAAATATATTTTTTATATTATCAAATGAAAAAATAATGTCATTTAAAGGACCATTTAAATATTCAATATGTGATTTATGTTCATATGAATTCATAAATTCTTCAATTGTTCTTTTATCAACTTCTTTATATCTAACCCAATTTATCCATTTTTGAAAATTAAAAGCACTAATATATCTAGAAATAGGTTCTCTAACAATTAAAATTTTCAACCAATCTCTCATTTTTTTCTTAAAAGGATTATTATGATGTATATGTAAATAATATCCATTATTATGATAGATTTGAAAGTTTTTTTCTTTATGAAAAAGTAAATTAGTTTTTTCCAAAGAATGCATTAAAGTCATTCCACCAGTTTTTTCAATATGAGGAATCCATATATTTCTCACCTAATTATATCAATTTTATCAATATTATCTACACTCCAAAATTCTAGATCTTTTCTCAATCTACCATCTGCTCTGACAGATTCCCATCTTCTTTGTGCTTTATTTTTCCACCACTTAATAATATTATCAAAATAATAATTATCAAAGTTTGATTTCTTTTCTAGTTTATCAGTCTCACCAAAAATATATTCCTTTGTATTAGCAAAACCATAATCAGAAACATAGTATCTTTTCTGTGTAGTGATAGCCATCTTTTCTTTTATAATTTCCATTAAGGCATTGTACTTTTGCATATCATGAGTTTTTAAATTTTCTTTGAGAATGGAAAGAATTTTTGCTTGAGTTCTAAACTTTCTGCTTGTGGGTATCTCTTGATCATCCGGAACAAGTGGGCCACCATTTCTTTCTTCAAGATTTAAACGAATCTTTTTATAAATCTCATCTGATAAATTTAAAAGCAATTTGCTATCAGTATCACCTTTATATCTGATGTAAGGTTTTAAACCATCATACTGACTTGTTCCTTTTATAGACCCATATAATGAAGTAGTTTCAAAAAACAATGCTTCCATTTCATCATACTTATTGTTTACAAACTCTCTCAATTCATGACAAACACAAATAAGAGCAATCAGTTTTCCACCAAGACAATTATATCCAAATGGTTGTGAAGGAACAATATTAAATCCATTAACAAAATGCTTATTAGCAAGTTTTAAAGGTGTTTGTTTAACATTGAAAAATAAATTTCTTGGTTTAATATTGATTACAGGAGAACCCAATTTAATGAAACCAACATACTTATTAGTTGTCTTTTCCTTAATACCAAAACGAGAAGACCTGCCGGGGGAATTATCTGCGTTGAATGATGCTGTTAATTCCAAAAGTGTTGTATAATCTTTTGTCAACATTTTTCCCTCGGCAGGTTTATCTGAAGTATGGACAATTTCAAATTCCATATCTTCAGGAGCTAGGTCTGGATTGTCAAACAAGTCTCCCTCTGGACCTAACCCAAATAGCGAAAGAGAGCTTGGTAATTCTTCCATCCTCTTACGCTTCTTATATCTATAGTAAGCTTCTATGTCAGCAAATTCATCATAGAAACCAACATAATCATTATAGATACTTATTGTTTCTTCTTTACTTAAAGCTAGCATCAGCCATAACCTCTGTTAAACATGCAACCATGTTAAGTTCTTGATCCGCAACAAAAGCAGATTTATATTGATAATCAGCAAGTGTTATAACAACTTGTGGAATTGAATTTTCTTGTACTTTAGTATTTAGCGCTTCATATAATTTTTTAAAAATTTTTGTAGAATCATTATCTAAATTTTCAGCAACCCACTTTCTCATATCATTAAACTTTTTATCTTTAAGAAGATTCATCAAATCTTCAATAGACTGATCAGATATGTTTGCTAAAATACCAGAATCTATTTCACCAGAAACACTATATCTTTGTAGTTCATTTAAACACCTTCTAAAATCTGGAAAATATTTATTAACTAATTCAATGAGAACTTGTTGATTATATTTCACACCTTCTCCCTCAAGAATGGTACAAATTCTTTTAAAGAAAGAAGAAGCAATTACTGGTGAATCTTTTTTAGCAATTTTGTAATCAATGACCGCACATCTAGAATGAATTGGATCAATAATTCTATTTTTAAAATTGCAAGTAAAAATAAAAGAACAATTTGAAGAAAACCTTTCAATAAAACCACGCATAGCAGGTTGTGTAGATGAAGGATTTAAATAATCTGCCTCATCTATAATGACAACTTTTCTACCACCTGTCATAGAAACAGATGAACAATATTGATCTAATTTAGATCTCAAAAGATCTATACCAGATTCTTCAGATCCATTTATAATAATGTAATCTGAATTAGTTTCTTTACAAAGTGCAACCGCAGATGTAGTTTTACCAATACCTGCTCCACCTGAAAGTAAAAGATTTGGTACATGGTTTTTATCTACAAATTCTTGTAAAGAATCTTTAATTGTATTTGGAAGAATACAATCTTGAATTGTTTGTGGTCTATATTTTTCTACCCAAAGAATATCTTGATTCATGCTCCTATTTTTGTTTCAGTTATTTCTACAAATTCTAAAGCTGGATTATCTTTTACCATTTTTGCTTCTGCATTGACTTCTTTTTTTGTTTTAAAAACTCTAGTCATTATCATACTAGAATTTTTTCTAGTAAAAAGAAGATTGTAAATTTTCTTTTGCTTTGCCATAATTATCCAAAATTTGAAGAAGATTCTGTCGCAATCCAATATTGAATATCAATTGCCTTTGCTTTAAAATGAGATATTCCTCTGGAAGAAATTTGTACATGATAATCATCTCTCATTAATTTTAGATTTTCATGTTTAAAGACAACTTTAAATGTTTTATCTGTATCACCAACTTCAATACCAACTTCGTCAGTAGATGAATTATTAACATCCATAACAGTAAGTTCCATTTTAGAACCATTACCCACAACTCCAATTTCTGGAAGATGAAGAACTGCTGAAGCTCTTAATAAAGAATCTAAATCAGCTTGAGTTAAATCAAATTCAATTTCAGGTTGAGGAAATTCAATTGCTTTTTCAGGCGGTGAAACAAACATACTTGGATCAGCATAAATGTATTTTACTCTTTTCTTTCCCTCAATCATTTTGACATGATTGCCATTAAATTCAAATGTCGGCTTATTAAACATTGCCAAAGTTCCTAAGAATTTATTTAATTCATAAACAGCAAAGTCTTGTGGAAAATGTTCCTTGACTGTTGCGGTTGCTAAAATATTTTTTTGAGGTGAAACAGTTTTAACTTCAGATCCTTGTTTAAAAGCGAGAGACTGATTTATCTCAGAAAAATTTTTAAGAATGTCTTGTGTTTCTTTAGATAGTTCCATAATATTTCCTTATATAAGTTATTAATAATAATATTTTATCATTTGATTGTTTATTTGTCAAGTTTTTTTTCAGTTAAAAACGCATAATAATACATTAACACAACATAATGCATTGTCTTTAAAAGATCCTTTTTATTCTTACCTTCCTTTTTTCCAAATCTAACAAGATATTTTAATGCCGCTCCTCGACAAAATTCTTCCGCTATTCCTATATGCGAAAATAAATCTTGTATTTGAAAATCTTCTGAATTTTTTTCACTTACATAGTGAGCAGAATAAGTAGAATTTATATAATCTTCCAAAAGATTTAAAATTTCTTGTTCTTTATATTTCATTTTTTTATTCTAGATTTTAATTGCTTTTTCCTTACATCTTTTAAAGGCCTTGTTGTTGTATCCATTCCATGAGATGCATATTGTAATCTACCGAGATCTTGCATAGTTCCTGCAAAAACATAATGTCCAACATGAGAAATAGACATCCATGGACATAACCAAACAGATAATCCTAATTTTCTAACCAATTGACAAAACATATAATCTTCTGAAAGATATCTATCAGATCCCATTGAATTTCCTTCACCCATCCATTCATCATTATCTATGATAGTATCAAAATAAGCATGAATATATCTATTACCTTTAAAATTTTCTGTTCTATTATGATCTGGTTTATAATTGAATTGTGGATATGCCTCTTTATATTTTAAAAAAACAGATCTATCTATCATCATAAATCCAGTTCCAGCTTCTAAAACTTCAACTGGTTCATTCAATGATATTTTTCCATTACTTAAAGATACTGGATTAAATACAAAATCACCAGAAAATTTATCAAGGATCATTGGATTTTCATCTCCCAATCCTGCATCAACTGCATTTCTAATCTTTTCCCACGCTATTGTCTTTTTTGGATAAGGACCAGCAACAATTGGATATTTATCATCATTACAAATTGCTGCTAAAGAAATAGCATCATTTGGATTAAAAGCAATATCAGAATCTATAAACAACAAATGTGTATATTCTTCAGCTCTTAAAAATTCATCCACAAGATAATTTCTAGCTCGTGTTATTAAAGATTCATTAAATATATAAAAAAACTTTACATCTATATCATACTTATTTGCCATATTAGACAAATCAATACATGATCTAGTATACATACCAGAACACATACCACCATACATTGGAGTTGCAACAAAAATTTTCTTTTTACGCAAATCTTCAATTTTTACTTTTATATCCATAGGCTTACCTTCACGAGAGCATTAAAAAAGTGATGGGAAAATACCCATCACTCTATTTATTAGAATGGATTAAGATCAGAATCTTCTGTTAATTCAGGTTCTTCTTGTTTCACTTCCTCAGGTTTGTCAATAACATCTGCATCAACTTTAGTATACAGATCTTTGAATGAAGTTTTAGTTTCTTCATCAAACCTATTAATACACAATTCAATTGCTTGAAGTCTATCACCAAAGATAGAATATGCTTTACAAATATGAGCTAAACGTCTTGTAGCAATAATCTCATCCACGCCACCATCATAAAAAGTTTTGCGGATAATATCAGACCATGAAACAAGTTTTGCTGCAAAGTCTGGATCTGGACATCCAAGTGAATCCAAGAGCTTTGTAACAATATTTTTTTCAACTGCAACCGAAGGATATTCTTGTTCAATGGTAATTGGAAATCTTTCAAGGAAAGCTTCATTCATAATATTTGTACCAATGAATCTACCATCTTCACTACCTTTACCTTTAGTATTAGCAGTTGCTACAACATTAAAACCATGACTAGGTTCAACCCAACGATTTACTTTTTTCAAGTAAACACCTTTACCTTCAAGTACAGGTTGTAAACAAGCAATTTTCATAGTTGCATAATCAATCTCATCTAAGAGAAGAAGTGCACCACGCTCCATAGCTTTTACAACTGGACCATCTTCCCAAATGGTTTGACCATCAACTAAAGTATAATGACCTAACAGATCATCTTCGTCAGTTTCAGCAGTAATATTAATTCTGAAAAGTTCTCTTTTCAGTTCTGCAGCAACTTGCTCAACCATCATGGTTTTACCATTACCAGAAAGTCCTTGAATCCACACAGGATAAAATTGTCCAGACTTGACAATTCTAGCAAGGTTTTTATAGAAACCAAACTTGACATAGTTTGGATCTTTTGAAGGAACATATACAGGGGTTGTGTCAACAACAGGAACAGGTTTTACAATCATAGGTTGTTCCAATGAAACTTCAGGTTTAATAGGTACAACTTGAGCAACCATTTGAGGTCCATCAAATGCAGGAATCTGGAATTGATTCCTAGCAACACGAAACTTTGGATTAACAAACCAAGTCGCAGTCTTGCGACCCATTTCGCTTGCCAACTCCAAGGCTTCTGTTTTTGAGATAATGGAGCGACCAAATCGCTCTTGAGCTTTGTTGAAAAAATCAATTTGATAGTCTTTGAATTTAGTCATCATATTTCATTGGATGAAGGTTGATCAATCATTGTATATACAGGATACCACAAGGAAACGTCAATGTCAAGTTTTTTACGCCGCAATCTTATCAATCATTGAATTGAGAATGACTCGGTTGGAAAGTCTGTTACCGACCATCTTCTTGAACGCAGTCTTGATTTGACCCTTGGTCGCATCTTCAGCAAGTCCGTCTAGGTTAGTATCTTCAAGTCCGCGCATCTTATCAATATTGATGAAATATCTTTCATCATATCCATGAGCATTTTCAACTCCAACAGAACCTTTCTTGAATGATTCAGAATATTTCTGCCAATCATTATTATCAAAATCCCAGAATCCACGTTGTTTCCACCATCTACGAGGTGCCAAGAAAATTCCAAGGACATTTATACCAGTTGATGCTTTGACATATTTCAGAAGATCTTCAGTTTGAGATGCACCAAGATCAAAAGTTTTTCCATTTCTACATTTGATAAATGCTCTGTGATTTCCACCATAACTGTATCTTCTTCTAGCAGCAATAGGATGATACCCATTTACAAAATAATTTCCATAGTTCTGATTTAATCTTGAGTCTCTATATTGATCACCAGTATCAACCCATTTGTCACCAAAATCAATCATTGCGTGTGAAGTTCTTGATTCACCATCAGTAAGATAAACCGCATTAACAATTTCTGCACCAGTTGATTTTTTAAACTCATAAACAATTGATGGAGTAAGAATAATTGAATCATCAAGTGGAGTCCCACCGAGACCAAAAGAATGTGGACATTTTAGTTGTGGACCAAATGATCCCCAGCCATATCTATTTCCAATTGAATTTCCAAGTCCAAGAAAATATTTTGCACCTTTCTGAAATTCTCTTTTATTCATTCTACTTGAAAGAATATTTAAGAGATGAAAATCACCAGGAAAAATATCACCCCTCTTTGGATTTGTAATTCTTTCTTTAATATATTTTTCAGAATTATAATCTTCTCTATAATTTATATTTGTATGTCTCGCTTCCCTTCGTCCATAAGCATCTGAAAACATATAAACCTCAAATGAGATTTGAACTTTTTCACAAAATGCAGCAAGAACCAAACACTGTTCTACAGTTTCAGAAATACAATTAGACATTGATCCAGACCAATCAATGAAAAGTAAAAGTCCATGATTTTTACCATCTGGAAGAACAGTCATTTTTTTGAAAATATCTTCACTATAGCGATACTTGAAAAGATTTCCAGAATCAATAATTCCAGTTTTTGCTGTCATTGCACGGGCATGTTGTCCTGCCGCTTTCTTCATTTCAAATTCTTTAGCAAGATAATTAATGACTTTAGAATGCTTAGTTCTAAAATTCTTCCATAGATCATTCAACAGATTAGACGCATCACCAGAAGCACCCCAGCCATCTGTATCTTTTCCATTATATATTCCATGATCTGTTGAAGTCTGTTCTTCAATATGTGTAATCATTTCTTTATAATCAACAATATATTGATTAAGATTAAAAGTAGGTTCATTCAAATAAAGATAGTCAGGAGAATTTGCAGACTCCGCAAGTAAATCACCTTGATTACTTTCCCATTCTTGATCAGTATATGAATAAGGTTCAAATTTACTCGCATCAGTTATACCATGATCAGGTGTACCAAATCCACCTTCAGGACCTGTACCAGGTCCAATATTACCTTTTTCTTTTTGATTAGAATTTTGTGGTTCTTTAATGGATTCTTCAGTTCTATCAAATTCATCTGATTCTGATTCTGATTCTTCATTTGTTTGTTTATTTTTAAATGATTCTTCAGGAAATTCTTCTTCAATTTCAGATCCGTCTCCATTTGATTCTTCTATTGAATCTGAATCCATTTCCATTGAATCATCATTACCTTCTAATCTTCCAGAAGGATCATTACTATTATCACCATATTGATTACTGAATGAATCTTCAAAATCTTCATGTTGATCAGTGTCAGATTCATGATCTTTTGCATAGTTCCAAAGTTTTTCAACAACATCAAGAACCTCAGCAAATGTTTCAGTTCTTTCAACCATCTCAACATATTCACGTTCTTCATCAGAAAATTCAATGTCAAGGGCAGTTCCACATTTTGTATAAAGATTGATTCTGTCAATCAATTTCAATTCATTCAGATTCATTCCTCTGACACCAAAGAAATCTTCTTTGAGAAGTTTGTCATAACCCTCAACCATTTGCTTACCCGCACCAGGGAACTTTCTTTTGATCTTCTTTTCAATTCTGGCGTCCTCAACTACATTGACAAATGATTTGTAACCTGGGCCTCTATCAGAAGGAGTCTGATGCCAACCATCTTCAGGTGTATATCTGGCGTGTCCAACTTCATGAGAACACATCAGATCATATACAGGACCATTCATCCATTTATATACAGGGAGTAGGAGTTTGCGGTTCTTGAGATCAAACATGGCTGTGTCATATTTACCATGTTGAACATCAAGATTTTCTTCCGCCATGAGTTTGGCGACTAGGGATTTGGTTTCTCTCAAATCAGACATAGGAATCCTCAATGGGTTTATCAATCATTTTACAGGTATAGTATACCACAGGTGGGGGGAGAAGTCAAGTTTTTTGAAAACCTCAATAATTTCAATACTTTAATGATATCTCTCATTTCCATAACACCAGGATATCATAAATATTTAGAGAAGTCAAGTTTTTTGTACTAGTTAGCTCTGCGGGATGGATTCGAACCACCAGATCATAACTGCAAACAACAGAGTGCGTTTACCATTTTCGCCACCGCAGAGCTAACTAGTCAATATCAAAAAAGCAACATAAACATTGAGAATCAATAAAGCTACTTCTACCAAGATTCTTCTTCCAAATGTTTAGATTCATGTTCTTTTAATTCTTCAACATCTGTAAAAATTTCATCACATTCAAAACAACTATTAAACCCATGCTTTTCATAGAAGTCTTGTTGTGTCATATTAGATTTGCTTTCTTCATTCCATCAATCATTCTTGTAACACCAATTCCACCACCAAACCTTGGGAAAAATTTATATTCCAAAAATTCATTGAGTTCTGCTTCTACCCTATCATAACCAAAAAGATCATAGAGCAACTTAGCATATTTACCATCAGATATTGTATGAAATTGATTATGCATATCATTAGTATTTGTTTCTCTCTCTGCACTTCCAATAGTTTCTTGTCCACCTATAATAACATCACATTTAAGTGCTGCCGCTCCACCTGTTGATAAAGGTGTAGGATCTTTTTTCATATTCCAGAATGGTGAAGTTGTGTAAGGGAAGTGTGTGAGGAAAAATACGTCTCCGTATTCATTATACATATCTGACTCATGTTTGGCGGTAAGTAAGTTGTCAGATGCTGTATACTTACCGCACATCGATAAATAATTACCACCAGGGAAGTGGTCCGTATATGGTGCCCTTCCATGATCGCACTTAAATCCTAAATGAACAAGTAACTCATCTTCCATCTTAATTAACTCATCAAATCCACCTGGTGCTTCAAATTCAAACATTGGAAAAATAACTTCATGTCTTCCAGGTATTGGATTGGGTTCTTGTCTATAACTAGTACTTACACAAAAACAACCAGGAATTTCTGGTCTTGTAAGTAATTCATATTCCAGCCACATTTGTCCTGTTTGAGGTAATGGCCAAATTTCACCATTATATTCGTATGTCGCAACTGTAGTTGGATCTTCACAAGCGGCAAGAATAGATAATCTATTTTGTGTGTGAACTTCTACAAAATTTTTGGAAAGAAAAAACTCTCTGAGGCGGGAAGTAACAGTAGTGAAATCGTTTGGATCAATCAATGATGTCATAAAATTCCTTTCGAGATTTCTTTTTTATTTATACGATTTCAATTCTCTGGATTGTATTTTCTTTTATACCAACTCCAATTTTTTTGAGACGTTATTTCTGAATTTGGAAACGTCCAACATTCTCCTGTATCATCCATAAAACAAACCCAAAACAAATCATGCTCTATTCCATAATCAATTACAAAATGTGCAACTGCTGATCCCTTTGAAGTATCCAAAGGAATCGGGGGATCAAGCTGAAGCATGTGCAATAGGAGAAAGAGATGTTTCCCAACCACCAATAACAATTGCTCCTGAACCAGGAAAAGTTAGTGTTTTATATTCACCATTAACATCCCAAGTATCATCAACTAAATTTGGTTTATCTACAAAAAGTGTAATAGTACCATCTTT
>VTLG01015255.1_pt1 | contig 14097 bp, 19 predicted proteins | sample 4694571 | NCBI WGS metagenome assembly VTLG01 (sample SAMN12604809, study PRJNA352737) | marine metagenome | biome: ENVO:00000447; feature: ENVO:00000209|ENVO:00000569|ENVO:01000036; material: ENVO:00002151; isolation source: viral sequences binned using virsorter ...
ATATTTCTGATTTGCCGACCCTTACTGGCGGGAGGCCTCTCATCTTGTAAGTCCATTGTATTATTTAGAAATGTGCCGTCCTAGGTACTTGGAGCTTCCTCTGGAGAACGCACACCGATATATATAAGAATAGAGTCCTTGACATTAAAGTATAATGAATAATGATACAGAGGTAATTGCCATAAGAATGGCCAGACATCCTGAGATGTAGTACAATTTCTGTATCATTCTATTGTATTTATTATAAGAAGTATATTGAGAAGGCAACTTCCAAGAGTAAAAAATATCCGAGGAAAAAATTTAAGAAAAGTAGTTAAACAAACTTATGTACAATCCACTTTAGAAAATTCTTGATATAACCATTTACCCACTTATTCATAAAATATCTAAAGAAACGAACAACAATTAGTATAGGGCTTGATAATACATCAAACGCAATTAATCCTATATCTACAATTAAATCAATCCAATGGTCAACGGTATTCCACTCTTTAAATTGTTTATACTTGCGTTTAGTCCAGTTAATCATTTTAGTGTGTCCTTTAAGTCTGCTGGATGTTATTGCATTTATAGTTTAAATTTTTTTGTTAGTTTTTAAATAGCGTTTTCTCTGGTGGTTTTTACGGATTTAAGTCTATTCTTGCGCCTCTATGAATTACATTGCCAGTTGTGTTAGATGTTTTAGAACCACTTACCGTTTCTGTCTTATTGCCTCTTACATCTAAATTCATATTACCACCAATCTTCATATTGTAATCGCCAGACACATTTGTATTTAGCTTGCCATCTTTAAGTACCACATTCATATCGCCTTTATCTATTTGTATATTTACAGACGCATTAGGACCAACTTGTATATCGTAATGGTTATTTGTTTGACCATCTTTGTTAATGTATATCTTATGCCTGCCACCAATAGTTAAGTCGGCGTTGCCTTCAATTATTGCTTGCCTTTTGCCTGATACTATGTTATAATGGTCGCCTTTAATAATGTTAACCTGTGTGCCATCAGGAGATATCTCCTGTGAGGTGCCTGTCCTATGTGAGGTAAATAACCTTTCATTGTCCTTTGTATCATCAATCTCCTGTACATGTCCACTCTCTGACTCAAATACATGATTGTAAGGGTAAGTTGCATTGTACGGAATGGCTGGCTGGTTCCATGTATCACTATCACTTGCCTCTATGGCAGTTGATATATGTTCTTCTACTGGTACTGCGTCAAAGTCTGCTGTTGGTACGCCAGTCTTTCTTGTAAGTTTGCGTAATTCTAAAAACAAATGCGGCTGGCTGGTATCATTAACCGCCAGTCTATTGGTGTCCACTTCGTCCTTGTATTTCGGGTATACACCGTTAGGGTCATAGAAACCTTTTGTAGTATCAGAAAGTTCCGAAGGTTTGCCAGGCAAAGTTCCGATTACCATTGGTTCTTGCATTGCGTAACCATCTCTAAAGTAACCAAACACCCATGTGCCTTCAACAATAAAACCTGGCGAATGTCCTAGACCGGATATGCCAGATGAAGTGATAGGATGAATTAACTGCGACCACGGTAAGTCCGAAGTAGGCAGGTCATCTTTGTTATCTGTATGAATACCCACGCAACGCACTCGTAGTCTGCCAAGTTTCTGTGGGTCTTGCCTGTCTTCAACTACGCCGTTGAACCATATAAAGTTATTTTTCCCTAAAAAATTATTGTCGTACATAAAAATTTTTCCGATATTGCTCGCCTTTTAATACGCTCACCATACGCATTTAATTGCCATTTCTTTTTTGTTTACGCAACTTGCCTATTCCAGACTGAAACTTGCGTAGCAACGCCGTAGGCGCCGTTTGAAACCACTCTATGGTCGCTCTGAATAGACCTCTGATATACAACTCATTAATTGTATATTTTCTGGTCTTCTTGTATGTTCTATGTGGACGCTGAGCATATTTTCTGTTTGTACGCTCAGATAACCACAAATAAACTTGCCCTAACATATCCCCCTCTATATGACCAGTTGTAAATGTTCTTACAGGTCTCTTATTGTTGTTTTTTCTCATAATCTCATTGGAGGCCAGCACCTCTGGAGGCGCCGGACTCTCTAAATCTCTAAGCTATTTTCTCATCCTCTTTGTATATATCAATGTTGGTATCGTTCTCTATACCTACGAATAAACCATCCTCCTCACTCGGTAATGGCGTCCTAACGCTGTCTTTGAAGCATTTTAGTACCATTGTATGCGATTGTGTTTCTATTGATATTGTGTGTTTTATTGCCATTATTAGATATCTACCAGATGTATATGGATTGTGTGGTTTCTTATCACCTGGTTGTCTAACTGGTTCAGTAAAGTTAATTATATCACCTGCGTTTAATAGTGTGTACCCATGCGCCAATATACTTAATCCCATATTCTTAAATTGTGCTAACTGCGATACAATTTTAGGTAGTGTTAGATTAGATGGCGTAAACTCGTAATCATTATGCACTTTACTTGTTTCTGTTACCACCATTTTCTTACTTTCTGATTCATTAAATAAACTCTTGCCAGTATCATTTAATTGTGCTATAGGTGTAATCATTTTATCACTATCTGCACTATCACCTATGGTTTCTGTATGAAATTCTTTCTCATAATTGTCTTTATAATTAAAATTATGTGTCTTAATTGTTTTATTAAATGCGTCATGCACCACCAGTTTATTAGCATACATGCCGTCTAGCATATTGTTAAGTGTATCTACCGGCTTGCCAATCTCATATTTAAGTATGGTTTGTAATCTTCTTTGTATGTCTTTTACTTCAGGTTTATTACCGTCTTGTACATTTGTTAATTGTGTCATGTAATTCCAAACGGTAGGTCTTGCCCTTGCACCGCCTAATGCCAATAATGACCCCAAACTTCTAAAATGAAAACCTTTTGCGTTCTCATAAAATAGATAACCTGCATTGTTATATTTACCTGATAATGCTTGATTACTTAAATAATTAATAGCTGCATATGGTTTTAAACTAGGTATTACATACTTGGCGTTTGTAGCAGTTTGTTCAAAGAAAAATGGTTTTTTAGAATTTAAATATTTTTTTTGTCTTAATATATCTGCTACTGCGTTTTCTATTGGACCTGCATATGCCTTTGATACACTAGCTATTTGATTGTAATACATTTCTGGCGAACAAAAATATATTTTATAAAATTGACCAACATCACTTTGTTCATCTTTTCTTATACTATCAACTTTATATATTTGAAATGGTACACCAGTTTTTTCTGACATGTCATAACCAGGTAAACCAGGTGTATTTAATTTTATTGACAATCTTTCAAGACCTGTTATAGGTAACATTGTTCTAATGTCTTGTGTATCATAGACAATTATACTTCCCATTATATTATTAGAAAATATATCCTCTGTAATAGATAATGTAAGAGTAATACCTTTGATGTCAATAAATCTAGGTTGATTATCTACTTGTTGGTAGGAAATTATATTTAATTCTGATAAGTTATACTTACCCGGTCGGTCTAATATATTTTTTTCAGCAGTCGCCATGTCATTATCTTCTTATCAAATTAGTAAATTCTTCTTCAAAAGCACCAAGATATTGTGGTGATAATACTCTAATTTGCCTTTTCTTATCTTGTATTCTTTGTTCATATTCTCTATTAGATACTGATTGAGCACCTGGATGTGTGCTATTTACTTCTAATTTATGTGTATAATCAGCAGGACCATTACCAGCTTGTTTACCACTTGATTGTGTTACTTCATAGTGATGTATGCCATCTGGATTAGAGTATTTGTCTTTAATATATTGTTGAAAACTAAAACTATCTAGCGGCCAGTCATAATATCTATTGACAATATTGTTTACAAGTGTTACAACCCAAAAATAATCTGCCTCACCATATACTTTATATGCTACATCTTCAGGTTTCTCACCCTCTGCAACATCATAGTTATCAAATAGTGTTACATTATCTTGTATCTTACTTCTCGCCTTTACTCTTCTAAAAATATCTGTTACTTCTTTTGTGTTGCCATTTATTCCAGATAAGTTATAGTCTATGATAGGAAATTGGTCAAAATACTTTGTCATTAAGCACCTGCCTCAATATCTTGTTTAGTTACAATTCTGTCTTCTAACATTGACACGGTCATTTTAGTGTGTACAGGCATACCATTTTCAAATGTAGTATATTGTCCATCAGGCGCATAATCAACCTGAACATCTGTACAATAACAAGCACCTATTTTATTTAAGTGTGGGTTTTCACCATTATTATACATGTAACTAATACGCCAATAGTTTGGTATTGTAAATACACTTTGCAAAGTTTTATCTGCAAAACCTGGTGCTGAATTGTATTTAAATATTGCTATGATTTTTTCTACTGCCTCTGCCTCTTTAGGATTTCTAGGCCAAAAATCAAAATCAAACTGGAATGTTCTTTGACTTGGTGAATTATAAAATGCCTCATTTCTAGGATTTACTGCAACACCAGCTCTTTTAGCGGCAAATCTTACCGGGTCACCTGCACCTGCAAGTGATATAAACTCACCTAAAATTTCTTTTGCCTGTGTGGCAACACCACCAACAATACCTTGTAAGGCAGCTTCTACTTTAGCAGCCGCTCCCTCTGCATTACCGATTGCGATACCAGCTGCCTCTGCCGTACCTGCTAAACCTGTTTCTGTATCTGCGTCATAGTTTTGTGTGTATGCCACTTTAACAGAATTAGGCATGTATAATGCTATACCAGATGTAGTAATAGAATGACCTGGTACTTTTGCTGTAATCTTTTGTCTTTCTGTAAATGATTTACCTTTTTGTGGCACATTTGGACCAGCAGCTAATTTTGATGTTCTAAATGCACTTGTTTGAGGACTATAACCTACAAAACCTGATTCAAATAATATGTAGTGACCAAGTTCATTACTACCAAGGTCTAGTGGATATTGCACAGGACTAAATGATAATGGATTTTCTCTTATCTTTTGTGAAGGACTTTCTGGTATATCAAATGGTCCTTTTTTCAATAGTTGTGCTGATACTTTACCACTATCTTTTGCACTACCAGAATTTAGAAAGTTACTAATCTGGCCTGATACAAAACCTGTAGCAAGGTTGCCTATGTGATTTTTTAGTGATTTAAATGGCATATATAAATAATCCTTAATTAGTAATATTTATATAGATTATAGGTACATTATGGCAAAGAGTTATAGAGGTTTATACAGACCAACCAATCCAAAGAAATATGTTGGTAACACCAAGCAAATAGTATATCGGTCATTATTAGAAAGACGATTTATGCGTTATTGCGACCTAAATCAAGATATATTATATTGGGCAAGTGAAGAATTACCAGTTAGATATTATAACCCGCTAGACAAAAAATATCATAGATACTTTCCTGACTTTGTTGTAAAGACGGTGAATAATGATAAGTACATGATTGAGATAAAACCCTCCCGACAAGTAAAAAAACCCAAACAACCAAAACGAAAAACAAAATCTTATATGCGTGAGTCATTTGAATATATCAAGAACCAAGCAAAATGGCAAGCCGCTAAATCGTATTGTGATGATAATGGCATGAAGTTTAAATTAATTACTGAAAAAGACCTAGGTCAGTATTAAGCATATCTATTGTAAATATGTCTTTCAAAGAATGGGTCAATACCTGTATTTAATGAACCTGTATATGTTTCGTTTTTAGCATAGTTTGTATTAGCAACTTGTTTAGTAGATTGGTCATTATATACAATTGCACCTTGATTATTGTTACTAGAATTATTAATAGTAGATGTTTTATAAATGGTTTCTGTTGTGTTGCCTGATACATCTTCACTAGCTATTTTTGCTATTTCAGTACCACTTTCAACATCTGTTGATATCTCATTGCCTTTAGTGTAACTATCAAATACTCTTTTAAATGCCTCACCTGGTGATTCACCACCTGGTAATATTGCCTTAGCAGCTGCAACACCTCCCATAGCAAGACCTTTAAATAGTTTACCCATGTCAAATAGTTTTTGTTTTATTGCACCAAAGTCAATTGTAAATAAACTTTTAAACCAATTAAACGCACTCATCACAGGACCGTCATCACCTAAAAAGAAGTCTAACAAACTAAATGGTTCATCTGGATTACCAAAACCAAATATATCTTTTATAAAGTTTACTGCCATGTCAATAGGTGCCGTTAACACCGTTAAAAAGAATTGACCTGTGCCTGAAAATAAATTACCAAAACCTTTTAGTATTCTATCAAAGTCTAATGTAAAAATACCTGTAATAATATCAACAATACCACCAATGGCGTCACCAAAGAAACCTGTAATCTTTTCACCAAACTCTGTAACAAATTTACCTAAATTATCTAAACCTAAAAACTCTAGTGCCATGCCAACTAAATCTGTAATTAGTCTAACAAATGTACCAATAAATCCATCTACAATACCCACTACTGCACCACGAATACCATCTACAATAGAACCTGTGTCTTCATACTCCTTCATAAATCCTGATACACCATCAAATATACCAAGTATAATTGTTAATGGCAAGAATAATTTACCAATAGTTTTACCTATTGCCTTGATTGGTTTTAAAATTGTTGCAATTGGTCCATCAACTGCATTAAATAAACCACCTGCGCCTGTCAAGCCTGTAAAGAAACCCTTTATTGGTTTTACTACGCCTTGCAATGCAACCTTAGCGTCATCAAATAATCCTATTATGCCTTTAAATACACCACCACCTTTACCAACACTAAAGAAATTTCTAACTGGTGTTATAACACCTGTTCTAAAACTATTTACAATACCACCTAATGGTCCTGCTTTTACAAATTTAGCAAACTCATCAAATTTAGTTGCGATAGGGTTACCAATACTAGTTTTAATCATACCTTTGATGTTACCACCAAATTGATTTAATACTAGTTGAATATCTTTTACTATTCTAGGACCAAAACCTAGTGTGCCTATTGTACCAACACCTTTTGCAAAGGTAGCCATCGCTCTGATAGATTTTAATTGTTGTGGTAATTTAAGTATGTCTGTATTCATACCTAAATCTTTAGCAAAGAAAGCTAAAGCAGCAATACCGGCAAGAGCAGCAGGACCAAAACCACCTGTTAATGCGTCTTTATCTAGTCCGCCTCCACCACCTGCACCATCAGTAGGTGCCTGTACTTTTTCTTTTGCTACTTCTCTTTGTTGGTCTCGTTCTCTTTGAAATCTTGACTTATCAAAAGCAAACATAGACTTTAAAACATTTGTAAGTCTTTCTGTATTGCCTTCGTTCTCTCTAGCAATGCCTCTTAAATCTTCTAATAGTGGTACTGCACCACTACCACTTTCCATAACAGCAGCACCGCCACCTGTTAAGGCAGAGCCTACAGCCATTTGGCCTGATTGTACTGCACCTACTATTGAATCTCTAATTGCCATTTACTATTTGTTTTTCTTACTTGAACCTGTGTATAAACCAAACCAGGCAGCGCCAGCACCAACAACGATACTGATTAACCCACTTTGTTCCATAGTAGGCGCCTGTAAGTTCATATACCATATTACACATTTATATAATAAAATAATATAAACGGTCAAGAACAATCTTGGAAATATTCTCCAAGCGTCAACAGCTCTTGCCATGTGAATTATTTTAGCATATGGATTAGGACCTAAATCCTTAACACTAGTATCCACCTCTAAATCAACCTTTACTTTCTTACTGATTTCAGGTTTATCAGCGGGCACCACTATTTTATCTTCTGCCATTTTTACTTCTCTCTCTAGCCTTTTCTTTTTCTTCTTTTATATGGTTGACTAGTAAGTCCACATAAATTTCCCTCTCCCACGGTACCATATTCTCTAACTCTGTCAAAGAATATTTATGATGTTGCATTAAAGCAAAGTTAACCTGGAATAAATTTTCTAGGTTGTCATGTGAGAGGGCGATACGAAAAAACTTTGTAGCCCGCTCAACACTACTTTACTTTTCACTTTTGTTTTAGGGTTTTCAACCTCTAATTCATGTTGCAACCTTGGCATAGTATTAAAGAATTGTTGAATTTTAGCAAAATGGTCACTTGTTAATGACTCAATAAACTTTTTCATTTCTTCTTTACTATAATCACTACCTTTATGCACGGTCTCACCGTCATAAATCTCATAAACCGTATCTGCAATTATATCAAATAATTGTTCAGTTTTTAATTTAGTAGCGTCAACCGTAGGGTCAAAACTATTGATTGTTGGATACTTCATAACCATTTTTATTTTATCGTTAATCTGTATCTCGTTGCTGTGTTTGTCATCAACTTGCACCTCAACTTTTGATAAATCTAACTCTACATTTGCGTAGGTTTCTTTATCATCTGGACATAATAGTTTAAGTTTCGCAACTTCACCAACTGACTTAGCTCTTATATTTAAAAATATATATTCTAAATCAAATGTAGGAAGAGCGTCAACATTTATACTACCAAATGTACATGTATGAACAATCTCTTTTAATGCTTTTGTTATTTCAGCAGCATTTTCAGATTCCATAGCCAGTAATAAAATCTTTTCTTCTTTTACAAGAAAAGGTCTATACTTGACTTGTACATCACTTGATGGTAATGTCAACTCATATGTCGCTGTATCTAATATAGGCAATGCCATAATATTATCTCCTTCTTAATGTATTAACCAAATGGTGGGAATAATCTTCCACCAGTTACTCTACCGATTGGTAGATTTCTTCTAGTAGTTTGTAATATATCTCTACCTGCTCGTCTAAATTCAGGCGGCAGTTTACCTAGTATACCACTAAACAAACCAAAATCTTTACTTGCTTTTATAGTAGGTACATCACCAATTGCTTTACCTACCGTAGCACCATTGACTTGGTCAATGGTCAAATTTCTCCAAGTTCTAAAATTTAATGTTATAGGAACAATGGTCGCTTGGTCGCCATTTGCATATGCATATTCTATTGAACCTATTGTTTGAGGATAACATTCATATAATCTTACACCATATGTAACTCTAGCCTCATCATCTTGTTTTGAGTCAAACTGACCTAATGTAAATATATCTATACTGCCAACATAATCATCATAGTATCTCATATTGTGGCTTTCTATATTCATTATACCTTTTTGCCAGTTTTCAAAAAATAATCTTTGTCTTAAAAATTTATCACCATAAAATGAACATTCTATTTTACCACTAAAAGAATATGCATAAGGCATTTCTCTTCTCGGTCCATACATTACATGGGGTGCCGTATTAATATCCCTTGTAGGTAATGTTATTGCATTACACATCAAGGCAACATTCTCTCTTATTTGAGAGCTCTTTAATTCGTTTACATCATCATCTCTTCTTCTTTCAGGTGGATTTTCACCTTCTAAAACTAATCTTTCTGGTGGATGTATCACAATTAAATATCTATTAGGAGCGGCAAAACCTTCACCTTGATTTATTTGTGATTGAAACCTTTGTATTTGACCTGAACCACCAGGTTGTCTTTGTAGTCTAGGGTCTTTTGCAATATCAACTAATGACTTATCTCTAGGCAAGCCAACTCTAATATCAAAATTACCTATTCGTCTACCACCTCTTAATATTGCCATTAGAAATTTCTCCTTGCAGCTGCAAATACACCACCAAGACTTCTACCTTGAAATTGTGCTACAGGTAGATAAGCCGCTAATGCCATCTCGTCAACATTTATTCTTAAAAAACTTGACCTGACATGTGAGTATAAGTATCTCTTTATTGCCACTTTAGTATATTTATTAGACTTTATTGAGTTATATGAGGCTTGTATTTTTGTTGATTGGTCAAACTTACCGTTACTAGCATATGATTGTAATTGTTGTAAAAACTTAAATCTTGCACCATAAGGCAGGTAATGAAAATTTAAACCAATAAAACCACCTCTCATTGGCTCTAGTGGTAATACTAGAGGAAAAGTATCATAATAAGGCAGTCTTTGTTTAAATTTAGGGTCATAGAAAAACATACTCATACGACCAGCACTAGGTCTACCTAGTAATTTACCACTAGCAAATAGTTCACTAGGACTACTTCTATCTGCAATTAAAGATACAGCATTCCTATACCAGGACGCTGATTTCATTTTATTGCCTTGTAAATCTTTTAGTGGTTCAAATATATCTACTGCCATACCACTATTTATAAGAAAACCCTTAGCGATTTCTCGCTAAGGGCTAATACCTTGGTAAGAGAGAGAAAGGATTAATCTTCGTCTGCTAATTTACTAAAGTATGACAATGTATCGTCATCATCACTAGCAGGCTTAGATTCATTTACCTTCGGCATTTCCACGCTACTTGTAGATTGCTGTGGTGGGAGGTCTACTTCATCTACCGTAGTCGTGCTTTGCGTTCCCGTAATTACCCTATTCAGTTTCTCTTTGAGTTCATCATAGGTCTTAAAATTACTAGGGTCAACAAATGGTTTTAGAGGATATTGTTTTTCCCATATCGCTTTGATGTCGCCATCTGACTCTTTCAATTGCGATACACCCTCAAATTCAGATTTATCATAATTCCAATAACCATCTACTTTTCTGATTTTTAATTTAAAGTTAGCACCTTTCCAGAAATCAAATGGGTTGATTGGTTTTTCATCTTCAAAAGCTGGTTGCATTGCTTCTGTAATCTTGTCAAAGATTTTTTTACCAAACTTAAACAAGAACACTTTACCCTCATTCTCTGGATGTTTAGGGTCTGATACAATAAAGATATTAGAGTAGTAAGATAATTTTCTTTTTCTCTTTCTAGCAATCTCTTTATCACTATCAACACCTGTATTCCAAAGTCTTGTGTTCTCTTCACTCACCGGGTCTTTATGATTTAAAGTTGTTAGTGAGTTCTCAATATACCAACCACCTTTGTCTTGAAAGGCATGTGACCATACTCTTTGCCATGGCATTTCTTCGCCATTAGAGGCAGGTAAAAATCTAATAACAGCATAACCGTTACCAGTTTTATCTAACTCTGGTTTCCAAAGTCTGTCGTCTTGATATTTGTTTTTGTTTGTTTGGTCCTCTGGTGAAAGTTTTGTTTCCAGAGCTTTTGTGATTGCGTCAAAGTTACTTGACGATTGTTTTAATGATTCAAAGTCCATATTTATTCTCCTATATTTTAAATATTCGTTGTCTTTGTGTGGCCTGTATTATCGGCCTCATTGTTATTTATACAAGTTTTACTTTGCATTTCTTAAATAATCCACCATATTTTTTGGTGTTGTTTCAAAGTATGGGTCATCATCTGAGCCTTCATTATTGATACCTGGTTCTTGCCACCATCTTTCAATAACTCCGTCATTAATAACTGCCATATATCGCCAACTTCTATTACCAAAACCTAAATGATTTTTACCTACTAACATTCCCATAAATCTTGTAAAGTTACCTGAACCATCTGGTATCAATTTAACTTGTTCAATTTTCATTTGGTTTGCCCAAGCGTTCATCACATACGAGTCATTAACTGATACACAATAAACTTCATCTATGCCTAATAATTTAATTTGGCCATATTCTTTTTCAAAACTAGGTAACTGCTGTGATGAGCATGTAGGTGTAAACGCACCAGGCAAACTGAATAATACTACTCTTTTTCCTGAAAAATAATCATCTGTTGTTTTGTTTACCCATTGACCACCTATGGCACAACCGCCATCTGTTTCAACTTCATCACCAACTCTTATTCTAAAAGTTACCTTTGGTATTTGTAAATCTCTCTTCATAATCTATCTCTTGTTATACATTAATAAACAATGCGTCTTTCGTGGGATTTATTGGTTTACCCACAATCTTCCAGGAAGAGTCCAATCTGATTTTAGATAGGTCCCTACTCAAAACTAAACATGGTGTCTTCAGCCACTCGGCCGTAACCCTCCATGCCCATGCCTTTAGCCCTCTTAAGCTATATTCAGCCAGAAAGAATAATACACTTGCAATTGTAAAATTGTTACGCATTGTTTATCAATATACACCATTTACACTAGGTTGTCAAGCGTGGAATAATCGGTGTATGTTATATTTTTTCTCTCATTCCACTCTTTGATAGGACCATTGACTAGGTCTCTACCATCATTAAATCTGTTTACTTTGATGAATTTTATATCTGGATTCCAGTCTGCTAGTGTGTACCATTGATTTATCCAGTTTACAGCAGGTGTAGGACCGTTTTCTGGTGCTACATAATGTTTGGTACCCTTGTATAGATTATTTACCTTATCTGTCGCACTATGTAAATCGTGACCTATCAAATATACCTCATCTGGTTTTTCTCTGTGAATTGCAACTTGTCCTGAGCTTGCTCCACAAGCCCACCCATGGTCGCCTGTTTTACCATCTTCTCTTTTTGTAATATCTGCTAAAGATGTTGACATATCAGGCTCTTTTATCCAAGAAACTTTTATGGTGGCGTGATTGATTTCTTTTTTTTCTAATGTAAATAAATCGTCATTAAATTTTTTAGGATCCTTTTTAATCATGTTTACAATGCCTTGAATATTAGACCCATGCATTACATATTCTTTACTATCACCTTTGTCGTTTGACCTTAATACTTTTTTTAATGTAATATCTGCCTCTGTTTTGTCCATTGCACCGTATAACATAGATTCATAAGTCATAGCAGGTACTTTAGTCCAATCTCTAAAATAACATGGTATTTTTTGTGCCACACCAGCATGATAAATCTCATGCATGATACCATGGTCAACAGCAGTTAAGACATCTGGCATAAAATCTCTGTATATAGCATTACAACCATATATCGTACCGTGTTGTCTTAATTTTTCTAAATCAAAACCTTGACGACTTTCACCATTACCTATACAAAAAACTCTTTTCACCTTTTTTCTATCCGCTTTATTTTGCCTTGACATTTTCAAGCCAATGTTTAACATTTCTTCTTCTTTTGGCCACTCTTCGTCAAAGTATTTTACCATAACTTAAATCGTTCTAATTTTTCTAATATCTTTTTTATTGGTTCATATACTGACCATATTTCTCTGATATGATTATCAAGTTTTTTATTTAACTTGTCTAATTTTTTTTCTATTCTATCTAATTGTTCTTTTGGTTTAATCGTCATTTAATATCTTATTTGTTGCTTCAACTAATTCACCTGTTGTAAATTTATTTTTGTTTTCTTGTAATTTCATCTCATATTTTAAAATTATATTACTCAATCTTTGAGCTGGCCAGTTTGCCTGCACCATTTCGTTTCTTAATTCTCTTAAATCTTTCAATATTTCTTCTATCATACAAATATATCTTTCATAATCAATTTTGCCTGTGTTTGATTATATAACACAAATGGCTTCAACTTGGCAAGCGTAAGTGAGATTTTAGGCCATACAACTTTTTCACTAATTTCTTTATCCCATACCTTACTAAACGATAGTATTGAATCAAGTATGATGGTGGTCTGGATGTAAATTTTCCTTTGAATATGTAATCGTAAAACTCTAGGATGTTGCCCGCCATGTACGAAAAAGCCATCATCAAAACGAATGCCACGCCTAGCAAAGTCATTACTAATAGATACGCAATCGTTCCTGAAATGGTACTCAAATGCGTCTTTATATTTTCTATATCTGGTATAATTTTCAGTACCCTCATTGTTTATTAAATTACCAACCCATTTATTACCGTCAACAGCAAAATTAGCAACAAAATAATCCAGTATATCTCGTTCATTATATCTTTTAGATAGTTTATGAAAGAAGTACCTATCTGGCCTTTTAGTAAAACTTTCCAGTTTTGCTGTAACTCTACCACCATATCTTTGATAATTATAATCAGTAGTGAAATGGTTTTTAACTGCCAAATATGTTTTAAATACATCAAAGCCACCATACATCATATACCTTTTTGTCTTTTGTAACTACCTTTACCTTTTTTAGGTTTAACTACTTGTGGTTTAAATTTAGGTGTTCTAACTTCTTTAGCAATAGGATTACTTTTCTTGTAATTCATATTCAAAATTTTGCGTTTCTTCATTTATATGTACCTGTTTAGCACCATTCTTGACATGAAAATGTGTTGCCATTGGTGTCAA
>VTLG01003010.1_pt1 | contig 14096 bp, 19 predicted proteins | sample 4694571 | NCBI WGS metagenome assembly VTLG01 (sample SAMN12604809, study PRJNA352737) | marine metagenome | biome: ENVO:00000447; feature: ENVO:00000209|ENVO:00000569|ENVO:01000036; material: ENVO:00002151; isolation source: viral sequences binned using virsorter ...
GCTCTGATTGCAGGGTTCTTTATCTTCCTGACCATCAAATACATATTGGAGTCGGTTATTGGTCAGGTGAATGGGATACATGGGATCGTTCAGGCGCTTGATAACCGGGTTAAAACCATGAACCACGACATCATTCGCCTCGATGCGACGATGTGCTCTGTGCTTGGGATTAGACCCGATCTAAATCGGATCGCCAGAGCAGATGGGAAAGAAGATGCCAGAAGGGACTGATGGACGGCATTTCCGCAGCAGTCAGCGAATATGGGTTTCCCATTGTTTCGGCAGTCGGCCTTCTGTACATGATCTATTACATATGGAACTTTATTACCAACAATATCAAGGCGAAACTGGCGGAAGCTAATGTAACTTTAATTGCCTTGATTGACCGTATAAGAATGCTTGATAACGATATCATACGGTTACAACAGAAACTTGATACCGTTATTGAGATTAGAGAGGTGACTAAGGATGATTCTGATAACGCTGGCTAGAATTTCCATTATAGCGGCTGTAATAACAGCTATCTTTCTATCATTCCCTGCGGCAGCAACCGATCTCACGTTCCAGTTCAAGAATCCCAGCTTCAATGGCGCAGGGCAATCTGCCCATTTCCTTACTATTGATGAGCAGGAGAGAAGCCGCAAGCAGGCGATTCGAGAAGAGATTCAGTCGAAGGCAGATGAGCTATTGAGGGATCAGGAGAACACCACCCTTGCCAAGTTCGTCAGAAACCTTGAGTCTCGTATTTTCTCTCAGCTTTCCAGAGACTTAGCGGAGTCCTTGTTCAACTCAGAGACAGGTGGATCGGGCGGTGTTTTTGATCTTGAAGGCAATCAGATCAGCTTTATCAACACAGGCACTGAGATTATCCTGACGGTGGCTGATACAGACGGAGGAATCACAGAAATCCGTATACCTGTGGGGTCTTTCGGTATCTGTAGTGCGGACGAGTGCGGTATCTAGCTTTATGCTTGGTGGTTCTGGTTGCTGGGTGTGCAAGTGTTGATTCAGCGCGTGAATGCGCCCGACTCAGCGAGGACTACATCAATGAATATGGGGTCGAGGTCAATGATTGCCCTCGCGGCCCAAGGATAGAGCGTCCCACACTCAGGGATCTAATTGACCTTCCTATGCCACGGCAGAAGGCCGTAGTAAGCGTTTATTCTTTCTTAGACTTGACGGGCCAACGTGCCACAGCCGATAACATGGCGTTATTCAGTACCGCCGTGACTCAGGGGGCAGATTCCTTTTTGATTGATGCCCTGCTCTCTGCGGGGGACGGAAAGTGGTTTTTGGTGGCAGAACGGGGTGATCTGGAGGCCCTGACTAGAGAACGTCAGCTTATTATTTCAACCCGGAATAGTTATGACGGGGAGGGGGCCAACCAGTTAGAGCCGTTGTTGTTTAGCGGGCTCATTATGTCAGGCGGAATAATAGGTTATGACACAAACTTGAGTTCTGGCGGAATAGGTGCTCGATACCTTGGAATTGGTCTAAATACCCAGTATCGAGTGGACGAAGTAACCGTGGCTCTGAGGGCTGTTCTAGTGCAGACGGGGCAAGTGCTTTTGAATGTCATCACTACAAAGCAGGTTTACTCAACATCTACAGGCTTTGACACGTTTAGGTTTACGGAGAATGGTACGGAATTATTTGAGTTGGAGGCAGGTGTAGCAAGGAATGAGACAGCTACTTATGCCACCAGGAGTGCTATCGAAGCAGCGGTTTATGCAATAATCACCGAAGGCATTGAACTAGACTTGTGGGACTATAGCCCGCAAGAGGAGGTATCTGATGCAGGCTCTAATGATTAAATGGTTAATCGGCTATACCATCTTTTTGTATTCTATGGCTTATGCGGTATCGGCTTATAGCGCCAACAACTCGATCTATATCACTCAGAGCGGCGGAAGTAGCGCACTCACGATGAATCTGGATCAGATCGGCAACTCGAATGTGATCGGAACCACCTCTGCCAGAGTGTCATTAACAGGCACTAGCATGACGGTTGATGTGGATCAGGTGGGTGACTCGAATGTCATAGCGGCTACAGTGGCTCAAGGCAATAGCAGTTCCTTTACTCTCACCAGTACAGGGGACTCCAACACACAAACTATTGCGGCGGGTGCTACAGGCGATATACAGGGTAGTGATTTCGACTTTGCTGCTACCGGAGACTCCAATGTCCTCGTTTTTACCCAAGGAGCGGCGGCTACAGCCACGTCTGGAAATACCGACATTGTGATCGCTGGAACCAGTAATAATCTCAATATAGTTAGTGAAGTTGTGGGCGGAACGAACAACTGGGACATTGATGGAGATTCCAACGATATCGACACGACCCAGACGGGAAATGCAAACCACTCCGTCTCCGCAAACGTGACGGGTAATACCAACAATATCGACATCGACCAGACGAACTCAGGTGGCAGCACTTCTGGAATAGTGGATTTGGTTGCCATTACTACTGGCGGCGTGATTGATATTGACCAATGCACAAGTGGCTGCTAGCTCTCTTTCCTCTAGCAGTTAATGCTCAAGTCGGTTCGATTACCGAGCTTCGCGGTATCGGCGAGGTCGTTCGCCAAGACACGACAGATTCCCTCACGGCAGAACTGGAGCTTGGGATTGCCAGTTTTGATGATGTCCGTACCGGGAACGGAAGGCTTGCTATATCCTTTTTAGATGACTCCATTCTGAGGCTTACTGAGCACAGCAAGATCGTCATAGACGAGTTTGTCTTTGATCCTGATCCTTCACAGTCTCGCCTTGCTCTTAATATAGCCTCTGGAACTGCTCGGTTCCTTACAGGCGCATTAGGCCGAATCAATCGAGAAAACGTTTCCATCTCAACGCCGACAGCCACTGTCGCAATTCGTGGGACGGACTTTACGTTAACGGTTGATGAGATAGGTCGGTCACTTGTTATTCTGTTACCTAACGAGGATGGCAGCGCCAGTGGTGAGATAACGGTTGAGACTGCCGCAAGTCTGGTGGTGCTGAACCAGCCGTTTCAGGCCACGATGACTACCGTTGCAGAAGCGGCTCCCACCCCGCCTGTGGTTCTGACGGGTATGACTCTAGGGTTCATAGATAATCTGCTTATTGTCAGTCCACCTGATGAGATCGTGGAGGCCGTTGAGGAACAGTCGGGTACATCCTCGAATATCCTCGATGTTGATTTGTTGGAAGAGACAGAACTCGATGAGAACGAACTGGATGAGGATGAATTGCAGGAGGAGATCGGGAGGCTTGATATTGATTTACTAAACGTGGATTTCCTGACTGATCTGCTTGCGATTATAGAGGTGTCGGCTACTAAGAAGGATGCTCAAGTATCAGAGATCGACGGGGTAAAGCTGGAGGGCGTTCTTGCTGGATTCGACCAGCAGAATCAGACCTACACCTTTGTCGAGGGTGAGGTGCTGACGATCTATAGAAGTGTTGAGAACACCTTTGATCTGGAGCTTGATAAGGCGGGTGCTTACAACATATCAGTTCTGACCGCTGGAAAGGCTATGGATATCACAGTTAACGGAGGAGGGGAGAATGCGATATATATTCATCAGTCTCATTAGCCTTCCCGTTTTTGCGGCGGATAACTCCGTTGAGATCGACCTGAAAGGCAACTCCAGCATTTACATTGATCAAATTGGCGCTGGGAATACCGCTCGTGTGTGGTGTGGATTGTCTAACGGAACCTACGCTACCCATACCTGTACCAGTGCCACGATTGACATAGATCAGGATGGGACAGGCAATCTTGCCAAAGCCTATTCTCAGTACACTAATCACACCGGGAATGAATACACGATCAACCAGGATGGTAATGACAATATAGGCTACATAGATGCTGACGAGGATGATAATGAAATGACCATAACCCAGACGGGTGATGATATGGAAGCTGAAATCTATATGAGTGGTGACGATAACGTATACACCATTACACAATCAGGAACTGGAGATCATTACGCTAAGTTTTATGGATTTGGGGATGACAGCACATGGACTGCAACTCAGTCAGGATCAGGCAACCACAACGCCTATACTAAGTCTTGCGGTAACTGTAACAATAACGACGCAACCATCACTCAATCTGGCTCTGGAAATAAAGACGCGGACATAGAGTTTCGTAACAACCCGTCAGACAACTCAACGGTAAACCTGACACAATCAGGTAACGGCGCGCACGTTGGTAACATACGAGTTGAGCAGGGCAACTATACGGTTAATGCAACTCAGACAGGGACGACGGTCAAGGGCTATACCGCAGTGTTTGACTGTACGAGTAGTTGTAATAAAACAGTGACTGTTAATCAGTTTGATTAGGGAATAGAAATGGCTAAAGAGAAAGGGAAAAGAAACTATCGTAAGGAGTACGATAATTATCACAGCAGTGAGACGCAGAAAAAGAATCGTGCTGCTCGTAACGCCAGCCGATCCTTGATGGTCAGTAATGGGAGGGCGTCTAAGGGTGACGGGAAAGATGTTCATCATAGGGACGGGAACCCTAGAAATACAAAATCCAGTAATCTTAGGATGACCTCTAAGGCTAATAATAGATCGTTCAGTAGGACAAGAACCGCTAGAAAAAAAGGATAGCTTTCATTGAGATGGTCAATTTCCGTTTTGATTGGAGCTTTAATTGTTAGAGCGTGGGATCCCTGGCCGATCGAAACCCTTAGATTGAAGTATCTGGATGTCCTCATGACATCCAAGGAACAAACTCAAAGTCAGACAGTTTCTCTATTCAATATTGATGAAACTGAGCTTTCTATTGGTGGTCAGTGGCCTTGGCCTCGTCAACAGCTTGCCGAATTAAATCGCAATCTTTTTAATTCTGGTGCTGTTGCTGTTGTCTATTCAGTACTATTTCCTGAAGAAGACAGATTTGGAGGTGATGAAGAGTTTGCCCAGAGCATGGTTGAAGTGCCCACTTTCTTATCTGCTGTAGCCACGACGGATACAGATCGTCAGGATGGCTGGCAGATTGGGGTTGCCACCATGGGAAACGTGCTGGATAACGCTCTGTCCTACTCAGGAATACTGCCCAATATACAAGTTTTGCAGGATGCGGCCGTTGGGACAGGGGTTGTAAACAGCACTCCAGAAGTCGATGGTTTGGTAAGAAGGCTCCCCATGATTCTCCGGGTAGGGGATAACCTGTACCCGTCGTTGGGTTTGGATGTTCTAAGGGGTCTCGCATCAGGAGAGCCCAGTTATCAGGCGAGAGGGTCTGATGCTGGGATTGAGGCTGTCAGGGTTCCGGGGTTTGACACAGTATTTACTGATCAGGCTGGGAGGGTCTGGGTAGACTGGTCAATCACTTTCCCTCAAGAGCCTCTTGTCGGGACGATTGTCTTCGTTGGAGTAACCGCTGCTGGGGTCTCTCCAATGGTTCCTACTCCGGTCGGACAGAGATTCCCCCATCAAATTCAGGCATCTCTATTTGAGACCTTGCTCAACGGGACTTCTCCGGTAAGGCCTGACTGGTCTCTGGCACTGGAGATGGCGATTATTCTCCTCCTAGGGGCTGTGGTAGCGTGGCTGTCGGCCCATCTAAGCGTTTACTGGGTTCCCGCAGCTATTTTCTGTATCGGGGCCGTAACGGTCTCTGGTTCGCTCTGGGCGTACCTGAGATACGGGATACTGCTGGATGCTGCTGTTCCGACCCTTTCCGTTGCCATACTTGGGTCAACGGGTACAGCTCAACGGATGATCAGTGAATATAGGCTGAAATTGCAGATCCGTGGGATGTTCGGGACGTATGTTTCTCCCAAGCTGGTCAAGCAGTTAGAAGACAATCCAGAGCTGATGAGGCTTGGTGGAGAGACTCGGACAGTCACCATTATGTTTGCTGATATTGTCAATTTCACACCTTTAAGTGAGAAATTACAGGATGATCCTCAGAAATTAGTCTTTCTAATCAATCGCTTACTTACCAAGTTAAGCCGGGAGATTCTTGAAAACGATGGGACTATTGACAAATTCCAGGGCGACTGTGTTATGGCGGGATGGAATATGTTGGGCGAGTATTGTCCTAATCACGAGGAGAAAGCCTTGGTTGCGGCCGAAGGTATGGTTAAGGCTCTTCAGGACTTTAACGTGGAAATAGAAGCAGAGGGATTCCCACGGCTTGATATTGGTATCGGGATCAACACAGGACGATGTGTTGTCGGTAACATGGGCAGCGAAGATCGCTTTGATTTCAGCATGTTGGGTGACGATGTTAATCTGTCAGCTAGGCTTGAAGTGGCCACTAGACGGGTGGGCAGGCGTGTATTGGTCGGTGAGAATACAGCCAAGAAGGCGCTTAGTATTTGCGAGTATGTAGATAAGATATCGGTAAAAGGAAAAGAGGGTTTGATTGATGTTTATTCAATAAGAGGTTGTTAGATAATAAGTTTTAACGAAAATGTTCCATGTGGAACAATTAACGCTTCGGGTGTTAGCTGTAAATGCGAAATTACCTATAGCAGTATTATTATCTCCTGTTGTGTATTATGGCAATATTAGTAAACACAGCCTGAAACCCTTGCTAGGCCTAGCTCTCTCTATAAAAATCATCTTTTTCATGTTATTCCAAACGGCTTTTCGTGTGTTCTCGTTTGGGATTATGAGGGCATAAAAAAAGGGAAGCGGTTGCTTCCCTCAAGAACATCTATTTATTGCCAAATAACTAGATGGTTTAACTCCAATACATAAGCTAGTGGGCTGACTATAGCATATTATGCTTCATCTTCTATCATCCCCCATTTTTCTTGCGCCAGATGTAGGGCGTTTTTGTAAGCAATATGTATTGGGATTTCGTATCCCATTTCAGCGCTTTTGCGAATAAGATTATCGATAAGATCTGAGTACGTTTGTTTTGAGGTTTCACCACTACGCTTTATTGGCCTTCTTTTAGGGCCGAACATGGTGTCGATCGTCTCTTCTCCGAACGTTAACATAAGCATTTCTTCATGCATTTCATCCGAAGTTAGTCCGCAATATTTTGCGAACTCAGAGCACCACTTACGATAATAGTTTTCCTGTGGGCGACTTCTGTCAGACTTTAATATCTCTATGTTTATCAGAAGGCCTTTATCGTTAAAAGATTTCATGAGTTCTGTTATTTCTTTTATACGATCAGGGGTTAGCCTGCAAAGAAATGCGGCCAGCTCTGCTGCCTTTTCACCCCTGTCTTTATCGATCAAGATCTTCATCAGCATGACCTAATTTAGAATTTTACTTCTTATGTCAAGAATCTTCTTAAAGTAGTCCACTGGATCAAACTTATTAGTGGTTAAGGCGTCAGTTCTTACCCATTGAGCGGTGAGAGTTAGGCCACCCATGTCCTTGCTTAGTAATTGATATGGGTTGCCATCCTTTCCGTATACCCATGGGAATTCATCGGGGTCTGGAAGATCTTCCGCCGACTCTATGAATTCCTCGAATGTTTTTGTTGGTTTAAGAGTCATCCTACTGAATCCTCCAAACGCGAGTACCGGAGACATCGTTTTCAGATACGGTTCGGGCTAAAAATTTTCTTCCATTCAGTCTCTTGCTCCAATACCAAACAGGCAATTCTCCGGCGATCTTTCCAGGAATGAAGAAGCTTTGACCAACCTTTAGCTTTTTGAAGGGGTACTTTTTATTAGACATTACTTTACCCTCCAGTATCTGGTTCCAGAAACTAAGTTTTCTGTTACCGCTCTTGATGTTATTTTTCGTCTTGGAAACTTACCCCTAAAAGCGCCTATACCTATTTGTCGTAATTTACCATTATCATGGTGAGGCACAAAAAAGCTTTCTCCAACCTTTAGTTTTTCAGTTGGCCATTTTGAGGGTTTTTTTCTTTTAGGTGCTGAATTTCCCTCGGTTGCCAATGGCATTGGAACATTGTTATCTATGGAAATATCGTAGATTTCTTCTGGTCGGCTTTCAACCCATTCGATTACTTCGCTTTTTATCCATCCTACGGAGTTTTTTCCGAATATGTTTTCATCCAATCTAACTTGAGCAGGAAACATATTTCTATTTATAAGACGATAAAGTGTTCCAGTGCCTCGTATTCCAGAGATTTCAAGCACCTTATTTACTCTTAATATATCGCCATGAACAACACTGGCGCTAGATACGGTGTTTTTTGCACGATCTGATGCGAGAGCTGCTTCTTTTTTAAGATCTTCCTCGATCTTCTTTGCGTCTTTTTCTGCTTTTGAGAGTTGGCTAACAAATTCTTCTGCAGAAATTCCAAGCCTGTTTGCTAGGATCGCGTGAGCTTTCTTTAGCTCTACGTCTTCAAATTCTCCGGTTTGGTTACTGGCCTTTTTAACCTTTTCTTGTCTGGCAGCGTGACGATCGTCTGTAGTGATATCGCTCGCAAAGGTTTTTCCAGGGGCATCTTTAGGAAAAGGGACATCGCTATCTATTGAGACTGTGGATCCTGATCTCTTCTTTCTGTTTGTATTCCATGGCGTACCAGAGGGAATAGGGATGCTTTTATCAATAGAAATTTTTTCAGGATTATCTTCTTTTGCTTCAGCCAGCAAAGAATCCTTTCTTTCATCCGCTTCTTTGCTGCTGGGGTAGCCAACTCTTTCTTCAAGCAGGCTTACCTGGCTTTCGGATTTTCCGTCGTTTGCGACAGATATAAGAGAGCTGCATTCATTTTTCGTGAGCTTCCCTTCATTTTTTTCTTCTATCGCCTTTTCTAAGATCTTCCTGAAAAGAAGAGAATCTTTGACTCCCGTTTCTCTAAACCACCTTTGATTGCAAGCCGCAGCAAGCGCTTTGCATTGTCTAAAGGTTGCTGGCTCATCGGTTTGGACATCTCTCAGACCTTTCATTTTATCTAATATTTTCACTTTATTTATCCTATGCGTGTTGTGATGGGCATATTAGAGCGCCCCTGGTCTCCCAAAGGCGCTCTGTATACTCACTAGGCAAACGGGTTTGTGTTTGCCGCAGGTGCTGACTCAGAGGCTTCCTCGATCGTGTCAGAGTCGTTAGCATCAGAAAGCTTTGCTTTTATATCTGTTTGCAAACTGATGTAATCTTTTCCAGCCTTGCTGACCTGATTCCATCCAGCTATCTGCAATTTGGGCTCTTCGCCCTTTTTTAACTGATGGATCAGAGCAGAGATCTGCTCTTTACTCACAATGACATTACCCTTGAACTTGGGAGCCTTGCTGTTCTCATTATCTGCGTTGATAAAAAGAACTCCCTTAGATTTTGCGTATTGATCAGCCACTTGATCCCTCCTGCTGATTGTTAAGATTTTCCCAAAGCTCGCCGTATTTAGCGGTCAATACTTGATGCACTTCAGGCCACCCATCAGCTAACACTTCGGCCGCTGGTTTGTTATCGGTGGTGAAGCTAACCAACTCATTGACTGTAGTCGCTGTTCCGGCTATCTCAATAAGAAGGTTCATTACAACTAATGCCCCTTCTTCGTTTTTTACTTTCGCATAAACGGACGGCTCTACCAGATGCCCAACGGTCTCTCCTGACCCGTTCTTGGATGAAGGCTTTTCTTGCGTCTTGGGCTTGGCTTCAGCCTTATCTTTTGGCTTCTCAGAAGCCTTATCCTTAGCCTTAGCCTTTGGCTTAGATTCTTTCTTGGGGTTTTGCTGTTCTTTTGCTTTAACGTCCGGGGGAATGTCTTCTCCCGCGTATAAATAATGACCCAATCCATACAGGGCTAAGCACTTCACAAGACACCTCATCTTAGCGTCCGATATTTCTCTTGCGGATGGCTGTGAAATGGCGTCATTTCGATAATTCATCACTGGTAGCCACATTGGCCTTAAGCAGCTTCCAATCATCACATTGCAATGGACGGTAACCGTGCCATCTTCATGATGCTCGTTTTCAACGAACTCAAAGAAAGCAGACGGATAAGTTTCCATGAGCACTTGCCAAGCATAGGCCCAGCTTAAGTACCGAAGAGATCCTTTAACCTGTATGTGCTCCGTGCAATCAATCTTGCTTAACGTTTGCCATATACTTGCGAATGTCGGCTCTTTGTTATTTCCAGCCACTGGCTTTCTCCTTCTCTTTATCTAGAATTTCTACAATTTCAGCTCCACTGAGTTGCATGAATATGTTTAGAGGAATATCAGCGATAAATCCTCTAGCCCATCCAATTCTCATGGTCTCGTTGACTATTTGAAATTTCAGCAAAGGTATATGCTTTGCAAAGCTCCAAATACCAATAATTTTATCCCTCGTTTTGTCGTCAAACTCAAAGCCAAGGCTTTCTTTGTGAATCATGAGCGATCTCCTACAATTTCAGCGTATTGATTGCACCACTGAGAAACTTGGCAGTAGTTACCTTCGCAACGAATATTTCTTCCTGGACGATGCTCTATGTAGTAATAGCTTTTATCTAAAGTTTCGATTAAATCGATGGCTTCTTGTTCGGTATCTTGTAGGCCTCCGCGAATTGCGGATTTTCTGCCTTTTTTCATTACCGCCCATTTCTCTCCACGAACCCACCGCTCTTCGTTGCTGCACTCAGGCAAGTCTTCACCCATAGATATGTGTCTGAACTTGGCATCCTGGAAAGCCTTAATTCTGGAATCTATATGAGCCTCACATTTAGACCTGCTCCACTTGGGAACATCTAAAACGATTACAGGAGAGTCTGGGTAATTTGCATCGTCTTTATTGGACTTCCAGTCTCTTAAGAAAACAACAATTTGTATATTGCTTACGGTTACGCCTTTACACGTTTCCACCATATAGCCGTAGGGATTAACTTGTTCTACCCATTCCTTTTTGACCTTTCCTCCGTTGAGGATCAGAGTCCACACACTGGTTTGTTTGAAATCGATTACAGTAATAGTTCCATCTGGATTGATGATTTGAAGATCGATCGCCCCACTGTATTTCAGGCCGGAAGAGTGATGAACAAACAGCCTCTCTTCGGAGATGCAATCGTCTCGTAGGTTAGCTGCTTTTTCTAATGCTGCATGGATAGCGTTGCCCTGAAATATAGGGCTGTTCTCGGTGACATCTCTGACGATATCGTTTTCGTGCTGATTTTTTAGCAATCGAATTTGAACGCTGTCATTCATTTCTGATATCGATAGGTCAGAATCTCCTTTGTCATAATCATCAAGGGTTAGAGCGTCTACCACCACAGGGGGCAAATTGTGCTGATTTGTATACTTCATCTGGAGGGGGTTGAATCGATTCTATAGATTCTGATGTGGTCTAACATTCTGATTACGCTGAATCGATACTCGGGATTTTTCTTGTTGAGCCTGTAGACTCTCGTTCGCAGAGTTTTAACCTTTTTTGCCATCTCTTCCTTTGTTGAAACTTTGATTTTGAAAGAATCTCCGACCTCCATTTCCATCAATGGCAGATCACCAATAGGCTCCTTAGATGTAACTCGTTCCGGCAGCGGAACACCCTTTTCAATAACAATCTTCTGCGCCATACTGACCTCCCAATCGACCTTTTATTGATGCCCGGTTGAGGGCGTGATATCCTGTCTTTCAATAATAGTGGGGGGTGGAAGATATGTCAACAGGTTCGCCGGTAGTTCTAACCATTCATGGCGAGCCCGCGAGCCTCAAAAATTCTAGGCAGTTAGTGATGATTAGGGGCAAACCGGCATTTATCAAATCAGCTAAAGCCAGGCGTTACGCAGAAGATTTTTACAAGCAATGCCCCAGATTGACCCCTCTTTTAGAGGGAGATCTATCAATAGAAATAACTATTTACTACGCCAGCCGTAGGCCAGACTTAGACCCCTCGGGAATTCTGGACTGCCTCCAAGGGCGGGTCATAGAAAATGACCGCCAAATCAAAGAAATGCACCTTTATCACGGATTGGATAAGGCAGATCCTAGGGCTGAAATACAAGTCCAAAAAAAAGCCCCCTCCTCAGAGGGGGCAACGCGGAATAAAACCCATCACCAGGCCGAGATTAGCTTAATGAGAGATAGCCTGTCAAAGCCAAAGAGAGAAGGCAATGGAAACAGTTGAACGTGTTGTAAAGGAAATGACCGAATCTGGCAGGATCCAATGCCCGTCTTGTGGAGACTCTAGAAAGAAGAAACACGAAAGAACAATGGGGGTTACGGTTGATTACGAAACAGCCCTCTACCAGTGCTTTCATTGTGGCGTATCGGGAAAGGTTTCTCGGGCTAATGGGCGCGATAACTATTTGCCAGTAACTCCTGTAACTGCAGAAATAGTTCATGAGAGTCATAACGATAAGTTCTTTAATGAATTTATGACTCACAGGGGTATAGATATATCTGTAGCCGATCGATACGCAATCAGTGGCAAACGCTATTTCAATGGCGGTGGAGAATCTCCAGCTATCGGGTTTGTTTATGGAGGCAGGGATGATCCTTCGGCCGTAAAGTGGCGTGCTACAAGCGCTAAGGCCTATACCCAGGATGGTGCTGCCAGGACGTTTTATGGTCTAGAAGAATTGCCAGAAAAATTTGATGCGTTGGTTATTTGTGAGGGAGAGCTTGATGTGCTGTCTTTGCAGACAGCCTTCATGTCCTGCGGGACATCTAATATAGGTGTTGTGAGCGTTCCTAATGGAGCTCCTATAAAGATAAGAGAAAATTCTAGGATAGATAGCAGCGAGGACGGTAAATTTCGATATGTCTGGGAAAGCAAGGATTTGCTAGAAAACGCTGAGAAGATCATTCTGTGTTGTGATGATGATGCCCCAGGCGTAGCTCTGGCAGAAGAATTGGCAAGACGTATTGGTAGAGCCAAGTGTTGGCATGTAGATGAGTGGCCATCCGGATGTAAGGACGCTAACGATGTTCTTTTGACTAAGGGGGCGGAAGCTCTAAATGATTTAATAGCAAATTCTGTTCCCGTACCTCTCGTCGGAGTTTATCAGGCGGATGATTACAGACAAGAGGTGTCTAATCTTTACAAGCAGGGAGTTGGAAGCGGAGTTAGCACGGGCATAGACAGTGTGGATGAGCTTTTTACCATCCTCCCAGGACAGATGAGCATTGTCACTGGACAGCCGAGTTCGGGTAAGTCTTCGTTTTTGGACTGGTTATGTCTGGGTCTTGCCCAGAGGGAGAATTGGCGGTTCGCTATTGCGTCATTTGAAAATCCAGTTCCACTGCATATCGCAAAAATGTCCGAAATTTATACACAGCGGCCGTTTTTTAAGTCAGATCGGCCCAGGATGACTCAGGAAGAGTTAGACGAGGCTCACGATTTTATCAATGAACATTTTGTGTTTCTGGAATCTAGAGACGGGCAACTTGCAACGATAGGCAGCGTAATAGAGCGTTGTAGGGCGGCTGTTATGAGGCTTGGGGTAAGAGGCTTGGTCATAGATCCTTATAACTATTTAGCAACTAGCACAGATTCTAGCGAGCACTCTAGTATTAGCGGCATGCTAGCCACTGTAAGTTCTTTCGCAAAGAGCTGCGATCTTCATGTTTGGTTCGTTGCTCACCCGCAAAAGATGTATCCAAATCAAGACGGCAAGATCGCTGTTCCAAAGGGGCACTCGATTTCTGGCAGCGCGAGCTGGTTCAGCCGTGCAGACTTGGGAGTAACAATTAACAGGGGCGATGATGATGAGGTAGAAGTTCATTGCTGGAAATCAAGATTGAAATGGATTGGAAAGCAGGGCATGACGGTTATTAAGTATGACGTTGCCACAGGAACATACTCTGATTTTGCAACTCCAGATGTCTCTGATCTAGAGACAGAGCTAGAGGACTTGTAGTGACTTCTGCGTCATTGGATCTTCAAGATAAAGACTTTTGGTGTGAGGCTGCTGAGCTCGATGAAGACAGCTTTATTGAGATAGATGACTTTCACCTAATAGATTTATTGCCAAACGAAGACAAGTCTAAAGATAAATTTACCTACGACATTCGGCTCTCTTTCCCAGCGGATCTAAAAACCATTAGGTCTCCCTGGATATTTTCTGAGAGAATGTTTGGTATAAGCCCGAAGTATGCTATTTCGTTAAATCGTAAAGACGTTGAACGATACAATGAGCTTTACCCTAATATAATTATCGTAATGGATATAGAATTTCCTGAGTACAAGGAGGTTCATTGGACTGATTTAACTAGAGTGAATAGGTTGATCAGTCG
>VTLG01004766.1_pt1 | contig 14096 bp, 10 predicted proteins | sample 4694571 | NCBI WGS metagenome assembly VTLG01 (sample SAMN12604809, study PRJNA352737) | marine metagenome | biome: ENVO:00000447; feature: ENVO:00000209|ENVO:00000569|ENVO:01000036; material: ENVO:00002151; isolation source: viral sequences binned using virsorter ...
AATTACAAAAGCAGGAATGGCAGAACTTGCACCGCAAGTTGCAGGTCAAGACTGGTTACAAACTAAAGCAGCAGATCTTGCTAAATCAGGAATCGGTGCTTATCAACCTTATGTTACAGCGGCAGAAGCAGCCATTACTAAAGCAGGTGGACTGACGGGTGCAGATGCGTATAAAGATTTTATGTCTCCTTATCAAAAGGATGTCATTGATGCAACACTACAAGATTTTGACAAACAAGCGGCTATTAACAGAAATAAAATTGGACAAAGTGCTATGTCCGCAGGAGCATTCGGTGGATCAAGACACGGTGTTCAATCTGCTGAATACCAATCACAATCAGATTTAAACAGAGCAGCATTACAAGCAAAAATGTTACAACAGGGTTTTGGTCAAGCGCAACAAGGAGCACAAACAGCTTTCGGTCAACAGCAACAATTAGCACAAGCCCAACAAGGCTTAGGACAATTCTTACCAGGAGCACAAAGAGCAGACATTCAAACTTTAGGTGCAGTCGGTGGAGTTCAACAGGCACAAACACAAGCAGGCCTGGATGCTTCAAGACAAGCAGCACAACTTGCTATCGATGAACCATACAAACGACTAGGTATCTTTGGTCAAGGTGTAACTGGAATGATGGGGGGTATGCAGAACTTCGGTCAAACGACTACGACGCAACCATCAGCAAGTCCATTACAAAGTGCATTAGGAATTGGAACTAGCTTAGCTGGAATCTACGGAGCATTGAGATAAAATGGCAGAGAGAATTTTAAAAAGACCTATGTTCAGAAGGGGTGGGTCTGCTAACGAAGGCATTATGACTGGGTTAGTAGATCGATCAGTCTCAGCCGACGCTACAAGCGGTGGATTAAATTCTTTAATCAGACCAGGTTATGACGAAGGAGGAGAAGTAGAAAAAGGTGGATTTTGGGATTCTATAGTTGGTAGAACTTTACAGATCCCTGTAGATTATATAGCTAAACCTGTAGCCAATGTAGTTAACCCTGCGGTTAATGCTTTAGTTGGAACTGAGTTTGAACAAATGAGAACTCCATATGATTCAATGGACGCATGGCTATGGAATAAAATGGGTAGAGGACAACATGATATTTATAATCCAGACGGTGATCCAAACACAGATGATTTTGTAGACAGAACAGATTGGGGATATTCTAATATAGGCAAAAAAAGTAAAGACCCTGATGCTATAGAATGGGAAGATGAAGACGATGGTTCTAATCTTAACCAACCTAAAATAGTAAATCAAAATACAGGTGCACCTGCAAAATCTAGAACAGAGGATATTACAGAAATTTATGAAGAACTTCTTCCAATGCTTCAAGGAACTTTAGGAGCAGATAAAGGTGAGTTAAACAGACAAAGATATTTAGAACTTGCAAAATTTGGTACCAATCTAATGGCACAACCAGGAGGTTCTTTAAGTAGAGCAATTGGTAAAGCAGCAGCTGATCCACTTGCAGGTATGAGCAGAATTGCTGAACAACAGAGACAAAGTAAAAGAGCTCCAGCAGAACTTGCTATGAAGATTGCTTTAAGAGAAACAGAAGGTGGTCCTTTAATGAAGAACGCTAGAGACCTTATGAAGGCTGATACTAGTCTTACATTAAAAGAAGCTATGGCTAAAGTTATGCCGTCTGACGATTCTGGTACAAGTAAATTAATTGTAGAAATGGCACAAAAAGGTGGACTAGGTTTAGATAATGCTGGTGCTATTGTTACTTATAAAAAACAAATTGAAGCAATATTGGGTGGAGACAATCCAGAACTTGCAGGAGAATTTTCAACTAAACTTCCTGAAAAGAAAAAAGACTTAGGGGAAGAAGAGATTGGAAACTATTATGTCAAAAATAATGGTGAACTTGTAAGATGGGATGGTGTCAAACTTTTAAAAATAAACGACGCAGGTTTTACAGGCGAGCTTAAGAAAAGAAAGAAAAAGAAAAAATCTTAATAGGAGGACTTTGTGCCAGAAACATTAGAAGAAGCATATGGAACTCAGAGTCAAAAAGGACCCGATGAAGTAGGGTTCTTTGAATCAGCATTAGCAGGAGTAGCAACAGGACTTTGGAATATACCTAAAGGGTTTGTTTCAATAGGTGCTGAACTTTTTGATATGGTTGGCGATACCGATACAGCCCGAGAGGTTGAAGAATGGTTTGATGAAGTTAACCCGTGGGACGATGAAGCTGAAGCTAGAACCGTTGGAAAAATTGGTGCCGCTATGGGTACTCTTGTACCCCTTGTATATGGAGGATGGATAGGAGGTATTGCTAAGGTAGATAAAATTCGAAAAATAGCTCAAAGTGCTATTCAAGCTAAAAAAACAGGAAAATATTTAGGTCTTGCTAAAATGGGTGAGAAAATTTTAGGGGCCGACAAACTTAGTAAAAAAGGAAAATTAATTGGTGGAGTCGTGGGAGGAGGAGTCGGTGAGATGGTTGGTGCTAGTGAAGACATTGGAACCTTCGCTGATATGGCAAGAGGAACTTCTCTTGAACCTTATGCCATTACTATGATGGATACAAACCAAAGCCTAGAAGGAAGAGAAGATGCATTTAGAAGATTAAAAAATAGATTAAAGTTTGGAACTGAAGGAGCATTATTTAATTTAGCTTTAATTGGTGCAGGAAGAGGAATTCAAAAATTAAGAAATCCTGGTGAAGGAAAAGCTTTAGATGAATACTCTAGAAACAAATTAAAAAGATGGTCACAAGAATATCTTGAATTCGGTCTCACAGCCCGGGGAACAGGGACATGGGGTACTCATGAAGCTAAAGGTGCAGCTCAAGGTTTTCAAAAAGCTGTTCAACATGAAGCAGACCGATTAGTTTCTGAATTAGATTTATCAATGAGTGGGTTAGGTAAATCTGTTTGGGACGATTATTTTACTGCTAGAAAAGGAATTAACGAAACAAGAACAGGTCAAGAATTATTTCTTAAAGATTTATTTGAAGCAGTAAGTCCGGTCTCTCCTAAAGCAGATAGGTTACTAAAAAAAGGAGTAGTAGATCAAAGGTTAAAAGAAATGGCTCCTGTATTAGAATACAAAGCCGTTCAAAAAGAATTAATAGACCTTGCTACACAGGGTGCGGGAAGACTATCCGATGATGAATTAAAACTACAACTTACTGCCATAAGAGATAAATTTAGAGCATTAAAGGACGCACATCCTCCAATTAAAGCTAGTCCTGGAGTTGAAGCAAAACCAGGCATTGAAGAAATGGTTAAAAAATTTGATGAACAAGGAATGTTTAGACCCGAAGATTATGGTTCTACTAGAGCTTTGGATGAAGTTTTAAAAAAAGTAGAAAATGTAGGCGGACCAGGGAGAGGGAGACAAAATGCAGAGAGAATGAAAAAAGCTATTTTAGATATGAGGATGTCTGTCGATAATATGTCAGCGATGTCTTACACCAATCCTAATATTAAACAAGAAATTAGAGATACTATTAAATCCAATTTTGGAAGATATATGACAAAGGTGTATCGTCAATATGAACAAAAAGGATTTATGGGATTCTTTAAATTTAAACCAACAGAGCAAATGTTTAAAAGAAGTGAAGACCTTCTTTATACATCTAAGTTAAAAGGATATGCAAATGCTAGAATTAATAAAGCAGTTAAATCTATAATTGATCCTGTCGTAAAAGCAAGAACAGCAGAAATATTAAAAACTGGAAAAGTAGTAACACCTAAACAAACAGAGGCAATAACAGCGGAAGCCATAAAAAATATTGATCCCCAAGTGATGTCTAGAATAAAACAAAATGCTTGGGATGAAGTTAATAAAATGGCGGACAATGTAGATTGGCGTACAAGGGAAATGGCTACTGTAAAAAACGAAGTAAAACAAGAAGCAGCTAGATTAGCTGATGATGCCGTAGACCCAAGGCAACTTCCCGAATCAAATATTAATAAAGAAGAACTAGATACCTTAGTAATTAAAGATGAAGCTTTAAGAAAAAAAGTTTTAGAACCATGGCAAGAAGAAATTGCTGGAGTTATTAAAGATCCTTCTTATACTTTTTTAGCTACGGTTGGTAAACAAGCTAACCTAAACTCCATGCTTAAGTATATGGATGATATTGCTAAGATAGGTAGTCAAGGGGATGACCCTTTTATTCAAACAGCAGACGAATTAAAAAAAAGAGGGGTCGACATAACCGACAGAAACAAATGGAAATTAGTCGAAGCTAGTAGTTCTAAAGTTACCAATCCTTTAGTTGGTAAATATGTTAAATCCCCTATCTACGATTCTATTTTTGAACCATCTAGTGATTGGTTAAATAAAGGGTATATTGGACCTGCTTATAAATATGCAGTTCTGGGACCAAAAGCAGCGTCTCAAATTTCAAAAACAATTCTTTCAGGATTAACACACGTTAGAAACGCATTAAGTGCAGGTGCTTTTGTTGCAGCTAATGGTGCTTTCTTTCCAACCTATGGGGACATTAAACTTTTAAATCCTTTATCAGAGCGAGCAGTTTATAGACAAGCCTGGAATTTATCTGGAAAAAGAATTTTTGGCACAATGACCAAAGCGGATTCTGAGTTATATCAAAGGTTACTTAAAGTAGGAGTAGTAGATTCACAGGTTCAAGCGACAGAAACTAAAAGACTTCTTAAAGATATATTAGATGATCCTGCTAAAGTAGATAGAAATATGTACAGCAACATGCCAAAAGAAGTAGGAATGCAAGCTAAAAGAAAAACTTTAAGGGCTTTTGGTAAACTTCAAGATGCCTACATCGCTGAGGATGATTTTTGGAAAATTATTAATTGGAATTTAGAACGAAACAGATATTCCCAAGTAGTACGTACATTAGGAATTGACGAAAATAATTTTAAAGCACTTATTGATTATGACCTACCCATACAAATTGCAGACGGAGAAACAGATATGCTTTTCAGAGCGAGACAAGCTAAAAGTAGAGAAGCCATTCAAGCTTTAGGAGAAAAAGGAGAAGAGATTGCAAAATATTTTTCTAAGCTGTCTCAAAGAAGAGATTATATAAATAGTGGTGTAACTCCAAGTGAACAATTTCAAAATTTCTTAGATGAGATTGCAGGCAACCTAACTAGAAACCAAGTTCCTAACTACGGATATGTAGGTAATACTGCAAGAGCATTAAGACAATCTCCATTTGGAAACTTCATTGCGTTTCCATTAGAAATTATGAGAACAGGTAATAACATTATGACTCAAGCGATTACAGATATTCACAGTGGAATTCCTGCACTACAGCAATTAGGATATAAAAGATTAGCAAGTTTTGGGGCGACAGTTGTAGGCGTTCCAGCAGCATTAGTTGGTACAATGAAAGCGTATCATGATGTTGATGATGAAGAAATGAATGCACTTAGAAGAATGGTTCCTGAATGGTCTAAAAATTCTACTCTTGTTCCAATGGGAAGAGATGAAAAAGGTTATTTAAAATATACTGATTTCAGTTATTCAAATGCTTACGATACTTTAATTAGACCCGTGATGGCTATCTATAGAGGCCTAGGACAAACAGGAGAAAACCAACAATCACTAATGAAATCTCTTGGAGTAGGAATGGGGGATTCTATAACTGAAATTTTAAAACCATACGCAACTGAATCTATTTATACAGAAGCTTTAATTGATTCTGTATTTAGATTAGGCGTGGGTAAAGGTGGTAGAAGAGTCTGGTCTGAAGAAGATGATTGGGGAACAAGAATGGCAAAAGGCGTAGCCCATATTTGGAAATCATTAGAGCCAGGTTCATTACAACAGTATAAACGAATTGCAAAAGCTGCTACTGGAACAACAGATGACTATGGAAGATCTTTTAATTTAATGGATGAGCTTCCAGGTTTATATGGGGGACGAATTATTAAATCTGATCCTGAAAGAGCAATGAAGTTTATGGTTACTGATTTTGGTTCATCTTTAAAAAAAGACGACAACTTGTTTCAATCTCCTCTTCTTAAAGGAGGACGAGTTACTCCAAAAGAAATCGTGGAACGATATAAATATGCAGAGTCGAGAAGATTTCAGACGATGAAAGAAATGTATAAAAACATTGAAGCAGCTGAAATATTAGGAATGCCTACTCACAAAATTAGACAAGAAATAGAAAAAAGAAAAGGAATTAAAAGAAACATTATTAGTAATATAATGAGAGGACAATACACCCCTCATGAACCAAGTGAATTCTTTATTGATAGAATGGCTGAAATTAATAGAGAACTTAACTCTATGGAGGGAGTTAATATAACTAATCCTTATTATCAAGCAGCCCCTTATTTAAGAGAAATTATTCAAGCGAATAGAAGACTTAATTTATTAAATGATGAAATGAATTTACCTGAACAAGAACTACCTGATCCAGCGGGACCTATTCAAGAAAAAGCTGAAGACCTTTACCGTGATATTAGTTTATCGGTTACAGGTACACCACAAAGTTACCCTTTAAGTTCAGGTATCGTCCAAGCCTTTAACCAGGGAACAGGGACCGACCAAGTAAGTCCTGTTACAGGATTAACTTATGTAGAAGATTCTTTATTGCGACCCTGGGAAAAAGCTTATAGAATACAAAACAAAACATAATGGATATAAAACCTAAAAGTACTAGAGAACATCTCATTTCCCTTTATGGCCACATCACAGGTCTAAAGAAGTCACAGTATCATATGCACAAAGGCATACACGAATTGGGCGGCAAGATAGACAAAATCTATTGGGTATTATTAGGTACAGTGGGGGCTGTATCCTTAGTTCTTCTAGAGAGAATTCTAGATATCAAAGGCTTTATATTTTAAATCCAGTCTTTAAGTTCTTCACCCATTATTTGGGTAGCGATATCAACTTTCTTTCTCAGAGACTTAACAATTCTTTCATCAACTGTGTCTTCACAGATGATGTCAATATATGTCATCGGTCTTGTTTGACCAATCCTATCAATCCTTGCTTCTGATTGCTGACGCTTTTCTAAATCATATCCATTAGAATAATAAATCATTGTAGACGCTGCTGTTAGAGTAATACCATAACCACCAGTTTGAGGAGTTCCTACAAAGAATCTTATGTTAGGATCTTCTTGAAACTTTTTAATATTATCTTGCCTTTCATTAGCAGGGGTCAATCCAAAGTAATCTACGCAATGACCTTTATCAAATTCATTATTGATAGCTTCTATTATTTTGTAGACATCTTTTTGCCAATGTGCCCAGATGACAACCTTACCTTCAACTTCATGAAGGACATTTATTAATTCATCAATACGATTATTTTTAATGTCCTGCGTGGTACCATCATCCGCCGTGAAGTGACCACAAGTAATTTGTTGTAGTCTCATTAATTGTGTCAAAACTGTGGCAGTTGTCATACTTTTGCCATTAAGATATGCTAACGCCATTTGTTTCATTTGGTTATATAATTTAAGCTGATCATGGCTTAACTGAATAACTCTCTTCATAAAAGTTTTAGGGGGCAGGTCTAAGCAATCATCTTTTAAAACCCTATAAGAAAAAGCCTTTAATTTCACGGTTAATTCGGGGAGCCTTTGATACCCAACTACAATATTTACTTGCCTTCCACCAAAATTCATCTTTCTCATAACAGCGTATCTTTGTTTAAATGTATAAAAGGATACATGACCAAGGAGCTCGGGTCTTAAGAACTCACATTGTTTGAATAAATCTAGCGGCGATTTTGTGACAGGAGAACCTGTAAGAATTCTACGATACCTAGAATGGACAGAAAGACTACAAATATTCTTAGTTCTTTTAGCTTCAGGATTTTTAATGGTTGTACTCTCATCGATAACCATCATAGTTCTATGACAAGATAAAAATTTAGCCGCAAACTCAACACCTTTAGTGGTAGAAAATGCTTCTACATTCATACATAATATATGTAAGCGATGATCCGTATCAAACAGGGTTCTTAATATTTTATCCTGCTTCTTATTTATATTGGCTTGCCATAACACATTAGTTGTCTCAATATGTTCAGCTAAATGGGCGGGGATTTCTTGTTCATGCCAATTCTTATACACCCCTTTTGGTGCTACAATTAACAACCCATCTATTTTACCTTGGTCATAAAGCATTGCCGCATTGTCTATAAGTACCTTAGATTTACCCGTACCCATTTCCATAAAGTAGGCGTAATACTCTTTTTGCCAGGATTTTTCCAACGCAGTAATTTGATGCGCGTATGGACTCGTCTTAAATTTATAGTTCATAATTTTTCTTCTTTCTATATTGACATCTTTTAACACAAGATATATATCTTTGTCAATGAAAGAAAATACAGTTTATGTAATTCAAGAAATACCGGGAACTCGGGAAGGCCGACCCAAAATAAATATTATGGGGGCAGCTGACTACGGGACCTTAAAATTTTTATTACCTGAACTTTCACAAATAATTTTTTCACCGGGTCCATTAATTTTTAAATTAAGAAAATCCCTGAAAGATTTTACGAGTGAAGATTATCTTTTATTAACTGGAGATCCTGCTATAATTGGTGTGGCTTGTTCAATTGTATCGGATATAACTAATGGAAAATACAAGCTTTTAAAATGGGATAAACAAGAAAGAAAATATTATCCTATTACAATTAATCTATATGAGAAAGGAGAAATAAATGATTAATTATGAAGAAGACCGAAAGGAAAGTTTAGGAGCAGTGAATGAGGCCAAAGAACTTTCTGATCAAGTAGTAAAACTTCGATCTTTGGAAGATGAGATTGAAGACAAAGAAAAAGAACTAAAAGAGTTGAAAAGAAAATCTGAATTATTGTCAGGAGAAGTTATTCCGACTATGATGCAGGAAATGAATATTTCAACTTTAAAACTAGCAGATGGTTCCGCTGTTGAAGTGAAACCAATCTATGGTGCTTCCATTCCTAAAGACAGACAGGAGGGAGCGTTTAAATGGCTTCGAGATAACGGCTTAGGTGACTTGATTAAAAATCAAATCATCGTTGCTTTTGGTCGTAACGAAGACAACAAGGCAATGGCTTATGCTACCCTTGCGCAAGGTCAAGGATATGAACCAATCCAGAAACTAAAGGTGGAACCTATGACCCTTAAAGCTTTAGTTCGTGAGCGTCTTGAATCTGGAAAAGAGATGCCCACGGAACTATTTAACGTGTTTGCAGGCAACCAAACCAAAATAACAAGGAGCAAATAACCATGAACCAAGAAACAAACGTTCAAGTTAAATCCAATGCACAGCTTCCCGCAAATACATTCGAGCAGGATGCAGGCAAAGGATTGGGTAAACTAACTCAAGAAGATTTAGCTTTACCTTTTTTAAAAATCCTAGGGCAGCTATCTCCCGAAGTAAATAAGAGAGATGGTAAATATGTCGAAGGTGCAGAACCAGGAATGATTTTCAATTCTGTTTCTGGAGAGTTATATGATGGTACGAAGGGCATTAGTGTCATTCCGTGTTTTTATAAACTCGAATACATCGAATGGAAAGACAGAGGAGAAGGATCAGGTGCGCCGGTCGCAATACATTCTTCGGCATCTGATATAATGAGTAAAACAAAAATGGACGCAAACTATAAAGATAGATTACCTAATGGTAATTATATTGAAAAGACTGCGAGTCATTTTGTAGTGATTACTCAACCAACAGCTACAACTGCGTTGATTTCTATGAAGTCTACTCAATTAAAAATTAGTAGAAAATGGAACTCAATGATGGCAGGAATAAAGATGAAAGGAAAGAATGGTATGTTCACCCCTGCATCTTTTAGCCATACTTATCAATTAAGAACTGTACAACAGTCTAATGATAAAGGAACTTGGTTTGGCTGGGAGGTACAAAAGATCGGTCCTGTATCTAATACAGAGATTTATCAACAAGCTAAAGCTTTTGCTGACAATATTTCTCAAGGAAATGTTAAAGCAAAGCATGGTGAAGCAGCCCCGAAAGAGGCAGGTTCACACTTCTAATTCCTTTATAGGAATAGTTGCAACAGAGGCGGGGAAGCGAGAGTGGAACCGCCTCAGAAAAACATGCTATGGAGCAAAAGTTTATAGAAATATTTACAGGATTTAGTGATAATTACGGGCAAGCTGATATGCAACGCCTTGAGGTAGACCCTATCTCTAAAAAACAAAAGCCCGAATACAGATGGGCACAAAGAAAAATTACTGACGAAGATTATTTAGATCACTTAAAAGGAAATAAATCAATTGGTATCCAACCTTGTAATGAAAAGAATCATGCAAGATTTGGAGCAATTGATATTGACCCTAATGAATACCAGGGTTTTGATAGAAAATTTTATTTAGATAAAATTAAAGAATATGATTTACCACTGATTCCTATTCTTTCTAAGAGCGGTGGACTTCATATTTATATCTTTACAAAATATTTTGTACCAGCAACAATCATTCGTTCTTTTCTTACAAATTTAATTCCTATATTTAATTTAAAACCAGAAACAGAAGTTTTTCCTAAACAAACTGAATTAGTTAAAGATAATGAGACAGGGGAAATTAACAAAGGGAATTTTATTAATCTCCCTTATTTTAAAAAGACAGAAAGAAGAGCTCTTAATTTTGACGGAACAGAATTTTCTTTTGAACACTTTGTACAATTAGTAGAAGCAAATTTTTTAGATGCAGAAAGAATTAAAGACATTGACGAACAGTTAGAGAAAAAAGTTTTAGAAGGATCAAATGCAGAATTTATAGATGGTCCACCTTGTTTAGCAGCCTTATCAAAAAATAAATTAAGGGATGGTAGAGATAGATTTTTATATAACTATATGGTCTTTGCAAAAAAGAAATACCCTGACAACTGGGAAGAGAAAGTAATGAGTGCACCAGTATTATATTTTGAAGATTCAGTAGCTTGGTCTAAACAAAAATTAGTTCAAAAGATTCGTTCCTGGAAACAACAATACAAAGGATATACATGTAATCAAGATCCGATTGCTCAACATTGTATGCGAGGACTATGTGTTAAAAGAGCATTTGGTGTTGCCTCAGATTTTCAAGACTCATATCCTTTATGTGGTAATTTAGAAAAAGTAGATCTTGAACCAGAACCAGAATATAATTTTGATGTTACTCTTCCTGATGGACAGACAGTAAGATCAGTTCATTGTAAAACAATTGAACATTTAACAGACCAAAGAAAAAGAAGAAATTCCATAGCCAAGTACGCAGGATTCGTCCCACCTTTACAAAAAGGTGTGGACGACCAGAAGGTATTAGATGGTTTATTTAAAACTCAAAAGGTAATGCCACCACCAATTGGTACAACTCCAAGAGAAAAATTACACGATAATTTATATCAAAAGATTACAGGCCCTGAAGCCAAGAATGATGCATCTTTTAAATCAGGGACTACTCTTCTTCAAGAAGGCTATGCTTATTTTAAATTTGATATGTTTTATAAAAAATTAAAAAATAAAGGATGGCGTTATCCTGAGGATAAGACAGGTTCTATGATGTTAAAGATTTATAAAGATTGTGAAATAGATTTCTTAGATCAAAAAAGATTTCCCACAAAAGAAAAAGGTAGACACAATAGTCCTACTAAAAATGTTGTTATGATTTCTATTAAAAAATTTGAGAAGATTCAAATCTTACATAAACTCATCGAACATAAAAAGGATATTCTGTGATAAGAAAAATACTAGGACCACCTGGAACAGGTAAAACTACAAGGCTTTTAAAGTATGTACAAACCTTTTTAAAACTAGGAACTCCATTAGATAAGATAGGATACTTTGCATTTACCAAAAAGGCTGCTAATGAAGCGAAAGAAAGAATGTTAAAATTATATCCTAAGTATGGGTATAGAGATTTAAAATCTTTTCAAACTTTACATTCATTAGCTTTTGCAACTTTAGGAATGAAAAAAGATAATGTAATGCAACCCGAACACTACGAAGAAGTGGGTAAATCAATTGGTATACAGGTAACCGTTTATAAAGGAGGAGAAGAAGAAACAGGATATATAGATTCTGATAGTGAATACTTTAATATTATTAATATAGCTCGTATTAGGGGGCGTACTATTAAAGAAGAATTTGATACCGATTTATATTCAGATGATCTTGAATATAATTTTTTAGAGATCATAGAAAAAGAATTAAACAATTATAAAAAATCTTTTGGATTAGTTGACTTCACGGATATGATTGAAAGATTTATTAAGTCAAATTTATGCCCAACTTTTGATGTAATTTTTATAGATGAAGCTCAAGACCTTTCACCTATTCAATGGAAAATGTACGACATCTTAAAGAAAAATTCTAAAATAGTTATCCTTGCAGGTGACGATGATCAAGCAATTTATGGATGGGCAGGTGCAGATGTTAAAAGATTCCAGGATGAACCCGCTAAAGAAAAAGTTTTACCTAAATCTTATAGAGTTCCCATTAAAATTCAACAAGTTGCAGACTCTATTATATCTCAAATTGAAACTCGAATACCAAAAGAATGGAAACCTAGAAATTATGAAGGACATTGTGAGGATGTATATAGTATTGATGAAGTAGATTTAACTAACGGGAATTGGTTAATACTCGCTAGAACTAATTACAGACTAATTAAATTAAAAGCACCTTTAATAGAAAGAGGAATTTATTTTGAATATAAAGATAGAAAAAGTTTTAGTGCAAAACTTTATAAAGCTATTCAAGATTTCACAAGATGGACTAATGGGAATCCACTTACACCACCTGAAATAAAAGATATATTTGATTATACAGGCCATGATTTTACAGTAGATGAATCAAAGACTTATGATTGTATGGATTTTGGAATTGAATATACAGACACTTGGTATGAAACCTTTAACGCTGATCCTGAACAAACATTATACATCAGACAAATGCTAAGTAACAAAGAAAAACTTTCTCAAGATGCAAGAGTAAAACTCTCAACAATCCATTCAGCCAAAGGAGGAGAAGCTGATAATGTATTATTAATACTCGATAATACAGATAAGATTCGAGAAGCAATTGAAAAAAGTCCTGAGAAAGCAGATGAGGAACACCGGGTTTGGTATGTAGGTGTAACTCGAACCAAACAAAACTTATACATTATGGCAGCAAAGGAGGACAGACTAGGATATGAAATCCAAACTATACACTAAGTTAAAAAAACAAGGAGTTGTTAATTCTAAAGTCAAGTTAAAAGATTTAAAAAATCTTGTAGCAGGAGTTTACGGAAAACAACACGGAGGGAATCATTACTCAAACTTTAAGATTCAACCTTCCAAATTTATCAACGCTAATAATTTGCCTTTTTCTGAAGGAAATGCTATTAAATATATTTGTAGACATCCATACAAAGGAAAGAAGGAAGATTTGAAAAAAGCAATACACTATATAGAAATGATAATGGAGAGGGATTATGAAGATACCGAAGTTTGAAGCACAAACTGAATGGGTTAAACCTACTGAGTTCCCAGACTTAAGACAAGTAGATGAAATTGCAATTGACTTAGAAACAAAAGACCCAGGGCTAAAGGCACGGGGATCAGGTTCAGTAATTGGTGATGGAGATGTAGTGGGAATTTCTGTAGCAACAAGTCATTACAAAGGATACTTTCCTATTGCCCACGAAGGTGGTGGTAATATGGATAGAGATAAAGTTTTGGAATGGTTAAAAGACATTCTAGAATCCCCATCCACCAAGATTTTTCACAACGCCATGTATGATGTGTGTTGGTTGAGAAGACTTGGACTTAAAATAAATGGCGACATTGTGTGTACAATGATAGCCGCAGCTGTTACCAATGAGAACAGATTTCGCTATGATCTCAATAGTTTAGCGTGGCACTACTTGGGCTACGGTAAAAATGAAGCAGCATTAACAGAAGCAGCTCATAGCTGGGGTATAGATCCGAAAGCTGAAATGTATAAACTTCCTGCAATGCACGTTGGTGCGTACGCAGAAAGAGACGCTGAAATAACTTTAGGTTTATGGCAAGAACTCAAGAAAGAAATTATTCACCAGGACTTAGAAGATATTTTTGATTTAGAAACAGAACTCTTTCCTTGTCTCGTTGATATGAGATTTAAAGGAGTAAGAGTCGATGTAGAAAAAGCACAACGAATGAAAA
>VTLG01012508.1_pt1 | contig 14095 bp, 7 predicted proteins | sample 4694571 | NCBI WGS metagenome assembly VTLG01 (sample SAMN12604809, study PRJNA352737) | marine metagenome | biome: ENVO:00000447; feature: ENVO:00000209|ENVO:00000569|ENVO:01000036; material: ENVO:00002151; isolation source: viral sequences binned using virsorter ...
TACAGCATCAGCTGCTAGAGCATTAGTATCTACAGCATTATCAGCTAAACCATCTGCAGTAACTGCATTAGTAGCTATTTTATCTGCAGTTACTGCATCATTAACAAGCTCTGATGTACCAACAGAATTGTCAGTCATCTTAGCTAAGGTAACAGAGTTAGTAGCAAGCTTTGCTTCTGTTACAGCAGTATCTGCTATCTTAGCTGTTTCTACAGCACTAGTGGCTATCTTAGCTGTAGTTACAGCATTATTTGCTATCTTAGCTTCTATAACTGAATCAGTGGTTAATTTATCATGGTTAATAGCCCCATTAACTACTTTAGCTGTAGTAACTGCATTATCAGCTATAGCTGCAGTATCTACAGCATTATTAGCTAACTCACTTGCAGTTACAGCATCAGGAGCAATCTGTGTAGCTGTAATAGTATTATCAACTATATTTGAACCTTGTATTGTACTGCTAGCTATTTTTGCATGAGTTACAGCATTATCTGCTAGATGAGCAGTATCAATACTACCACCATTATAGTGTTCGGAATCAATAGCATCATCTGCTATTTTAGCACTAGTTATAGCATCTGCTGCAATCATTGCTGTAGCTACAGTACCTGTATCACCAGTAGTAACTACATTACCTGTAACATTAGGTAGAGTAATAGTTCTATCAGCTGTTGGATCAGCTACAGTTAATCTTGTTTCATGAGCATCATCTGTTGCTCCTTCAAATATAATATCAGCATCTTCTGCTAAGGTGAGGTCGCCTGTCATGGTTCCCCCAATGTTACTCATGTAACGCCCTGTTACTTCCTGTACACCATACAGGTTCTGAGTAAAGTTATCGTTTAAATCTTCCGATTTAATAGCTGAACCTGCATAGAAGGTAGCTGTTAAAGCGTCTGCATCTGTTTCACGATATATTTTGATTTTAGCTCCATTAGCAGGAGCACTATTAAATTGTAATGTCGTAGCAGTTGGTAGGGTGAATGCAGTAGTGACGGCGGCATCAATACTTGCTTTAATATCTGCTGTCTTTAGATATGGAAATGTAAAGGAATAGGTGGTGGTAGACCCATTCCCAGTGAAACTATTCTGAATAACAGCCATAGTGTTTATTTACTCATTTGTAGTAGTTGTCTTGTTTCTAATTCTTTTTTTTGTATTTCTCTAGCACGATTAACATCACCTTTTTTCATTGCACCTTCAGCTAAATCTTGCATACGTATAACTCTAGCTAGGTTAGTAAATTCAGGATTATCTGAAGCCTCTAAAAGAAACTGTTGCTCAGCCCATTTCTGAGTATCTCTAACTAATCTATCAAGGAATTGATTAACAGGTAGTTTCTGAGTATCTAATTCAATATTAGGATTTTCTAGATCTTGACCTGTAGCCCGGTGGGCACGTAATGTACCTAGTTCCTTATTAAATTTTTTAGACTTCATCCACTTTATTACTTTTTTATACATTTGAGCTTCACCCATTTTTCTTAGAATCCACTCTTTTTCTTTTTCTGTATATTTATAAGTACCAGTTGAATCGTAATTTAATTTACTTAATCCTTTATAACCAGTTTCATTAAGCCATTTTCTCCAATCTTCTATAGGTTCACTAACTTTATTTGGAAGAAAAGCATTAAGTGCTTTAAGCCATGGACTATTGATATCATTAATTTCACCACCTGTCCATACATCAATACGCTTTGCTAATAAATCGGATGCAAAAGGTATCTTATTCATCATATATTCATGAATTTCACCACTGATAGATTTCTGTGAACTAGATATAGCATTATTTAACACACTTATTCCACCTACCATTGGGAAAAATGACATAGTTGATTGAGCTATAAATCTATTAAATCCTGTTAAATCACCGTTACCAATAGCTACGAGAGGTTCTAACCCTTGTAAAGGTGTCTCATTTAAGAAAGTTGCAGATATAGTCCACATAACTTTAGCATGCCAATCTTCCATAAGTGCTTGATCAATATCCCCAGCATAATATGAAAGATCTCCTAATATACTTAAAACAGGATCTACACCAGGAATACCTTTAAAGCTAATCCATCTGCCTCCAAGTTGAAGAGTTTTAGGTTCGTATCCGAATTGATCTCTTTCTTTAAATCTACGTCCTGCATTATAATGTCCATTACCTCTAATGTTACCACCCATAGCATAGTCCCAAAGAACCTTAGTTAAAAGAGAACTAAATGCTATACGTCCAGTATATTCAGCACGTAAATTTTCAAACAACACTTTAGCATTAGGAGTAGTTGCCATATCAATTCCATGTTCTGCTAAAGCTTTAGCTATATCATCATCTGTTTGAGCCCATATAGTTTTACTATATTTATTAATACCAGGAATGGCACTAATAGGGGTCCAAGATAAAGCATTCTTTACATAGTTACTACCTGTCCTAGGGAACATAAATAAATGTTTAGTTATAGGATATGATGTTGTAGCTTGATTAATCCAAGTAGCCAGTCCATCATCTAAGTTTAGTGCAATCTCACCAGATAAAGATTTTAATGCTTCATCTTTTATCAAACCGTCTGCAGTAAACATTGTTTTATAATGTTTCTTTTCAGCTTGTACTATTTTATTCCAATCAGCAAAACCAAATTCAAAGAAAACGTCATCATAAGCTCTCATTCGTGAAAGATAATGAGCAATATGAGTATTAGTAAAGACATCAGTAAAGACCATTCCAGTCATACCATAACGTAATCCAGGTAATTTAGATAAATCTCTCATGGTTGTAGCCATATCATATTGAATTATCCTACCTCGATTACCTTCTTTTTCCCATACTGCTCTCATATCTTCTAATATATCCCAAGTTGTATCTTCTTTAAAGATAAAATCTTTTCTATAAGATTGCATCATTACTTCAGGATCTTTATGAGCCTTCTTCATCATAGTGTATGCATCTTTTAATGCACGTCTGTTTGTTTCAAAAACAGAACCATGATAATACATAGTTCTTTTTAATCCTTCAAACCCATCCGTATAACCCCACAGAGTGTGTCCTAATGCCCCTGTAATAGGTCTTAGCATTAATTGACTTGTATTACCTACAACAGCTCTTAGAGCTGATATACCGCTTAGTACGTTGTTATAAACAACACCCCATGCACTCCTAGTAAATAGGTTTAATTCTTTAGGATCAGGGCTCTTTAGCATTCCTGTAGGAGTTACTTGATTTGCTGCCCACTTCATTAATTTAGCTAAAGAATCTACATCACCATTTGTATGAGCAAAAGCATCGACTAATGGTCTCATAGCTAATGGGTTTTCATCTGCTAATCGTAGTAACTCTTTAGTAAATCCAACATTCTTATTATGGATAGATTGTTCTGCAGCTCTAAATTCTTGTGTTAATCCTTCAATAGCTTCATCTAATTGTCCAGGAGGTGTTTGATCAAACCAGTTTTTATTTCTTAACCTCCAACCAGATATGTATTTATTTAAACCATACTCATCCATAAGGAATTGAAGCTTATCAATAATAAGATCCATTGCACGGTTTTCATCTACAGCAGGTGATAATTCTTGAACAGCTTCAGCTATTGTAGCAGCTTCTCTTCCTAAAGTATCCATTACTCTAGCGGAAGTCCTAGTTACATCACCTCCAATAAATCGATCTGTTAGATCTCTCATACCAAAGGCTGCAGCTCTAGCTTGATCTTCGTTGATATACTCAACTTTAAACCTACCCATAAGTAGATTAGCTACATCTCTATCTTCATAGAAGAGAGCTTTGACATCATCTAATGATGCACCAGGATCAACAATACTAGTATAAATATCCCATGCTGCAGCATTCATTTGTTTATTGGAATATCTAAATCCATCAACTACTGCATCAAATCTACCAATATCTCTACCTTCTTCAGCTACACCCATTACAGCACCACGAGGAGAATCCATTAAACCTTTATTTCTCATAGATTCTGTAATAATAGGAGCAGGATCACCTGTAGATGTACCATTCTTAATAGCAGTTGTATCTGCCATATTTTTAGCTACAATACCAGGCTCAACCCTTGGTCTTGCATTACTAGCTTCATCTGTAATTGGAGTTATATCACGATCAAATCCACTAGCGTTTGGATCAGCATCTAGTTTACGTATAGCAGCTATATTCTGTTCATTAATTTTACTTTCTTCTACTTGACGTAATGCATCTTCTAAATTATCAACACTTTCTAAGGAATTTTCTAAGTTTAAATATTCATTTATAAGATTCTCTTCTTGAACTTTAGATAAGGATCCTGTAGCAAGGACTTCATTAATCTCTTGCATACGTGTAAGTTTTTCAGGATCAGCTCCCTTTATTACTTCGTTAGCTTTATAAGCTGCAGCAACATCATCTTTAGGTTGAAACCAACCCATCTTTTTAGTACCAGATCTAAACTTAAGAGCAAAACCTAACAGAGATCCTAAGATACTTAATCCGGCAGTATCTAGCATATTTAACCATTTTCTAGTACTGGTACTATCACCTGGATGTGTTTTAACAGCTTCAGGTATAGGTACAATTCCTTTAGGGCCAAAGATACCAGGGAAGGTATTAGCTACTACGGTGAGCATATTATCTTCTTCACCTATATCACTGAGTCCTATAACAGCTGCATCTGCTGCACTGAATAGACCTGCAGCTACTAATGCTTTTTGTAATCTAGGTAATTGAGCTATAGCCTGACTTTGTACAGTCTGAGCAACTCCACCACCAGCTACTATAGATGGAATAACAATGGATGCAAATTTACGGAATGCTTGATGAGTCTCATTAGGTAGACGTGTCATCTTATCCCATTGATTGTCTACTGCATTCATACCGGGTATGACTGTACCAGCAGCATCAAAGACAAAATCTGCTGCACCTAAACCTGCAGTAGACAATGCTTGTATAGTATTTTCTAAATTACCAAATAAGTAATTAGATCCAGGATAGAATCCACCTGATTTATTAGGATCCTTTTCAGATACAGGTTCAGCTTCTTTAACTTCTTCTACTGGTGGTTCATCTGTAGGAGGTTGAGCATCAAGTGTAGTTGTAGCCTGCTCTTCTTTAGTTATAGGCTGTAGTTGTGCAGTTAAGACCTCACTATCATCCACTACTTCTTCTTCTTTTTCTAATGGATGTTGTTCTTGGAAATTATCTATCATAATTAATTACCTCCTACAGGTCTTAAACCATAATCAGATTTACTTCTTTCTTTGAGTTGTACATTATATTCTCTAAGTCGTTGTAAGTAGAGATCTCTAACTTCAGGTGTCATTAAGTGTAATAAAACATTAGGATCTTGTTGTCGAGCATATTGATATTCTACAGCAAATGTCTGATTTAATCCTGTTAATCCTGCAGTATCTGCTTGTATAGTTGCAGCTTTTATGTTAGCCATTTCATGGACATCAGGTAAAATACGTTGTTTGTAATCCTTAGCTTCTAGTAATTTATTAATAACTTCACTAGGTTGAATATTTGTAAAACGTGATACATCTATGATATTTGCTAACTCAGGATTATTTAGGTCAACAGTTTCCTCTTGAGTAAGATTAAATGCTAAACGATCAAGTGCTGCTTCAGATAGAATTGTAGTATTTGCTATTAATTTATCTAAGTCACCTTGATTGTCTATAATACTTTTACGGAGATCTGTTTCATTAGTTGTCTGTGTACGACTAGGTAGACTTAAGGCAGCTTTAAATTCACGTCGTCCATCCACTTCAGTAGGCTCTGTCGTTGCAAATAGACCAGTTGTTAAAGGCACTTTAGTGTTATCTCCATTTGGGTATAAATATGTCATAGCTTCTGCTTTAGCATCTCCCCATCGTTGTTCAATAGTTTTATCTTCTCCCATACTTTTTACGAATAACGATTTAAGGAGTTGAGAGTACTTAGGAACCATCTGTTTAAGTGTAACAGGAGATTTTTCACCAACATTATCCCATTTAAGAACTTGGGATAATATATCCTTTGAAAGATTATCTAGTCCAGCTTTCGAGGTTGCAGTACCAAATTCCTTTTTTAGTAACTCATCAAATTCCTGTAACTCTTTATATATATCCCCGTAAGCTTCTGCTTGTTCCTTACTTAAATTATGCCATAGTCTATATGCTTCTAGAAAATCACCATCATGCTTAACCGCTTTAACAAAGTCTGCTTCAATACCATCTACACTGAATGAACCTGGCCTTAATCCTAGTGCTTTCCTTAATACTGAAGCTGGATTATTAGCGTCATCAATTCCTGAATATTCTGTTGCATACTTGTTAATTTGTTTTATCTGTTTATCCCATTCTTCTTCATTAGTATATAGTTTTCCATTATTTGTTTTTACCAACTCTTCAACTTTTTGCTTTTCAGCAATAGCTTTTGTTTTCTGAAGTTTACTTTCTTCCTCTGTTGCTGCATCTCGTTTTAGACGCCAAACTTTTGTTAACTCTTCTTTTACCCACTCTGCTCCTCCATTTTTATATCTATCTGCATATGTACCAGGACTAGTACTACCGTTTTTGTTTGTAATCTCCCACTTATGTGTTGTAGCATTATAAACAGCACCATCTAGAGGGGTACTGAAGGCATCTGCAATGAATTTATTAATATCTCTATAAGCAGGAAGATCAGCTAGATCTCCCATAGTTTCTATCATAGTATGTATAGGATTAATACCAGCAGTTAGTGTATGTGAATAAAAACTATTCTCACCTTTTCCTTGTCGTGTTCTTTGGTGATTTGTTTGTACAGCTTTCATACGGTTAAAAGCACTATTATTTGCTTTTACATCTGCATATGCACTTTGTTGTAATACTGTACCTTTATTTACTTCATCACCTTTTTTATAATAATGTGCAGCGAGTTTACCCTCTGCAACCATAGTACCATAAAATTCTTTGAATTTAGAGTTTCCTCTTAATCCTTCATGATGACCTATTTCACGTGCTCTAAATTCATATATACGAGGAATTGTGTTTTCATTCCAAGGTATACCACGTTTTGCAGCCCAATTTTGTAAGTCAGTAATTATTACTTCTTTTTGAGTTAAAAGATGAGATGCTCTTAAGGTTCCAATATGCTTTCTACTTTCAACATATGGAGTCAAAGAAGCATCTAATGAATCAAATGATTTGTTAATAGCTGCATCAGACAATGCTAGGTTAAGGTATTTTTCTTGGAGAGCCTCTCCTTCACCATATGTATACTGATAATCTATACCTTCTTTTAGTTCCTCTGAGAACTGGTTAAAAGCATTATTCTTATCAATTGTCTCATATATATTTGATGCAATTGAACCTAATGATTTACTAAAGTTAGGTGCAAATTCAGACCAGAATTGTGCTTCTTTACCATATTCTTCAGCCTTTCCAAGAAGAGATTCAACGTGTCTCTGCCCTTTTACTTTAACTGCTTCACGTCTATTCTTCCACCAATCTGTTTCTAGGTTTTGTATAATCCTACGATTCTCTTTTTCTGTCTGAGCTACACCTTTTGTACCTTGAATAAACTCATTTGCATATTCACTGTATTTGGCTTGTTGGAGTTTTAACGAATCAATTATTCTTCCTTGTTGGTCTCTAAATGCTCGTAAGCCGTCATCTAAATCGATTCTTTTCATGCGTCCCTTAGGAGCGCTTGGTCTAAAATATTCTGCCATTAGTTTTAAGTGTTGTTAGTTATTAAGGTTTCCACCAACTACCTAGACCACTTGCAATACCGCTGATTGCTGTACCCCAAGCTTGGCTAGCTGCTGCACTAGGTGAAGCATAAGCTCCTGCTACAGGTCTTGGACCGTAGTCATATTCACTAATATCTCTTGGATAAAGGTATTCAGCCATTGGAGTTTGAAATGGAACAATAGGCATTGGCAAGACACCTGGGTCTAACATTTTCTGAGCCCAAGCAGCTAAATCTGCTGAACTTTTATCTCTTGCTATTTCCTGTAATATTGCTCTACTATTAGCATTAGCAGAATCTAATGACATATCAATCTGTGCCATTTTTCTACCATAATCTGCATAAGTAGAACCACCGATTTTCTTAGCTGTTCTTCCAGACAATCCTATTGCTCTTGCCTTACCACTTGCTACTAATGATTCAACATAAGCATCTTGGGAATTAAATTGAGCTTCTGAATGTATTTCTCGAAGACGTCTAAGTTCATCTTGTCTACCAGCATTTGCTGTTAAAGCATTTAAAGTAAGCTGTTTATTGTAAATATCATCTGATCTTAAATACTGTTGCTCATTAGATGCTTGTTCACGATTTCGTATCATTAAATCGTAATTATATTTCTGTGCATTAGTAGCATCAGTAAAGGCTGCAACTCGTCCTTCGTTACGAGCCATAGCTTCTATTTCTTTTACAGCAAAATCCCGATCAGCATGGATTTTGTCTATATTCATTTCCCAGAGTTCAGTATCGTAAGCTAACTGTCTTTCAGTTGCTGCATTCTGAGCTTGGGCTTGTTGTTTAGCGGCTTTAGATGCTTTATTACCTCCAATAATACCACCTACAACTGATACTGCAGCTCCGAGCCAGTTAAATGGCATACCTAAGTCCTCCTATAGAATCGTGGTGAATAGTTTCCTTCCCACATCATGGAGTTTAAGGACACTGGGAATGGTGAATCATTAAACACTCTCACTTGGAAGTTCTCCGTTTTTTGGTGTATTGGTAATGTGAACACTGATTGCTCTGATAGAGCAACGTCACTAGCTAAATATGTATTAGCTTTTTGTACTGGATTTAAGTTATACCATTCATCCAGATAAATTAGAATTTTATCTCCATTAGCTGGTGCTGTACCAAATCTAATGATAGTATCTGTTACGAATGAAAATGCAGATGTTTGTTGTTCTACATTATTTACTCTTATTTTAATTTGGTCTCTATCAATATAACTAATATCAGATGCATTCCATCCGAAATCAGTTGTAGATCCATCTCCAGTATAAGATTTTGTACCTTGTTGTATACCTGTTGACTTTAATTTAAATGCCATTACTCCGGAAAGACCACAAGAAAACTTCATTCTAGCTATTGTTAAGGTAGAAGTAAAGTCAGATCTTTTCATATCATTATCTAATCTATAATATGTTTTAGGTAAAATGACATCAAAATCATATTTCCATCCAATAATTACATCTGCTCTAATAGTTTGGAAATCTTTTTTAGGTACTTTTAAGTATGTACCAAGTCCATCCTCTGCACGATCAGGAGTAATAGTAAAACCAGATTCAATGAATTGTCCTGTAGCTGTAGTACCTTTAACAATTAAAACTGGTGTTAAATCTGCATCATTTGCATAGGACAAATAAGCTTTTGTTCCATCATAAACTGTAGCTGTAGCTGTAGCACCACTACCTCCACCACCTGAGAATGTAACAACAGCACCATTAGTATAACCACTTCCACCATTTGTTAGTGTAAAGCCTGTTACAGCACCACCTGATATGGTTGCTGTAGCTGTTGCCCCTGTTCCTGGTGTACCTGTAGCTGCACCTGTAGTACCTGCAATAGCAACTGTAGGTGCAGATGTATATCCACTACCTCCAGCAGTCACTGTTAAGGTTTCTACACTCTTATACTGTACATTAGCTGCAGCTGGTGCTCCCCAAAGATCTATACAAGGATTAATTCTTTGTCCTTTATTACTTACAATAATAGCATCTTCTGGGCTTTGACTTAGACTTGCTTTACTTAATGTAAACTCACTACCTTGTTTAGTAACAGCAAACATATCATCTGAATCAACAGCAATTGTTTGTACTGTACCCATTACTTGCCAATTAAACCACGCTTCGACAAGATTTGTTTCTCCATCACTATATGTACGGTAGAAATAAATCTTATTGGAGGATTGACTAGACAATGCGATGAACTGGTTTTGTGGACTGGCAATAAACGTATCTACTGTCGCAGGTACCCACTCATTTACAACTCTTCCAACGTCTAGAACCTGAGGGTTCTCATCTTGGCCACGTGTGACCATACCAAATATTCGAGTGTAGCTTGGCGTTTTACTTATAAAATTAATATTCGTACCCCTATCAACAGGGTCGACATCTACATCCATCTCATAGTTAGAGATCGTACGGATAGTAGTAGTTGTTGGCGTTAGTATTCCATTAGCTGCCGACATTAAAAACTGTTGATTCTTACTAAAGAGTACAAGACCCTGTGTTGTAGGAATCACACCATGAAGTGCAGCTGGTCGAATAGTTGACGTACTTAAATCTACTGGATCTGCATCCGTTATCGTCAATGCTGAGACGTGATAAAAATTAAAATATTTTCCAGATTGACTTAGAGATACATTATCAACTGATAAGAATCCAAGTCTATTATTATGGAAAAAGGATTGTTGTATTTTATTTCCGACAAAACTTGGATGAGAGTTTGTAGTATCATCACCTACAACTCTCGAATCATATGTAATTCGTCGAAATATAAATGTATTGACAGAAGTATTAACTAGCTCATGAGGCATTGTTGAATTATCTAAACCTAAAGATACTCCTGGTCCTACTGTTTCAGTCCAATATCCTTCTCCTGATACTCCATTATTTGCTACAAATTTAGAGTAATATGTATCATCTTCTGATTCAGTATTAATAATTTTAACTATATGATCATGGAATGATATAATAGGTAATTGACCTACATTATCTACTTGTTCTTGGAAAACTGTTAACTTGCTATTATCTAAACCACCTTTAGAAGTGATTGTAAAAGCAGTTGGTGTACCACTAACAACACGAGATAACTCTAGTGTATTAATATATTTAGTGACAGTTAAACCACTAACATTTAATGCATCAATATTCGTTTTTAGATCATCTAAGATGTCATCATAACCATCTCCAGATGCTCCTGTTACTTGAGTAATAGCAGTACCATTAACAGTAACATCATAGGTATCAACACCATGAGTAAAAGTACCGCTTAAAATAAGTGTAGCTCTAGTATTTTGTGTATGTGTAGGAGCTGTTAAACTGCTAACTGATATTAAATTATTTGTTATAATAGATGTATCTTGTACAGTAAGTACATCATAATTAGTACGTGCTCCTGTTAAATAAGCCTGAGCTTGAGCACCAGAAACATAATCCCACCTAGCAGTATTATCTGTTATATTAGCTCCTGTACCTGTAGGACCACCTGATCCTGCTGATGTACCTGCAGTATCACATTGATAGATTTTACCACTATCATTTGTGACTTTATCTCCTATAACATATGCTGTACTAGCAGTCCATGGTAGTGCATCATAATGGACAGAACATGCTACACCAGTTGATGCATTCCATATATCTATATCACCTGTACCTCCTCCTGAAGCAGGCTTAATACATCCTATGTATTTTTCATCTGTAGTTCTAGCTATGTAGAACCATTTACAATTATCATATGTAGTACCAGTACCTAATGTAGCTATTCCTTTAAATCCAGGTCGTTTCATTAATCCAAATGTTGGATCAGGATATCCATTAAGGCATTCCCTTACTTGACCTTGTAATTTTTTATCATCAGATTGTTTGGATACTCCACCAAGATAATTATCTATTCGTTGTGTTACAGCTGGCATTATCTTCTAAGGGCTTCGAAAGGTTGATAACTCTTATAGTAGTCTGTACTTCCTTGAGGGTGTCCAAAGAATGTAAACTGACCTTGTTGTGTTTCATATTCTAATGCTGATGCTCTGGCATATGCTTCTTGTTGTTGTAACATTTGATACTGAGATTGATCACCAACTATTCGTTGAGAAACTAGTACTGCAGCTCTTGATACAATAAAGTTTTGAATAGGTTCAGGTAGATCTACCCAGTCAAATTCCCATATAACATCACATTCGATAGGGGAAGTATATGTCCATTCATATGTATGGTTTTGACGGTCATAAAGTTTACCACTTCGACGTATACCATCATATGCTAAATTAGCAGCATTTTCAGTTAACTTAATTTGTATTATATTGTTAGGTATTGCTATTTCATTATTTGTATCAGGAGTCATTTCATAGTGATACTCTTTATTGAAGGTCCAGCCTTCAGCCTGTATCTCCCTTGATACCTGTAACAGTGTATCGTAGGCAATCGCAACGTCCGGGTTGGTTTGATCTAGAGTGGTTACAGGCGCTTGACCACATGATGACAATATTTGATTGATAGCGGGTAACTCCTGAGCAGCATTAGTGGTCGGAAAAGCCATAGTGAATATTTATAAAGAAAAAAAGGGGGAGTTTTTACGCTCCCCTGTATGTTGATTAATACTAATATATAATTAGAATGCAGCGTTTCCAGTAGAACCGACAGCAGCACCAGCAATAAGCTCGACGCATGCAGCAGGATTCAGGTAGTCGGCGCCCATAGCCAAACGGCCTAGGATCACGTCACCCTGGTAAACCACTGATACATCACCACTTGTTACTTGTACTTGTGGGCCGATTGCTTCGACAACACCAGCACCTTCTCTCTGGAAGATCAATCCGCAGCTGTTGGCGAATTCTGTCTCTTCACCGTACTCGTTATTGATTCCAGTTACGTCAGCTGCAGCATCTTCTACTGCTTCACCAACGAATGAACCAACGTTTGTAGGTGAGGTTACACCTGGGTTGGTTGCAGAGGCAGAACCAAACTTAGTACCATAAGTTGAGAAGAACGGTATGTTCATTGACTTATAGATCTTGATACCAGCGATCTCAACAATTCCATTACCCTTCTGACGGGAATCTCCTTGTGCATCTCTGTTAACAAGTCCATTGTCACCAACTTGTTGGATTAACTCATAGTATTGGCGAGGGTTCAATACACCCACACGTCCTTCAGAACTAACACCCTTCTCATCTAATGCAGCAGCTGCATCATAGAAGGCTGATATTAATGAAGCAGGTACATAAGCATCAGATGCTTGGTTGTTTGTACCGACTCGGATTTGTGTTCCGCCTGGTTCTACAAAGTTAGTCTTTGTAATTGGACTTGCAGCCCTAGCACCACGAGCGATAGCTCTGAAGGTTAGGCGGTCATACTTTTGTGCAAGTGCATAACCGATCTTCTTCGAGATCTCACCACGTAATTCATAGTGTGCAAGTGTTTCGTCTAATTCGTAAACGAAAGCTGAGCTGATTAAGAGATCATCTACTGTGATCGTCTTCTCAGCTACTGGTGGAGCACCATCGGTGTTACCGAGGATGCTGTTTCCTGGAGTATGGAACTCAGCTTTAGTGTGACCCGTGTAAACGAACTGTAATGACTTACCGTTCTTAAGGGTACGCTTCATAACTAGATCGCGAGCAATCGTATTATGTTGGAAGCCTTTAAACATCTCTCCAGAAAATAACTTGAGATACAGTGCCCTTCTATCGCCAGTGCTATTAGCTGCACCTGGCATAGTTACGGAGGCCTGCATCCCTGTAGATTGTTGAGCCATTTATCTGTTAAAGATTTGTATTGTTAACTATCTTACTTAAGTAATTTTTTTTGATCATTTTCTTGTGGTCTTTCCCACCGTCTAGACGGCAAAGGGTATCCGCGTACGGGCCAATGCCAATGAAAGAGAGGTCCGACTCTGAGGTGCCTCTCTCCCTACTCAACCTGTTAGAGCTTCTTCTAACGATTGAGGTTCATCATCTACTCCAGGTGGTTGAGAATCACTAGGAGTATAATCAGGATGTTCTACTTCATCTGCATTTATTACTTCTGCATAGACAGAAACTCCTGCTCTATTTTGTGATGATTGCTGTGCCATTAATATTCCTCCGATTGACATGGTGGGCAGGATCTACAGTGTTCATGTTCATACATGTGTAGACCCTCTATCATAATAAAGAACCCCACGAGCATAAAAAATATAGCCCATGGGGATTCTAAGTATTTCATCAGAAGCTAAACTTTGCACCCAATTTAGTGCTCCATGCGTTGTCATCATCTGTATCTGAATCAGCAGTCAGTACCGATAATTCTCCATAGAAGTCAAGCTTCTCAGTAGCAGCAACGGATGCTCCTACTTTACCAGAGATTCTAGTATCTGAATCTTCTGCTCCATCAACTGCAACAACAGCAGGACCACCTTGAACATAATATCCAAAGGT
>VTLG01016968.1_pt1 | contig 14093 bp, 31 predicted proteins | sample 4694571 | NCBI WGS metagenome assembly VTLG01 (sample SAMN12604809, study PRJNA352737) | marine metagenome | biome: ENVO:00000447; feature: ENVO:00000209|ENVO:00000569|ENVO:01000036; material: ENVO:00002151; isolation source: viral sequences binned using virsorter ...
ACACTATAGTTATTTTATTGTAAAGCATTAATTTACAAATAATTCAATTATTTAATAAAAAGGTAAAATATATGCATTTCTAGGGGGGGTTGTTTGCGTTAAATTGCTCTGTGAGACGTTTTAAGCGTGATAGGGAGCGTTTTGGCTTTCTCAGGTATATTTTAACCAAAACACGCTAAGACCGCTCCCAGCGATAAAATAAATGGCTTCCAATTTTTCCTGTAAAAGTTTTTTTGATATTCCATTGTGGATTTACATAATGGGCATGATAGTGAGTCGCCCCATTGGTAACGTCTTCTATCTTCCCTTCCAGAACCATTCTGGCGATTAGTTTTGACCATTTCCACGCCTCTTTGTTCATGGGTAAATCGCTCTTGCCGTCACAATACCAAGAAAATTGACACTGGTTTTTTTTCGGGAATCCATTGTGATTCTTTTTTGCTTGCCTGACCACCTCGCAAACATCGTTGGGGTATCTTGGGTCGGCAACTCGATTAAGTACAACCATCGCTGGGGCTGCCATTGCCATTACCCCGAATTTATCTTCTGATCTAGCTTCCCAGAAAATATTCAGTGCCAGACATAAAATCGCTGACATTATTCATCTCTTAAATGATAGGGTCTGTCACCCTTTTTAAGTTTATACATTATAAACGGCTCCCCTTGAAAATCGTTTAACGTGATGGATTTAGCATCAGGGCTTGGTTTTTGCTTACCTGTATGTACCCATTCTAAATTTGGATTCCCTTCAGTTTGTCTATTCACTGTGTCAATAAATTCCTTATTTTCCATATAAAAACTTATTTTTGTAAGTAAGGAAACTAGCATATAAAGTTCAATCATTAGTATTCCTTAATAATTTCCTCAAAAGAATCAAGACTGCAATAACCGCCTTCCATAATCGTATCAATTACTTGGTTCAATTTTTTTGTCCCAAATCTATTTTTTATTTTCTCTGACCATCGAATATAACGGCTAACGTCTTTTGGTTCGTAATCGCTATTTGATTTATTACCGCTAGGTAAATCCATTGCCAGATAATCCAACGTAACCATCCCGACATCGCCCCTTAGATAATTAATTGCCTTCCTTATACCCCAGCAGCTTTCCAATAAAACATTATTCAGCTTTTTTTTCTGAGACCACATCAACAACGGGTCAGGCTTGCATTTAATTAAAGTTTGTTGGGTCGCAAATTTATACGCTTCTTGAGATTGCTCTTTTAGGTCAATCATTGATTCTTCCAGACAATATCTTTAGCCCATTTTTCATTTCGGTTATACCCTTCTTGAACTTCTATCGCCTTTTCCCAATCAGTAGTTTTCGCAATTTCCCTTATACGCTTATCAACTTTCAATTTTGTCCACTCTTCCTGTCCCTCTGGTTTCCCTGTATGACCTAAGTTTTGAATCTGGCGGCATTTACTGACCAAATAATTTTCTCTTTTTGTATACGGAAAATCCTGTTCTTTTAAATTGCAGTAAGCATCAAAAATAATTTCTGGTGAAAAGACCAGTAATTGCCTTGCAAGAAAACTTCTACAACCATTTATATTTTTTCCTGTTGAACCAAGCCAAGACAGAACTTCGTCATATATTTTTGCTTGGTAATCTTCTTTATTAGATTGGATTAGATTAGATTGTACCCTTTCATTTTTACTGGTTTTATTTGTTTTCAAAGAGTTACAATTTTTTTGCGAGGATTTTACAACGATTTTATCTTGATTTTGTAACGATTTTACACCGATTTTATATCCATTTCGATTAAAACCCTCCTCAATTTTTGAGTGGAACCACACCCCTTCTGATAAATCAAAGTAAGGTGAAATCTCTTTTTTTATCCGCTTCCATGCCGTCCCATGCACTCGCAAAATACGCCCCATTTTTTTATCATCATCTTCCAGCCAACCCTTTTTCTTCCAAGTATAAAAAAGAATCAGACAATACGCTCCATGAGCGTCTAAAGATAAATCCGCAGTGTCAGAAAGATAATCACTAACGAAAAAAGGCATATAAGGTAATTTACTCATTTTGACCTCCAGTGTTTTCCTATGCCCTCACATGATACTATACCAGCTTGGCGAATTAAATTGTTTTCTTTATACCAATTTATAATACGATCCCTAACAGCCCCCCAGCCTAACCCGAACGGCAAATTTCTCCCAGTTATCATTTCATAAGCATCTTCACTGGAAACATCTTTAGACTTTAAATATTTGATATGTTCGCTTGCAATATCATTCATTTCAGTTTTAAACATTGGACTAATACCTTTTAAATTAATTATTAATTACGAAACCCTTCAATAGTATAAAAAGGGTCTAAGGACTTTTTAAATTCGTCATTTTTCTTTTTTCTTTTTTTATCCTTATTATTTCTATTATTTCTATCTTTAATTATTAATTTTTCGACAGCCGTTTCAATTACCGAAGGGTCTACCGACAGCCATTCAGTGCTATATTCATGGTTTCGCTTGTTTTTAAATTTTTCTTTAATTTTGGATTCAATAAAACGCGCTGAAAACTTATTAAAATTAAGTTCACTAGCCAAATAAAATTTATATTTTTCAACTCGGACTGCGTTCATGCCTTGAATATCTTTTAAACGTGTTTTTGGCTCAACAGACACACCTATTTTAGAGCAAATTTTTCCTTCAACAATGCAAGTTAAAATATAAAGACTTTTAATATCTTTAAAATCCATAGAACGTAAAAAATTTTCGTAATCAGATGCTTTAAGGCGCAAGTCGTCAAATGTCATAAATACACCCCTCTATCCCACAAGGAAAAACCGACTCTGCTGGTCGGTTGTTTTCATAAAGATTTATTCCGCATTGATTGCATTTTCCCGTTTTGCTAATTAATAGTTTTACTCTTTTCCTCATATTTTCACCCTTCCTGATTTTCTTTTTTACTTTTTCAATATTCCTTGTATTGCCATGAGTCTTATACATTATCTTTTCCAGTAACATCTACTCCGCATAATTCGCAAACCAAACTGACCCCAGTGTACAACGCCCAGCAATCCTCGCTGTTGACTAATTTATTACACCAACGGCAATTCTTATAAGTTACCTGATCCCCGTCACAACAATGAATAAAACCATTATGGCAGCCATCGTAGTCACAAGGCATTTGATTAATTTGACCTTTTCCGTGGCACTGTGGGCAGTTCATCTCCGTACCTCTACAATTTTGACATTATGCAGTGCCTCGACCAACTTTTTCTTTAGCTTATAAACTGGGGTCTTAAAACCCTTCACATCTTCGCAGACATATTTATCATATTCGTAATAATCAAAGTCGGCTCTATATGTACAAATTTTTTTCCCATTAATGACGCAATCAAATTTAGGCTGAAGCCTCAGATCAGAAATTGCGTTGGCTTTTTCCAGCAACTTCAATTCCGTATATCTTTTCGCCTCAGCCTTTGAGTCAAACATAATCCCGTCAACTTCGGTTTTTTTATTTCGGTATTTCAGCAATTTTACAGACTATACTCTGCGACCTTTTTACCGCTTTTAGTTTCAATCATTTCAGTCTTAATTGCGTGACCTTTATTTCTTAGCTCAAAAATTCTTGCACCCAGCCTTAAAGTCCCAAACAACTCAAGCCCACCAAAGGAAGTAATCTTATTCCCTTTTTTTAAATAAGCCAAAATTTTGGTATTTTGCGAATCAATCTTAGACATTATCTTCTCCTATAAAAATGTCGGGTCTTAACTCACTTCGTTTAACCCGAGTTATATTTGAAAACTCAACTAGCCTTTTGATTGGGATTTCTTCCCACTGGTAGATTGCCTGTCTTGATACACCTAGTCTGTTGGCAACCTGCTCCACCCCACCTGCGTTTTTGCATATTCTAATTATTTCGTCTTTATCCATTATTTCACTCTACTCCTTTTCATTTATTTTGTAAATATTTGATTTACTATTTAGCAACTCCCCCCAGATACCGCTATAGGCAACCGCATCAAGTAAATTGTCATAATTATTTTTCCCGACTTCTTGACGTGCCAATTTTAATAACACCATACAAAAGGCAACTTGCTCTGGGGCAATTTCTGTTTTTAGATACGCCCCCCACAATTCAGCTATTCTGTTATGTAGCTCAATATAATCGCCGTGACTTGTCCTATCACCAGAAACAAGCAGCTTTGCTTCACTCAAAATTTTACTTGGCGTTCTCATATCAGTACCAGTGCAATAAAGCCCATTAAAAAAATCATGGAAACGCCTAAAAAATCTTTTAAAAAATTCATCGTAAGGTTCCTCCTTTTTTCAAACTTCAATAATAAAATATTATTAATTAACATTATCTTAAATTCATTTCAGCTTTTTGATAACTTAGCTCGGTTCTTTTCATATCGATCCAAGTCCTGTAAACATCATATGAAATTTTGGCAATTAAACTTAGGGTTCGTGCTTCAGCCAACTCTTGTAAATGGTTTTGAAATTCATCACTAGCCCTTGCTGCCCTTTCTTTTGATGCCTCACTGCCGTCCATTTTCCCAGCTATTTGGCATAGTATACTTTTGGTCGCATCGTCCAGAGCCTTAAACTGGGCATCTTTATCAGCCCAAGACTTTCCTCTAACACTTAATTCATGTGCAACCTTATCTGGGTCAAAATTCATAATTTACACCTCCAAGTCTTAAAACAAATTCTTCCGCATTGCTCCAACTATCTATCTCATTTTCAAACCTATTATATAAATCAAACAAAACATCAGTGACCATTTTGGGGTCAATTTTTTTATCTACCCACCAGTTTTCCTCACCATGATTATGCTGGTCACTATGGCATAGGGCGCATAAGGGAACTGTAAAATTGTCACTGGGCTTCAAGCCTGTCCCACAAGGGGCAATGTACCTAACGTGCGCTGCTTGGCTTCTCGCTCGTGTTTTACAGATAGCACAGGGTAAACTGCGGATGTAATCCAAATACTTTTTGTCTCGTTTAAAAACTGTTTTTTTGATTTGCATAACTAGCCTTTATTATGTCTCGTATAAAATGTAATTGCGTTCCTGTATTTTTGCCTAAATATCAATCATAAATTTTCAAATACTTTTTTAATAAAATTGATATTATGCAGGTTTGCATTGTTGTTTCCTTTCTCAGTTTTGATTTCTTTCTCAGTTTTGCATTGATATCTATCTTGTACAATTGCTCCTATAAAATATTCAGGCTCAACTCCGAACAGCGTTGCCAACTGAACTACTCTTGAAGGCTTTGGGTAACTTTTTCCAAGCTCCCATTCATTGACAGCACTTTGAGTGACACCTACAATACGAGCCAAAACTTCTTGTGATATATATTTTTTTTTTGGCCTCCCAGCACCATAATATGTTTTTGGAATTCCATGAAAATAATTCTCTCTTTCTTTTTTAAGCCTTTTCCCAAATTCTGGATCTATCATTTTTTTGCTCCTCTTTAAAAAGTGGGTGGACAGTCAAGGAGGTGAAGGAGATTGAGGGCAACCGCCCACCCGAAGTATGAAACGCCCTCAAAACGGAATTTTATCATCCAATTCTTCTGGGATAGTTTCTGGTTTTTCTAAGTCCTCGTAACTTCTTTTATTCTGATAACCAGCAGATTCATTTTTTTTAGTTTCTACAAAATCAGTCATCTGTATTGAAAAAAAACTTCCATAAGGACCCACTTTATCCCAACCACCAAGCGACACTTTTTCGCCAGCTTTCAAATCCCTGTGGGCGGTAATAGACCCAGTTATATCAGGGTGCTTATCAAGCGTCTTGTACTTATTAACACTCAAAGTTCCATCGCCGTCTTTAGGTTCGTATGCCATTCTCTAACTCCTCTGCTCTCTTTTTAAAATGTTGCGATAATCCTAAATAATTTTTTTGATCATCAGTAGGGTCTGGTTCGTGATCCCAATGATGGGGTGTATCTACTTTTAATTGCTTTGTAACCTTGATTGTTTCTTTTGAATTTTGCAACGCCACCAGCGAATCTAAATCTTCGCAATCATAAATATCACGCCTGATTGCTCTACCAGCTTCAAGTAATTTAGTCTGTGGCAATGGACCCACCCAATCAGGATCGCTGGTTTTCTTTTCTCGTATTTGTTGGGCTTCGTTGCCGTCATCATCAAATTCGCCTTCCAAAGATAACACACACTGTATCGTATAACGCCTCATGTATGTAATTTCCGAGCCTGTTTGTTGTGCCGTCCCTGTTTTTAAAGGTAAAAAAGTGCGAATAAATTGACCGCTTTCTGCGTGAAATAAAGTACAGGCAATACCTACACCCTGATCAGATTCAAAAGTTTGATGGTAAGTCATTAAACCTTCCGCTTTTAATGCGTCTCTACAGGCATCATATATATCGCCTAAAGTTGCATACTTAGATTTAAAGTGAGGGTTAATCCCACTTTTTTTTAGTTTAGCAAAATTATTCTCAGCTTTACTTTTAGCCTTCAAAACTTCAGCAATTTCATTACTTTGCGTTTCCATTTTCTACGCCTCCCTTACGCCGACCATTTCTATATAAGTCGGGTCATTAGTTATACCAAAGGCATCACAATACCTGTCTGATAATTTGTCATCATCTAGGCGGCTCAATTCCCTTTTATATGCCAATCTAGCAATCGCAAGAATTTCATTATTCGACATACTAACAAAGTCTCGCTCAACTATGTCGTTTAACATGGTGAGTCTAACACCATTGGGCAATGTTGGCCTTATTCTTTTTTTCATAATTTTCTCCTATGTTGTTCATACTGTTTTTAATTTAATTTATTTGATTTAAAAAGTAAAGCATCAATTTACTATTGATCTAATAAATTTTTAAATATGTGAGCAACAACGTCCACTGTCCATCCATTGCCTAACATTTTATATCGTTGCGTATTGGATACATGAGCAGTGTACCCTTCGGGTACAGTCTGCAATCTCTCACACTCAAGGGGTGTTAGCTTACGCCACTTTAGATTATCTTTTGTCAGCAATATCTTTGGTTCCCTGTGTCCCCCACCCATAGTCGTTAGGGTAGGAGCCTTCCCTTCTGGATGGTACACTCTCTTGATGATATCATGCCCTTTTAAATCAGCATCACCCACATGGCATAGACCATCCGAACTAAACACTAGCTGTCTTCTATGCTTTTCAAAGTAAGATTTTAGATTACCGCCCTTGAAGTAGTTAGCATCCAACCCGTCCTCGATGATATCCTTGAGCATGATACCTCTATCCTCTGGCATCGTGAATGGGATGTTAGTCCAGTAGAATCTCTTCCTGTTCTGAGCAGATACGAGGCTGCTGTTAATTTCTTGAGGCTGGACACCCAGATACCAGCTAATAATATCCTGACTTTCTTTTTTCATCTTTACATTTTCCAGAAGAAACCATGTCGGTTTCATTTCATCCATCAGTCTGACGAACTCAAAGAATAGTTTGGAACGTGGATCGTTGAAGTTTAATTGCTTACCAGCAAAACTAAATCCTTGACATGGTGAGCCACCTATTAGTAGGTCAATGTGAGCGTGTAAACCCTCGTCATTCCAATCTAGGGCAGCTATGTCACCCACATGGATTGTATCTGGATAGTTTATTCTGGCTACCTTTATAGCATAGGGGTCTATCTCACTAGCCCAATAGTTATTTATTGGTATACCAGCTTTATCTAAAGCGATACGTCCACAAGACATACCATCGAAAAGACTTAGTACATTCATTTTACTGTTACTTCCTTTCTATATCAATGATACGCTCTTTGACTAACTCACTTTTTACTTTGCCTATATTTTCTATGTGGCTTAGGTTCTGAAGTGGAAGCTCCAGCGATTCAGATATATCGTCTTCACTTTTTTCGTTGGTGAAATTAATTGTCCCACCATTGTCCCGAATATAATCCTCTACATAATCATACCAAACTGACGGGTCGCCATCTTCGGCAGCATTACAATACCCCTCGCCATCTTCGTTGTAGACAATGTCTTTTTTTAAAACATCCAAATCTACCTCACGCTCAATTTCAATTTCAAACTGCAAAGTTTGTTTTACATAAGCCTTAAATTTTGCCATTAGCTTTGCTCCTCTATCTTATTAAATTGATCCCATACCTCAGCTTTTAGTGTCCATGAAAATTCAGGGTTATCTATTCCAGAATTCACAAGGGCAGTATTAACCGCCTCATTTATTAACTCGGAAAAGTATTCAGGTATTTTATCGCTCAAATCTACTGTTTTAACTTTTGCCATTAGCCTTGCTCCTCTTTCTTTGTTTGTGATTCGTAGTATCCATAGACACATCTTTTGCCATCTCTTGAGCAATCGTAAATGTCGTTAATACATCCATCTATAACAGCACAAAGATGTCCGCTCAGTCTTGTTATTAAAGCCCCTTTTGGTAATTCACTGTGATGCAGATGAACTTTGCAACCACTTCCAATTGTCATGGTAGGAACCCAATCAAAGCCAAGCCCTAAAATGTAATCATGGTAAATCTTTTTATGCACTCCATCTCTAGGGCTGCCTCCGTTAAGAGCAAACAAATCGTCATAAACTTTTTTGTAGTCTAAGTCAGTAGCAATTGCGATAGACCTTACTACACAATCGCCAGCGGTTCCTTTAAAATAATTTTTTCGACCGCCATCATTGTAGTTAAAAATCTTAATCATTAAATCGTCTCCTTTGTTTCACAAACTCAGTATATCATACTTTTTATATATTGTAAAGTTTTCATTTACAGACAAAACAAAAAAATATCAGGAGAAATATAACTGAGTCTCTTTTGCCCTCCTTCTAACAAGCCCTTTCACTATGCGACCACCAGCCCTCCTCCATTGCCAGAATAACTTACCAGCACTTTCGATCTCGCCTCTTGTTATTTTACTGCGAATTTGCGAAGCTCGAAAATTACCAGAACCAATATTAAAAGTGAGGGACGTTAATGCCCCCACCTGATTTTCAGTTAATTTGTGAAAGTATGGCTGAGTCAGTCTTGCAACCGCATTGTATGAGATTTTAGTATCTCTGCGAAGTAAGTCTTCGGCTTGCTCTCTGGTAATTGGTTCGTGATCCATTTTAACCCTATTGCCATCCAGACCATAGATAGCGCCAAAACCGATGGTGGGATAACCAGCACTACACCGATAAGGCACAGCAACGTCAGGCGAAATTTCTTTTGCAAATCCTTCAAATTCAGATATGAGATCAATTGTTTCATCGTTTATCATCCTATTTATTTAATTTTTCAAAAGTTCTATTTCCAAACCAAAACGCAATTATAAGAGATAGCAAACTACGCAACTCCTCAGAAAAAGCTGTTTCAATGGCACTGGCAATATCCACTCCATTACCTGTCAGAGCAATAGCGACAGATATTTCTAACCCGCACCACGTCAAAACTACCAAATATGTAATTACTGGTCTGACGGAAGCTGAGAGCGTAGCTGTCCACGGGGAAGCCCGTTTCATTAATTCCGAATCGTGGCGATATAAACTTTTTATCTTTTCAGCGTCAGCTTCTACTTTAGCTTCCTCTAATCTGGATTCACCAATTTTTGCTTGCACATCAGCTTGCGCTTGAATTAATGCGAGTTCATGTTTTTGGTCAGATTTTTTATTCCACGCACTTACTAGGGAGGGGACTGTAGAGCCAGCCAAACCTATCACAGAAGAAATAATTGAAAGCATTATTTTGTGGCCTGATCTGCAACGTCAAGTGTTTCTAATTTTTTCATTACTACATATACCTCTTTTAATAAATTAGTTAAATTGCGATGGGTCATTGGTGCAACAATTACCTTACCACCTGTATCTACTATTATTTGCGCTAGCCCAGTATAATCACCGCTTCTTTTTTCCGGGATTACTGTGATGTTTGCGTTTATCTCGTCCTTAGCCATGTCAGGTACTCCGCTCCTTCTTTTAAATCTGCGAATGCTTTCAAACGTCTTGTGGGAATCTCCTCGGCAGGATCGACAACAAACATGATGGAACCTCCGTATAGGAGGCTTGGAAAGCCGTGTGTTTTTGCGAATTGATCTGCCCATTTGTATCCTCGACTTCTTGCCATAAAAACAACTTTGCCTGATTTATATTCCTCCTGTGAAATTGCCCAGTTGTGGTGATGACCAGCAACTATAATATCTGATTCTTCGCCCCATAACGCTTCACGCTTCTGTCCATGGAGAGGATTGTAAATTGAAGTCCCCTTATGAGAGTGAGCTGCATTGATTTTAACTTCTGAACCATTCGGGAAAACCAATCTAAACTTTGCTTGCCAATCCATCATAGGAATTTGCTCGGCATTTAAAGTTTTTAAATAAGTTGAGAAATCTCCCATTGTGTCGTGGTTGCCGATAAGCCAAACCCTCCACGGGATTCCAGCGTCTTGTAAAAACCACTTCGCTAATCTTTCTTCTGTTGAACGTGAAACATCAGTCTCAGCGTATAACTTAGTGAGATACCCTCCCCACCCATCAACAGTGTCTCCAAGATTTACGCAGTGTACGCCTTCGGTTTGGGTCATTATATCTACGTCATGTCTTAATAGTTTTACATGACAATGACTGCCTAAATGCGGATCACCGACAAATACCCACCCAGTTGGCTTCATATCATTTATTTTTACTTGAAACCAATTCATTGCCTCTTCACGCTCTAATTTTTTATTAAAGCGTTTTTCTAGGCTATCTAGAATTTCTTCGGCTGGAATATCGTCATCGGGGAATTGTGGGAGTTCCACAGTAGGGGTGGGGCTATTGTTTTTGGATAAAATTCTTTTAACTTTACTATGAGAAAAACCAAGTTGTCTGGCAACTTCGGCTTTGTTATTTATTTCCTGATATAAATTTTTTATTTGTATTACGTCAGGATGGTCTTCTGTATATACTATCAAGATATTAGTTCTTCGGGCTGTTTTAGACAAACTACAGTTGCGTGTAACAATGGAACCTTTTGAGAAGTAACTTTTATTATTTGCGCCCCTCTATAGAGACATTTCGCCTCATCTGAATATGGACCCAATTCATCTTCTAATTGAAAACTACCGCCAGTTAAAGAAACAAAAACCACGATTGCTTTAAACATCTACTGGTGGATGGCGACCATTATGGGCAGATAAATACTCTTTTCTAAAATTTTCTAAATCTTGCCTAAGTCTATCCAATCTAATTTCTTGAACAGAATCCGCTGCGTGTAATTGTTCTAACTCTCGATTATTTTTTTCAAGGCGTTCAACGGATAAAATATTGCTAATCACTTTAAGCCTTGTATTGATTTCTGCTTGAAACGCTATGCCAGAATTTTCTGTTTTATCTAAAGAGTTTGAAAGGTCGCCTGTTTTTTTATTAACCGCATCTCGGAACATCTCAAAGTCTTCGCTTAAAGATTTAAGTTGTTGCCGGGCAACTGCCATAGCTCCAACGATTGCTACTAGAACACTGCCAATCTGGAGCAACATTTTTAAATCAATGTCCATTATTTTCTCGTATACATGATAAAGACCCATAACGCCCCAACTACTGCGCCTATAGAAATTATTGCCCCTAAAATCTCGCCAGCTTTTTTTATTCTCCTAGCTGATATACGTTTTTTTCGATCCAATGCCTCTTCGTATCGTTTCTTTTTTTCCTCATGGGCAAGTAAAATTTCTGCCCAAGTATCTTGACCAAATTTTCTGTTTAACAGATATGAAATTCGGTCTATGTTTTTTTGAGCCTCTTTTTCTTCAATAGTCTCGGTAATAGCCATTTGGAGAAATTTATCTGAAGTAGACCCTTTAATAAACTGCCCCCACCTTGAGGCTATTGGGTGAGACTTTTTCTTTAATTGTTCTTGACCTCTAAATAAATTTTCTACTAACCCACCAATATCTGAAATATCTTCAGTGCTTTTTAAAGCAAGTTTAATCGCCTTGCAACTTTGATTGACCAACTGCAAGCCGAATAATGTTTCTGCCAAAACCACATTTAATCCTCTGCGTCTCGGCAGTTACAATCATTGCATGAACAGTCTTCGCACTTAGTTTCACAATGGCAGGGGTGTTCGCAGTGAATACAGGTCATGGCTTTGAAGGCCAAGTGATTGTTTTAACAACAGTCGAGTCGTCATACTTGGAAGGTAAGTCTCGTAGATCAGCCCTGTACTTCTTCATTTCGTCTGAAAGAGTTACATCACTTAGAGCATAGAAATCAGTCTCAGCTAACTTTCCATCTCGCTCTCTTCTTAATGCTTCAAATGCTCTAGCAGGAGCAGCATCAGCCCATACTTTTTCTTCAGCATCTCTAGCTTTTTCTTCGTCACTAGTTAATTGGGTTTTTACACCATCAACCATTTTAAATCGTGCCATTTTCTTCTCCTATTAGGCGTTAAATTAACTTACGTTTCGTCCGTAGACTTTTATGGTTCCACTTTCAATATTTCCGCTACTGAATAAAAACTGAACAGCATCAGTATCTTGAGCAGTTTTATGAAGCCCCACCCCCATTTGTGAATTAGGCTTGCTACTTGAACCTGTTCCCCATATTCGCCAACCAATTCTGGTAAGATAAGCTGAGTTATTAGGTAGCATAATTTCAGCCCTTCCGTTTACTCCACCTTCATCAGCGTCACTGCCTTGATCTTGGTTAGAAGTTGCTGCAACCCCACTTAATGAAATTTCAGAATCACTTTGATCGTAGTCTTCTATGTCAGCATTAACATGGGTAGAAGTAAGAATGAACCATTCATAGTCACTTGCGCCATTGTCATAGCTAGACCCACCATCAGTAGAAAATCTGCACCAAAAATATGCAGCGTCAGTGGCAGGGACTACGTTGTGAAAAAGAAATTCATAAGAATCGTATTTAGATGAGTCGAACCCAGTAAAATTAAAACTCGCAGCATTTGAAATATCTGTGTCAGAAATAAGTGTTATAGGACTCCCAGAACCCCAAGTACCATCTCCTTTTAATACTGTACTACTTGAAGCAGTACCAGTAGCACTTATCATTCCTACGTCTATTTTAGTTTGCGACATTAATTTCTCCTACAACTTTGCACGTTCAACTGCGATTAACTTTTCTTGGTCAGCTATCCATTTTTTACCATCATCGCTGGCTAGTGCATCACGAAATCGCCTTGATGTAATAGCACTTTCCAACTCCTGAATTTTTAACATCGCTTCAGTTTCAGACTTCTTGGGGTCTTCGTCATGAGTGTGCTTGGCTAAAGATTCTTTTACCTTTGTGACCTCATCTCCCGATAATTCATTTGCGCTCTTTACAAAGAAAGTTCTATCGTGATCCATTCGACTTGAGATACCGCAACTTGCACCACCCCCAAAAGAGGAAATTTCTTTTGCGATTGATTTAGTATCACAAAACTTTGATTTATCTATTTCTATTTTAAGCATAAACACACCTCAATCCGACTGTATGTAAAGTATTTATATCTGGACTTATATGTACGCCACAGATATCCAACGCAGTTACAGAAGAAAAAACACCCGAAACATCTATCGTTTCGAATGTCTCATTAACGAATGACTTAGTTTGATTTGCCTGACTTTCACTATTTGTGTTATATGCCTCATCAATCAATCCGTAATCAGATTCCACATCCCACTGGAATGTTTCGGTTGCATCCGCAATATTCACTACCAATAAAGAAGTTAATGATGAAAAGTCTGCTGGCATTTGCCACTGGAAATGTACAGTGTGGGAGGCATCACTATCCTTAACAAGAAAATCTACAGTATTAGACCCAACAGTTCTTGTTGAAGCTGCATCTGTAGCGGAAGTTGTTCCATGCAATGGACTAACCCAAAATTCCTTATGACCTGCTGGAGCAGCCCATGCATTATCTCCCCTGAGAAATGTAGAACTAGATGCTGTACCTGTGGCACTAAGTTCGGCTATTCCGATTGCGTCATCGGCCATTGCAGCATTATTTATGCTATTAGTAGCTACACTATTAGCTACTGTTGCTGTATTTACTGTTCCAGATTTAAAGTATTGGAAGGTAACTACGTTGTTAGTGCCAGAAGGAGTTGCTGATGTAGTACTAAGAGTTGCACCGCTTACTGTAAAATCAACTCCGGGTACTTGTTCTACGCCTCCTATTACTAACCTTGTGGCTTGAGTTGTAC
>VTLG01003011.1_pt1 | contig 14091 bp, 20 predicted proteins | sample 4694571 | NCBI WGS metagenome assembly VTLG01 (sample SAMN12604809, study PRJNA352737) | marine metagenome | biome: ENVO:00000447; feature: ENVO:00000209|ENVO:00000569|ENVO:01000036; material: ENVO:00002151; isolation source: viral sequences binned using virsorter ...
ATGCGGAAAATCTCCCCGAAGAAAATAGTATTTTGGGTAAAACCCTGTTATTGCAGGTAGAAGGCGGTTTTTTAGCGTAATGCGTGGTTATTCTTACAAATATCAGCAAGCCAGGAAGGTACTCCTATCTACCGGCCCAATGTGCGTTTATTGCCGTGTTAAACCGGCTACTACCGCCGATCATGTACCGCCGCTTAGTTCGGCACCGTCGCCAGAATTGTGGACCGGCGAGCTAGTACCAGCGTGTTTAGCCTGTAACTGTTCTAAAGGGGCGAAAATAAGCAATAATAGAAGAAGAAAGATTAGGAGTACCCGCGAATGGTAGAGAATGGCCGGCACCGTGAAGCCGCAGAAATTGTTTTAGCTACCATACCGAACGCTAACGCCGTTTTAGCGTCGGCGCTTAGGGGTATAGCAGATGGGTGGGACAAATGCGAAATAGGGGTTTATGATGCCAGGTTAATTACTGGTTTAGCGGTTCAGCTATTCCAATGTTTAGACCGTCTAGGAGTAGAGGCAGATAGCGATGTATGGGAACAATTAAGTAAGGAGCTATCGAAGTAATGGGGTGGCGTTGTATCGAATGTTTTAACACCGCCGAAAAATGGGGTTTATGCAGTAGATGTTGGGCTTACTGGTTCCACCCCTCTAGTTACAAAAAATTAAAAGATAATGAAACCGGCACGATACGCGACACCGAGAAACCCGAAGCGTAAAACGCAGGGGCCGATGCTACAACGAGTAGCCGAAAATCTAGGCTTTGAGCTGTTCGAATGGCAGAAAGAAGTATCGAACACGGCGCTAGAACTCGACGATAACGGAAACTTTTTTTACCGCACTTGCGGCGCAACAGTAGGCCGCCAGAATGGAAAAACAACGCTTTTAGTATTTCGCATAGCGTTAGAATTACTTAAACCTGGCACCATGACTATTTACACCAGCCAAGACCGTAACCAGGCCCGCCATAAATTCGACGAGCATGTAGAACTACTCATGGGTACGCCGTTTAAGAAACGCATAAAAAAGTATGTTAGGGCTAACGGCCAAGAAGCCTTATATATGAACAACGGCAGTAGCTACCGTGTAGTTACACCGAACAGTACAGGCGCTAGGGGCTTATCTGTAGATTTAGCGTGCATAGATGAAGCATTAACGCACGATCTACGCTTAGTAAGCGCTATACAGCCGACGATGGCTACGAAACCTAGCGCACAACTATGGATAACATCGAACGCCGGCGGCCCCTACTCCACCCTTTTACAACACTACCGTAAATTAGGGCATGAAAAAAGCCCCGCGTTATGTTGGCACGAATGGACACCCTACGAAGATAATTTCGATATGTTCGACGAAAACGTATGGTACGAAGCTATCCCGACGTTAGGAGAAGAAGCAGGCGTTACCCTACCAGCGGTACAAGAAGCTGTACAGACAACAGACCCGCAGATATTCGCACAAGAGTGGTTAAACGTATGGCCTAGTCTTGTAACACAAACAGTTATAGATGCCGATAAATGGGACAAGCTCATACGGCACGATGTACAAATACAAAACTATATGGTGTTCGGCGTAGATGTATCGCCAGATAGAGACAGGGCTAGTATCGGGGCGGCGGGCATTAACGGAGCGTTTACAGCGCTTGAGGTGATCGAATCAGAAAACCGCATAGGGTGGTTAAAAGACCGCATTTTAGAACTACACGTTAAATGGCGTATGCCGTTCGTTATAGATTCAGGCGCCGCCGCTAGCTCGTTAATAGGTGAATTAGAGGCAGAAGGGGTATCCATTATTCCTATAAATATGCGGCAGTATGGCCAGGCGTGCGGCAGTTTCTACGATGCCGTCGAAGAAGGCACAATAGCGCATTTAGGCGATATTCGTTTACAAACTGCTATAGAGGGAGCTACGAAACGCAAATTAGGCGAACAATGGGCATGGAGCAGAAAAAGCAACGTAGACATAACGCCCCTAGTGGCGTGTACAAATGCCCGCTATGCACTCGTCGCAGGATTAACAGCACCAGAACCTAAAGGTGCTATACACTAAGGGTAAGACACTATAGACTATGATAAAACTTAAATACGTCGCGTTAGCGATAGAATTAGCAGGAGCCGCCGCAATAGTGGCGGCCACATACATGCTCTTAAACGTTGCGGCCAGTTTACTGGCGGCAGGTGTTATAGCCATACTATTGGGGGCCGCACTTGAAAATAACAGCCAATGATTTTTAATAGTCTTTTCAACAGACAGACAAGGGCGAATACGCTAACGTTGCCCGACAGGTACATACCGCCGCAAAGTTTAACAGGCGGCTTAACAATCACCGAAGGCACGACGCTATCAATACCAGCGGCGTACCGTTGCGTACAGCTCATAAGCGACTCGATAGGGTCTTTACCTTTTGGGGCTTTTCGTGACGATCAACGGTTAGACCCGACGCCCGCTATTTTACGGCAACCAGACCCGAACCAAACACGCGTAGAAACCCTAGCAAGTGCCGTAAGCTCTTTAGTAATTAGGGGTAACGCCTACTTTCTTTTAGGTAACCCAGACCGCTTTAATTTTTACCAAACTGCTATCTTGTTATCCCCCGACGCTGTAACAGTGCAAATGGACCAAACAGGGACAATATCGTACCAAATAAATGGCAGAACGTACGATACGTCGGAAATCTTGCACATTCGTGGGGGTGTCGTAACGCCAGGTTCTATTACCGGCGCCGGCCCCCTACAGTTACAGCGGAGAACGTTAGGCCTATCGTTGGCCGGTGATGAATCAGCTAGCGAAATGCACGTAAATGGCAGTATCCCTAGCGGCGTTATTAACAGCCCTAGCGAACTTTCACAAGATGAAGCTACCGAACTTAAAAACGCTTTTGTTAAAGCTCACGCAGGCCGGCAAAAATCGCCAGCGGTGCTATCAGGTGGTTTAAGCTACCAGCCGTTAAGTTTCAGCCCCGACGACCTACAACTATTAGAATCAAGACGTTTTAGCGCCGAACAGATATGCACGATCTTCGGAGTACCCGCCCACATGGTAGGCGTACCGATAAGTGCCAGTAAAACATACCAAAATGTTCAGCAAGACGCTAGAAACTTTATTTTATTCACGCTACGCGGGTACATGTCTAGAATCGAACAAGCGTTTAGCGGCCTACTACCACGCGGGCAGGTCGCCTTATTCGATACCGACGATTTCCAACGAGCAGACCGCCGTGAACGCTACGAGGCGCACAAGATCGCTTTAGAAGCAGGGTGGCTTACCGTAGACGAAATACGGCGCTTAGAGGACTTACCAGACACCACAGAAGAAACAATAGGGGTTACATTATGAACATAGAAACCCGAACTATAGAATTTGCAGGTTTAGAAGCACGCGACACCGACGACGGCCACTATTTAACCGGCCTGGTAGCGCCGTTTCAATCAACGTACGATAATCAGTCGTATGTAGAAACGTTTACTAGCTCTACGTTCGATAAAAGCATAAAAGAACGTGGCAATAACATACCGCTTTTAGAACAGCACGATACGGCGGCGTTTCCTATAGGCATGTCGGTACGGTGGGAAAAATCCGCAGAAGGCTTAATAGGCGAATTTAAGCTAGCGCCAACACCTAGAGGCGAAGAAGCTCGCACCCTAGCCGCTACAGGTATGGTAACCGGATTATCTGTAGGATTTCTTCCAATTAGAAATCGTACAAGCACCGTAAACGGCAGGCAACATATAGCACGCCTAGAAGCGAAACTAGACCACGTAGGACTAATAACAACAGGGCGCCAGGCGTACAGCGACGCTAAGGTTTTATCGGTTCGAGCATACGACCCCGACGACCCCGAAACAGCGCCGCTTTTAGCAAAATGGCGGCATTTACTTGTAAAGCCCTAACGCTTAGACTAAAATCAACACAACAGCTACGCGCCGTTGGAAGCGCCGGCCCGATCAAGCCACCCGACCAGCACCCGAAGCAGGAATAATAAACCTATTTTGGAGAAACAAAAAACCATGAAACTACTAGACCAACTGGTAGAGGAGCGGGCCGAAATCAGCGAAGCGCAAACAGGACTAGTTACGCGTGCCGCCGATGAAGAACGCGACCTTACCGAAACAGAAGATGCAAGCCTTAAAGATCTTGCAACACGCGCCGAAGAACTCGATACTCGGATTTCAGAACTACGCGCCGTTCAGGTAGCTAATCTCGAAGCCGCTAAATTGCGGGCAGAGGTAAACGCAACCGACGACAGCGAAGTACGAGCAGTAGGCAACGTAACCGTAATTAACGAACCACTAACCTACGCTCAAGAAAACCGTAGCGCATCATTCTTCGCAGATATGTACGCCAGCCAAACAGGCGACATAGACGCAACAGACCGTTTACGACGCCACCGGCAAGAAATGGCCGTAGAACAGCGCGACGGAGCTGTGGCAAACTATAGCGGAATGGTAATTCCGCAGTACTTGACAGAACTAGCCGCCGAACTCGCAAGAGCAGGTAAACCAGTAGCTAACGAATGCACAAAGCTACCACTACCATCTGATGGTATGTCTATAAACATCAGCCGCGTAACTACAGGCGCTAGTGCCGCCGCTCAAACAGAAAACGCAGCAGTATCTGAAACTGACATCGACGACACCCTTTTAACGCTCGACGTTAAAACCATCGCCGCAGGTCAGCAAGTTTCACGCCAGGCAATCGAACGCGGTAGCGGAGTAGATACCCTTATAGCCGCCGATATGGCCGGAGCTATGGCAACAACGCTAGAAGATCAGATACTTAGCGGTTCTGGTTCAGGCGCTAACCTTTTAGGCCTTACTAACGTAAGCGGAACTAACGCAATTACCTATACCGATGGTTCGCCGACTGTCGCAGAATTCTGGCCGAAATTGCAAGATGCTATACAGCAGGTAAACGCTAACCGTTTCTTAGGTGCCGATCTTATTATTATGCACCCGCGTAGGCTCGGTTGGTTGAACGCCGCACTAGATAGCTCTAACCGCCCCATTATTTTGCCACAGTCAAATGTGCCGCAAAATGCTATGGGTACAGGGCCAGCGGCAGGCTATGGTAACACTGGCGTACAAATTGCCGGTATCCCAGTAGTAACATCTGGTAAAGTAACCACTACAAGCGGTTCAGGCGGCAACGAAGATGAAGTTTATGTCGTTCGCCGTTCAGACTTGCTCTTATTTGAAGATGCAGGCCAACCAGCGTTCGTTCGCATGGAAGAAACCGCCGGTATGAGCTTAACCCTTAGCTACGTTAGCTACGCATACTACGCGGCGTCAATGGGTTCACGCTATCCAGGTAGCGTGAGTGTTATCAGCGGGACCGGATTGGTTGCGCCTACCTTTTAATTGAGTCTTGAGGGGCGCCACTGGTAGCCGGTGGCGTCTCTCACCTCTCAAGATTGGACAATTCATGAGCAAAGAACTATGGGAAAAACAAGCACCTAGCAGGGTACAAAAACCCGAAAAGGCACCAGCGAAAAAAGCACCAGCGAAAAAAGCACCAGCCAAAAAGAAGTAGCTAACCAATGGCTTACATGACATCGCAGGCACTTGTAAAAACCTATTTAGGCATACCGTCTAGCACGTCGTCAGAAAACACCGCCATAGATAACGCTATAGCCGCCGCAGAAGCGGAAATAGAAAGTATTTGTGGCCGTACGTTCGAAGTACCTAGTAGCGCAACAGCTAAAACCTTTATACCGTTCGACGATTTCACCGTATTTTGTGACGACATCGCCCAGAAAACCGGCCTTATCGTTAAATGCGACGACGACATGAACGGCACCTACGAAACTACGCTAACTATTACCACAGATTACGTTCTAAACGGCAATACAGCGCCGTACAGGGTACTAAAGCGTGTAGACGGTGACGTATTCCCACGCGATAGGTACGGCAGGCCTACAGTAGAAATTACAGCGTATTGGGGCTATGGCATGGCTGTACCAGACCAAGTAAAGCAATGCGCGTTAGTGTTAGCCGCCAGGCTGTACCAGCGGCGTAGCAGTCCTTTAGGATTTCAAGCCGGAAACGTAGATATAGGTTTCGTACGAATAAGTAGAACAGACCCAGAAGTAATAGCCCTACTACGAGGCTTAAAGATACCAGCGGCGGCATAGTCGTGGATTATGACGAAATACGAGCAGAACTAAAAACCAGGCTTGAAGCTGTAAGTAGCCCGCAAGCGTTCGTAAGCGTGTACGACACCGTACCCGACTTTCTTACACCGCCATGCGCTATTGTCGTGCCATCGTCTAACCTAATTTCATACCACGAAGCTATGGGAACCGTTACCAATTCGTTAAAAACGTTACGGTTCGACATTGTGGTAGTTTCGCAACGTTTCGAAACCGCCAGTAGTCAAGAACTCTTAAATGATTTTCTAGTAACAGTCCCTACCGCATTAGAAGCCGATCAAACATTAGATGGTACGGCAAATAGTGTTACAGTAGTAAGTGCAACTAATTATGGCCCGCTAAATTTCGCAGATAGTGTATTTTTAGCGGTTCAACTCGACGTGGAGGTAACTGCAACATGACCAAATACGAAGTGATAAGCGACAACCTAGCGAATCACGAAAAAGGCGATACGGTGACAGCTAAACAGCTCGCCGGCGCAAACATAGATGCCCTAATAGAAGGCGGGCATTTGAAAGACCCTAACCCTAAACCAGCAAAGGAAAAATAAAAAATGGCAGACATAGTTTTAACGAATGCCAGCGTAGTTATCAACAGCGTAGACCTATCCGCGCACGTCACAAGCGTCGCTATCAGTAGGTCCGCAGACGCTGTAGAAACTACCGCTATGGGAGACACGGCACGCACCTACACAGGTGGGCTAGAGAGTGGCACCCTAGATATTACGTTTAATCAGGATTACGCAGCGGCTAAAGTCGAAGCCACGCTATACGGCCTCGTAAATACCTCTACTACCGTTGTAGTTAAACCTGTCGCGGCAAGTGTGTCAGCTACGAACCCATCGTATACGATGTCTTGTTTCGTGGCCGAATACAGCCCAGTAGACGGCAGCGTAGGCGATTTATCAAGCGTTAGCGTATCCTGGCCTATAAACGGCGCTATTACTAAAGCAACGAGCTAACCATGCTCGGCTCTAACATACGGCTACAAGTTGAGCCGCCAGAAGGTGACGCCTACACCGTCGCTATATCACTAAAAACCGCTATCGCGTTCGAACGAGAATTTAAGACAACGCTTAGTGGCGCATTCTCGCAAGACCCAAGCATAGAACACATAGCCTGGCTAGCGTGGACCGCCACGAAAGAACAAGGCCGCGTAGTTAAACTATTCGACGAATGGGTAGCAGACCTTAAAGATATAACGTTAGTTGAGGACCAACCAGACCCTTTAGTAGAAGAAGTACCGCCTATGCAATCGCAAGGTTAGGGCTAGTAACCGGCCAAAGTATTGCCGAACTGTTACAGCTAGACCCCTACATAGTTAGGGCGATTATAGCGGCACATAACGACATCGTTAAAGAACAGGAAAAAGCCAGCAGGCGAAAACGGTAAAAAATGGCCATAGGTAAAAAAGATTCTAGAAAACCGGCAGTAACTATAGAAGGCGGGCGCCAGCTACGTAAAGCGCTAACCGAAATAGAAGGCGGTATAGACGACCTTAAAGACATACATTTAGACATGGCCCAAGTAGTTGCAGATAGGGCCAGGCAATTAGCACCTATACAAACAGGCACCCTTATGGACAGTATTAGGCCATCTGGTACTAAAACAGCGTCAAGGGTTAGGGCAGGCTATAAACGTATAGGTAACTATGCAGGTGTAACCCATTTTGGTAGGCCACGAATACGAGGCCGACGAGGACAAGAACCAACCAATTTTTTATACGACGCGTTAAACGACAAAGCCGACGACGCATTTAATATTTATGTAGAAGGTTTAGACCAGATCATAAATAAAGGCATGCGGTACGCAAAGAAAACGGTTAGCGAATAATGGCTAAAAAACGCAGTAGTTCAGTAATAAACGTTCTTATAGCCGGCGACGCTAAAAAGTTTAAGAAAGCGTTAGGTAACGCCGGTAGTTCGTTAGCGGATTTTAGCAAGAAAATAGCGCAAGTAGGCGCCACTGCCGGTGTAGCTTTAGCAGGTTTAGGGGCTAAAGCAACCATGATGGCGGTAGATTTTGAAGAAGGTTTAAGTAAAGCGCAACAAATCTTTGGTGACGCTAGCGCCAGTATAGAAGCTAGCGCAAAAGGCGCCGCTACCGCCGTAGGACTATCGCAAGCAGAATTTTTAGACGCCGCTAGCTCGTTCGGCGTGTTTGGTAAAGCCGCAGGCCTGACAGGTGGCGATTTATCAGGTTTTGCCGATGAAATGGTAACGGTAGCCGCCGACGTAGCTAGTTTTAACAATTTACGGCCCGAAGAAGCTTTAGAGAAACTACAGGCAGGGTTACGAGGCAGTAATGAACCGTTGCAAAGTATCGGTATTTTAATTAATGCCGCCGCAGTAGAAGCTAAAGCGTTAGAAATGGGGTTAGGTGACGCTAACGGCGAGATAAGCGAAGGCAATAAGATAATGGCCCGCCAGGCGCTTATCTTGGAGGAACTAGGCAAGCAAGGGGCGCTAGGGGACTTTGAACGCACTAGCGGCGGTTTAGCTAACCAAATGCGAATACTTAAAGCACGTTTTAAGAACGTCGCCATAGAAATAGGTAAAAAACTTATACCTATAGCTATGAAAGTATCTAAAGTTATCGGCAAGTTAACCGGATTTGTAGAAAAACTTGTAGACATATACGGCAAAAAAGGCGCTTCAGGAGTTTTTAAGGAACTAGGCAAACAGATAACTAAAGTAGTAAAATCTTTTGTTAAATGGCGGGTAGATGTGCTTAAAAAATGGTTACCAGCTATTTCTAAAGCGTTATTAAAAGTAGGTAAAAAATTTGTTCAATGGATAGTAGACGTCACGCCTAAAGCTCTTAGAAAATTGCAGGAATTAGGGGCGGCGTTTATTAATTGGATAGTTCCACTAATACCAGGCATTATACAAAAGTTAGGGGAATGGGCGGCGGCTATATGGAATTGGATCGCCAACACCGGCGCACCAAAAGCCGCAGAAAAACTAGGACAATTAGCGGCGGCGTTCCTTGATTGGATAGGGCCGGTAATAGGTGATTTAATTAAGAACCTACCTAAAATAGTGGCTACTATTGTAGATTTTATAGTTACCGAAGCGATACCAGCAATAGTTAGAGTAGCGGGCAAACTAGCAGAAAAACTAGTACCGGCGTTACTACGGTTCGCAGGCGAAGTATTAGACGGTTTAGGCGGCGCATTTAAGGATATAGGCGCCGCTATAGGCGACGGCGCCAGCGCTCTAGCATCACTATTTTACGACAAAGCCATACAGCCTATTATAGATTTCTTCGCTGAATTGGGCGGTGACATAGGCCGAGCGTTCGTAAACATAGGTAATTACGCAGAAAACCAAGCTAAAGCGTTCGGCGAATCTATAAAAGACGCAGTTATGAAACCCATAAACTTTATAGGCGATTTAGTGGGAGCGGCACTAAACGTAGTAGTAAACACATTTAAGAGCGTTTACAACACGTTAGCGGACCTATGGAACAGCACAATAGGCAAATTTGAAGTAAAAGTACCAGGTTGGGTACCTAAAATCGGCGGTAAAGGGTTCGAAATGCCCGACCTACCGAAATTAGCCGAAGGCGGCATAGTCACCAGCGCTACCATAGCTATGATCGGCGAAGCCGGCCCAGAAGCAGTTATACCATTATCTAAAATGGGTGCAATGGGTGGCAACATAACCATAAATATGGCGCCTGGCGCTAGCGGCGAAGATGTCGTACACGCGTTGCAAAACTATATGCGTGAACAAGGTAACCTACAGTTAGCGACAACTAACACGGTTAGACGATGAGCGCTACCACTAGTTGGAAAGTGCAAGGCGTTGTAATTAACGGTTCTAGCGTTGTTTACACCGATTTGCAAGACCGTACGTTAGGGTTTCAAATACGGCAAGAAGCACCAGTGGGCCGCATGGGATCAAGTAGAGGTACGTTACAGCTAGATAATAACGATAACGCTTTAACGCCTGAAGGTGGCGGCAGTTTGCAGGCGTACGAATGGTTTAACGCCGTGTTTCTATTTAAGTTAACTTCTGTAGTGGGTGGCGCTACGTTAGAATCTGACGTATGTTTTATGGTCTGTACCAATATCGCTTTTAATGACGACGGCGGCGAAGCAACAGTAACGCTATCCCTATCAGACCCTTTTATATATGCGGCTAGAGATCAAGTAACCGGCGTTACATTAGGCACGATACGATACGCCGCTTTAGATCAACTAATGCTAGATGTTGTTAATGGGTACAGTTCAGGGGGTGACACTATAACCGGCGTTTCTTTTCCTCGCGTAGGCGCTAGTAACGATTCAGAAATGAGCATAGAACGAGGCAACAACGACATAACCGTAGCCGCACCAGCCGCCGACAACGACATAGGCTACACTGGCGGGCTAAAAAGTTTAGAAACAGGCACCGCTAGAGATTTTATAAATAACCAGATACTACCAACAGGGCCAGGTACAGCATTTCCCGCTAACGTCGCTACAACAGGTAGCGGCGGTTCTCTTAAATGGAATTTTAACGCATATTATATAAACCGTAAATTAACGAAAGAAACCGTAGACGGCCAAGATAAGTTTGAACGCTACGTTTTTAAGGCAAGCCCTAGCGCCGGCGAATTTCCTATAATGCGGGCCAGTACCCAATTTAATAGTAGCGAGCTAGTGAACCAAAGCACCGTACAAGCGCAAGGCGACGCAGGCGACCCAGTAATAAGCAACAACACGACAAGCCAACAAGGTAACGGCGTTAGGTCAGTAACGTACAATAATGTAATAATCCCACAAGCGGACCCATCGCAAACAGCGAAAACAAATATAGGCGAATGGTGGACTAAAAGATATAACAACGTAAGTTTTATTACCCAACGTATAACTACCAGTGTTGAGGCTATAGAACCGTATGTAACAGACGCAAGCCAGAATACAACGTTTACTGATTTATTGAGCGGCGACGCTTGCTTATGGTCGTATGCAGAAGCCACTATTACCCCTAAAGGGGCTAGTAGCGCTAAAACCTATAAATGTGTCATAGTGGGGCGCAATATCCACGCAACGCCCAGCAACACAATGATAGAATTTGATTTAGTAAACGCAGTAGATAACCAGAGCTTAAAGCTCAATAGTTCGTATATAGGTATTCTTAACACCAATAGATTAGGATAGTAATATGGCATTTAGTAGCGGCGACGTTTTAACAGCGGCACAATTAAACGACTTAAACATAACTTCTATAACGACTACTGGCGCTTCAACATTCAAAGCCGATCAAGATATAACAGATTTTACAGATGATAGTAGAGGCATAATTACGCTATACAACAGCGACGGCGCAGTAGATGATTTTACTTGTTTAGATTTCGACGGTAACAGCACAGACCCAGCCGCACGAATCGGTATGAAATACACCGGTAGTGGGTCACAGCTCTTTTTTGGTACTTCAAATAATTACTCGTCAGGTATTACAAAAGCGCCTTTTCTAATTAATTACGATGGCCGTATAGGTATACGAGATGATACAGACGCCGGCGTAATTAGTAACCGTTTACTTACCATAAGAACACAAACCGCTAGCATGACACCGCTAATAGCGTGGGCAGAATTTGACGTAGACGCCGCCAATGGCACAGCAGGTATATTTATGCTAGGAGATAACGGCGATTCTAGTAATCCTGGCACTAGCGATTATTGGCTTTTATTTCGAAGGGGCAACGGTTCAACTATAGGTTCTGTAAAGGGCACTGGTTCAGCTTCAGTTAATTTCTCTACTACTTCAGACCAGACTATGAAAAACGATTTAGGCGACGCCGGCGATGTCGGCCCAATTATCGACGCTCTAAAAATACACAAATTTACATGGAAAGAAGCAGACGCAACAGTAGGCGAACAAATAGGAGTATTTGCACAAGAAGTTTTAGAAATTGAAGATATGCCTAATAACATTGCTACCCCAGCCGAAACACGAAAAGAAGAAAACGACGAAGGTAAAGAAGAAGACGTTTACTACCCAGCCGGCATAGATTACGGCAAGCTAGTACCGTTGTTAATACAAGAAATTAAAAACTTGCGGCAACGCGTCGCGACTTTAGAAGGTTAGATGGAAATACAAAGAGAAGAAATCTTAGAAGAATTGCAAAACATTTTCAGCAAAGAATTAACGATAGCGGTACAGAATGTGCAGATACGGAAACTACAAGAAGAAAACGAAAAGCTAAAAAATAATGATGAAAATACTTAAAAGGCGAGAATGGGGCAGTAGAGGCCCAAAAAAAAGCTTCAGTTGGCTAAATAAAAAACGTGTAGTAGGTATCGCCGTGCATCATTCAGGCGTAAAAAATGGGCCTAAAGGCGTAACAGCGGTTAAAGCATTCGAACGACACCACATGGACAACAATGGGTGGAACGCAATAGCATATAATTGGCTAATAGACGAAGAAGGCGTTATATATGAGGGTAGAGGCGCCGGCGTCATATCAGCCGCTACCAGACCGTACAACAGCAGAACCGAAAGCATTTGTTACACCGGCGATGGAGACAAAGACATACCAGCAGAAACACAAAAAAGCCTTACTTGGTTAATTGCGGATATACAAAAACGCTACACAAATAAACTATGGGTTAAAGGACATAGGGAATTAGCTAGCACTAGTTGTCCTGGCAATGTTCTTTTTAGTTGGGTGCAAGATTACCGTAATGGCGTTACACGCGTGCAACCCAAAAGCAAACCAGTAGCGAAAAAGCCAGCGAAAACAACAAGATTAGTTAAGCAAGGCAGTAGGGGCGCTCATGTGAAAATGATGCAAACACAGTTAAATAAAAACGGTTTTAGGTTAGCGGTAGACGGTGTAGCAGGCCCGCAAACAATAGGCGCATTAAAGAAATATCAGCTTAGAGCAAAGTTACAGGTAGATGGGCTTTGTGGAAAAAACACATGGAAAGCATTATATAATAATGGCTAGAATTACTTTATTATGGGGGCCACCATGTGCAGGTAAAACAACAGCGGCTAGAAAAATGAAAGCGCCAACAGATATTTTATTAGAACGTGACACCATGCACAGCGCATTAACAGGCCTAGACACACATAACCATACAGATAACGGCATGGCTTTAGTAAACGCCGGATACAAAGCCATGTTAGAAACCGCTAAAGATCTTAAAGGCCAATTTATATTTGTTTCAGGGGCCGCAACACAAGAACAAAGACAGCCTTTTATAGATGCCGGCGCTGAAATGCGGCTAATATATGCAGATAGGCAAACTTGTTTAACAAGAGCAAGAGCAGAACGGCCAACACAATGGCAAAGCTATATAAATAACTGGTTTGATAGATACGAAAACGACCAGAATTTACCAACAGGGGTTTTAATATGATCGACTACAAAGATTTACTAGAACGAGTAATAAGCACTTTCGTACAAGCTACCGCCGGCATGATAGGCGTAGACCAGATTGTAGACATGGGCGTAAGCGAATGGAAACTAATCGTAGGCGCAGGCGGCGCCGCAGTACTCAGTATGCTAAAAGGCTATTTTGCGGCACGCTTTACAGGAAACGACACATGCAGTCTAGTAAGAGATAAAAGTACTTCGTTATCGGCTACTATGCAGAGTGCGAAAAAATAGGCGCACATTTCAAACTATAAGCCGGCTACTTTTAATAGTTATTATTGCGCTTACTTGGCTAGCGCCACCAGTGTACGCGAATAGTGTCACATGCACCGACGATAATGGTATATGGGATTGTTCCGTAGATGTAGACGACGGTAACGGCATAGATTTAACTTTTACGTTTACTGAAGCTACTACCCTTACAGTAACTACATTTACTAGCCTTACTTGCGACGATCACGGAACAGGCACCGGCACCGACGAGTACGCCGCCGATCCTTATTTATATTTGTACGACGACACAGACACCCTTATAGCGCAAGACGACGATAACGCCAGCCACAACATTAACGG
>VTLG01004767.1_pt1 | contig 14091 bp, 13 predicted proteins | sample 4694571 | NCBI WGS metagenome assembly VTLG01 (sample SAMN12604809, study PRJNA352737) | marine metagenome | biome: ENVO:00000447; feature: ENVO:00000209|ENVO:00000569|ENVO:01000036; material: ENVO:00002151; isolation source: viral sequences binned using virsorter ...
TGATCTTAGTTCGTGGTCAAGTTTCTTTTTGAGATCTTTGTCTTCTACAAATTTGTCTAAGACTTTTCCAGCCACTCCAATTACGCTTTCGGCTATACCTAACATTTTCTTTGTTCTCCATTTCTAAACATCGTATGTACGCTAAACCAATCATTACTGCATTAGTTGATTCATTTGTCTTGATAAATCTTCTTGTGCTCTAAGATCTACGTCTTCAGGATCGTTGTCATGTAAAAATTCTGCAAGGGTATGCATTATAACTACATTTAGTTTAGGCCAAAATTGTGGTGGTATGGTTTCCCCTCCACTTTCTAAAACTTGTATAAAAGCTTCTGTAACTTTTGGATCTGAAAGCATCCGTCCTAAAATTTGAACTTTTTTCATTCTTAAACTTAGCAGAGCTACTTCGGTAGCTACATATTTAGGGCTGATTATACCACGAGAAATGCTGTACAGTCTAGATATATATGATTCTACAGACAATCCAGCAGGGATTCTTAAACCTACGGCTGTATCTGATAATCTACTTGTTGCGCCCCTACTAAAAATTTGCATTGCATCAGCTAGACTTCTTATATTTTTATAAACGTCTTCTCCTAAAAGATATTTTAAATTTCCTTCGTTGTTTACAACCTCTTCAAAAAAACTACCAACCTCAAAAGGTTTAATAACTTCTCCTGTTAATCCAGCACCAGTTGCATATCTAGGTTGTTTCTCCGTAGCTCTTGCTAGACCGTCTATAACTATGTCGGAAATAATTTTTTTAACTTCGCTTTCAGGTATGTCTAAGTCTTTTGCAAGAAGGGGTACGACATTGTCTATTCTTTGCGAACCCACCCCACTTTTTACAAAGTATTGATACATTTGTTCAGTGGTATCCATACCAGCAACTTCTTCTATGCCCAGTTTTTTTACAGCTTTTTCTAATACCTTAGCCCTTGTATTAAGTTGTGTGGCTAGCCTTTTTTGTACGTCTTGTAAACTTTTTCCTAAATCATTTATTGTGCTTTCTAGTAAATCTTCTTCTAATAAAAATCTTTGTATACTTCCATTGTAATCTAACACTTCCCTTGCTTCAAGTATGCCTAGCTCTTGCAGTCTTAGTAAACCTGGAGATTCCATTTCATTAAAAGATTTTGTTGCCTCTGCTAGCATCTTTCTTTTTATAGCCATGCCAGCACCTACTTCTAAATCCATGTGTGTTGTTCCTGTTGTAAACATTTTTAAATCGTCTAAAAGTTTTGTAATAGCTGGATTTTTTTGTTCTATCGGTTCACGTTTGTAAAGTGTTTCTTTTATTTGGTCTAGTTTTCTGCCAGCTTTTACAAGTTCTTTTTTAGATTGAAATTCATTACTAAACGCTGCATTCATTAAATTTTTAACAAACAGTTTTTGCTCACCGTCTAGCACATAAAATTCTGCATTTGGTTCACTGTATACTGATTGGGGTGGTAGTCCACTAGGTGTATACTTTCCAAAAGTTATAGCTAAGTCTCTTTGTAAAGCATTAGCTAGTTCTACAGCTTTACCTTCGTCAGCGTTCATTATTTCTCTAATCCTACCGCCTAACCAATTTACTGGATTATTTATAAATGCCTTGTGTCCTGCTACTTCTCTTGTAGTTTCATCTAAGGGTACGGTTTTAGAAAGTTCACTTCCTAACCGATTAAACGCAGGATTTCTGTATCTATTTATTACCTCTACAGACCAGTTATCTACTGCTGCCTGTACCCTTCTAACCAATTCTTTAGTTACTAGGCCATCTACACCCTCTGCTGTTTCTCTAGTGACAGCCTCTACATTACCTAAAAGATTATCAGCTACATCACCATATTGTTTTGCTGCAGCTTGTTTTCCGCTTTGAAATAGTTCTCTTGATTGTCCTTGAAGTGCTTTTCTTATTTTTATAAGGTCTGCTACATTTATCTCCATTCGTAACTCAGGTATATTTTCTACCCCACCTTCTCTTAAAAGTTTTATTTCATCGTCTAGTATTTTAAATAAATCAAAACTTCCTAGTGTACCTCTTCCTTGTTTTCTGAGCGTAGCGTTCCATAGAGATCCATAGATATGATTTAAAAGGTCATGGTTAACATCCTCTGAAGTAATAGCCATCGGTTCACCATCAGCATTACGTTTAAAAGATGATATGTCTCCAGAATCAAGCAAATCATTGTGCATCTTTACAAAGTGTTCTTTCAACGAATCTGATTCAGCTAAAGTTTTGTTTATAGAATCTTTTGCTTCTACATTTGCAAATGCGTTCAGAGCAGGAGCCTTAGATAATCTAGTACCTACTAGCCTTTGCAGCGTTTTTTCTCTTAGAGTTTGTGCTATTACAAAATCATCTGTAAACTCATTATCAGCAAAAAGAGTTCTCATCCATTTGCTTATATCTACAAGAACAGGACTACCATCCTCGTAAGCTAGATTCTCTAGATCCGTAAACATCTGGTTTCCAGCACTATGTCTGAATGCACGGTCATTAACCATAGTAGTCCATAATTCGGTAGCAGCTTTATTTGCTTCTATTGCATATTTTTCAGGATTGTGCAGATCTGTTAAACCTTCTAAAATTCCCTCTTGTCCTTCTGCTCGTTTTTGTATCTTTTCTTGCAGTGTACGTGCCAAATCCCTAAACGAACCTAGTTTTGGATCCTCTGCTGCACCTATAAGTTCATCTATACCTTTAGTACCTCTCTGAGTTCCCTCCCTTAAGAAGTGATGCTCTAAAAGAGTATCTACTAAATTTTCTAATGCTTGTGGACTACCAACCAACACAGACATTTCTCTGTCTGTTAGGTTGTTTACCATATTAGTTACAAAGCTATCTATGTCGTCTTTAGTTGAATTTAAAGTATCGACTATATTGTTATCCAGATTATTTAAAGCTTTTATAAAAGCATTAAGCTTATTGGCATTTTCAGACCCACCGTTAAGATATTCAGAAGATCTATTTGCTAGTTTGTCTAAGGCTTTGCGAAATTCAAGTATTTGTTTTTCTACTGCTGTCTCTTGCGCAACAAGCCCTTCTATCTCTGCAGACATGCTTTTAAATCGAGTTGTATCTAATTTAACACTGGTAATTGTATCTCTTATCATCATAAGAGGTATCAGATTAGTTGCTTTATCTATGGTAGTGTCTAAAACTGCTGGATCTACTCCCTGCTCTACTAAATCCTCTCTTACTCGTTGAAACATTAGTATGTTATCTACTGCTCCTTGTTGTTGTTCTTTAGGAAGAAGCCTTATAAATTCTGCAAACTTATTTAAGTTATCTATTTCTGCATTGGAAAAACCTTGCTCTTTCAACAGTTGGGGCGGTAACTTTCCTTCTTTTATAAATTGTTCTCTTTGTGCATCACTTAACTTATCTAGGTCGCTACCTAAATTCTTGAAATATTTTCCAAGTGCTCCTCCTCCTCTTTTTAGTACAAATTCATAACCTACACCACTAAAAAGCCCTCCACCAAGCGCACCCATCCATGCATAATCGTCACTTCCAAACAGATTTCCTGCAATAATGGTTCCTGCAGTAGCCCCTACCTCAGTCATGTTTATCACTCTAAACTCGTAGGGAACTTTAGATGCTCTGCCTTTGTTTAAGTCAGCTATTTTTTGAGTTTCTATACGAATAGTTTCTTTGTCTCTTTTACTTCTTGCTGAAGCTAGCTTACCTTTGGCAGATACTATATCTTCATCAAATTTTTTCTGCTGTGTTTTCATACGTCTTTCTTGTACAATTGTTTGTACTCGTTTTGCATATCCTGATGCTCTAAAATTTGCCCACCATGACGAAACTTTTCCCTTAGCACCGTCAAGCTTGTTTTGATATACATCTCTTACTACGTTTTCGTGTACTATTCTCCAATCGTCTTCGTCTATCTTCTCAATAGATTGTTCTTTTTTACCTTGTTTTTTTCTCAAAGTATCATATATTTCTTGAGATTTTTCCGTTACCTTACGCTTACCTCTGGTAACAAACATTTTACCTAGGGCTTTAAACGTAAGATACTCTGGTGCGAACCTTATAATTTGTTCTGGAAGACTTGCCTCTGGCCTCCATATTCCTGTCAACTCAGCAGCCTCTCGTGTAGTGATGTCCGTACCAGACAGCATCTTAACCAATCCTTGTGTAAACGTAGCTGAGCTAGGTGCTGTAGGAGAATCTTTAAACATTTTGTATGCTACAGACATGCTTGCTGAAAGAGTTCCTTGTTCTTTAGATAACTTTTCAAACAAATTTAGATATTCTTTGTTTTTCTCAAAAGGAAACGGATTTTCAAAACCTTCAACTGGAGTAAAACCACCAAGGGTCGCAATATTCAACGCTCCTGAAATTAAATTACCAACACCTGATACCCAACTATACCCTGTAGAAGCAACACCAAGCAAAGAAGGACTAGCCCCTAAGTAACCTTCTTTTCCTTCTTTTATATCTATAGCTTTTTGCAGTATTTCTGCTCTACTTCTTTTGGGTTGACCTGCTGCTTCTGAAGCTCGTATCAACGGTCCTGTAACATTTTCTAAGCTTTCTTTAGCACTACCCGAACCTAAGCCAAAAGGCATAGGTATTAGATCCATACTATCATCAGATTGATATCTTTCTGGAGCTATATCAGAAACACTTTCTACTGTAGGGGCAATACTGTAAGCAGGTCGTTGTTGTTGATCTTTTCTAGCTCTAATTTCTTGTAGTTTTCTTTCTGCTTCGTCTTTACCAATTGAAAATTCTATATCCAAAGCTATGTTCCTTTTCTATTTTTTTTAATGTTTTGAGAATTAAAAAAAGGTTTTCTTCCAGGTATTGCTCTACCAACTCTTCCACCTTTATAGTCTAGTTTATTTGGCCTCTGTGATCTTAGGTAGACACCGTTGATTAAAGCACCAAGTTCTTCTGCAGATCTTCTATTAGGATTTTCAGTAAGTTCTCTAAAAAGCTTACGGTAATCTTCTCTATTCGTACCTCCTGCTTCTCCGTTTTGCATTTCGTAAATAAGAAATTCAAGATTTGTTTTTAAGCTTCTTATATCTCCATCTTCTCTACCTCGTGCAAATTCTTCAAACGCTTTTAACCTGTCTCCTCTCCACTGTGCAATACCTGCATTTGTTTCAGTTTTTCCCCCTCCTAGCTGTTTTGTCGTAATGCCGTTAAACACTTCTCCCATCATATCTGAACCCAGTTCTTTACTAAAATTTTGCATAAGGGCTATAAAGCCTTCGGGAGAAAAGTTAACACCTAAACCTTTAAGTTCACGTACTGCAGCAGTTGAAAATTGTCTTTGATTTAACCCATCTTTTTTTGTAAGACCTCCAAGGTATCCGTCTACTTTTACTTGAAATGTTTCATCTCGTTCTTCTGCAATCTGCGTTCCTGTTTTAACGCTTGGGTCTTCACCAGAAATCTTAACATTAACTACTCCCTGTTTAGTTAGACTATACGTTATGGTTTCGCCTCTATTTGTAACCATGTTATAAGCTGATTTTGAAAGTTTTTGCAGTACTTCTGCTTTTTTTTCTGGACTTTGATTTGACGCTGCTACCATAAGAAGACGTTCATAACTGTCATCATCAACTATGTGGGGGTTCGATCCACCTTGCGGAATCCATATTCTAAAGTTTTTTATAGATGTATCTTGACGCTGAGAAACTCTTGAAAATCTATAGCGTGTTGTTGTATCTTTACCTAGCCACTCTGTAAATGTAGCTTTGTTAAAAGTACTATACTCAGGATATTTTTCTGTATCTACGTCAGCTACAGCTTTAAACAATTCCTCTGGTAAATTTTCATCTGGACCAATCCTAAAAGAAGAACCATTTAAAGTCATTCCTCTAACAGCTTCATTTGCTCTTGTTAATAAGTTTCTTGCCCTCTCTTCTCCACTATTTCCTGCTAGTGCATCCATCTTTAATAGTTGTCCAGCAGATTGTATAGCCCCAAGCACATCTTTATTATTTTTCCACTGGCCTTTTCCTGAAAGAGGAAGGTTGTACAGATCAGCCATATTGACTGTGTTAACTAACATACCTCTTATTATTCCTAATTTTGCTAAAGAACGATTTACGTTTGTAAATACATCGTTTCCTATTATATCTAGATTTATCTTAACGTCTGTATCAGATATAGTTTTACCGCCAGTACCACCTTGAAGAACACTACTTAATTGGTAAGCTAGTATGTACCTTAAAGAACTTGTTAAGGCTGAAGCATCGTTTGTTGATAAAGTCTCTTTGTTTGCTAAATTTCTAAATGTTGCTATATTATTTATAAGCTTTTTTGCAACGCTACTACTCGTACCACCAATATCTACACCATTAACTTTTCTAGGTCTTACTGATCGTAACGCTCTTTCAGCCTGATCCGCTAGGTCAGGAAGAACAGATATAACTCTTCTAGCTTCGTTTACTAAAGAAGAAGGTGTTCCTGTTGTTTTTATGTTATTTATAAGTTTATCTATAGTTTCAAGACCTGCTCGTGCTAATGGGGCAGCATCAGTATAACTTTTATATGCAGCAACTTTTTGAAGATCGGTTTCGTTAAGTACTCTATAAGGTATTTTGTCCCTTCTCGTATAAGGACCATCTTGTTTTACATCTTTTTTATTTGCAGCCATAGCTACAAGCAATTTAAAATCGTTTGTAATTCTACCGTCTTGATTTACCCAAGTATTTTTAGTCTCAGCAAAAAACTTAGCAGCCCCATCTATTTTGCTCTGTATGGCCCCTCCCTTAAGAACATGTGCTACTAGATCATTTCCTAAAGCTTGATAGATCTTTAAGCCATTACCTTCTGTAGGTTCTATTCCATATTCTTCTGATATTCTTGCTTTTAACATTTGTCTACCAGCAGGAGTATTTAAGTCTAATTGTTTTTCAGCACCTATAAGAGTTTTGTTAAAGTTAACTAAAGCTTTCTGTATTATAGGCGCATTTGAAAGAGAAGGTTTAACTGCTGCTGTAGGTACTCCATTCTTTTTATAAACATAATCAACATTGTTTCCGTTATCGGATCGAATCCCATTTCTCATAATTGTACCGCTTAGCTTTTCTACATCAGCCTTTAGCTCTGGATTTTTTCTGAAAACACCTGGAAATAACGTTGTTAAAGGGTCTTCTCGACCTACTATTCTACCGTTTAAATCTCGATTTGTAAGTTGGTTTGCTAAAGTATTATAAGCTGTACCCATTTCAGAAACTAGGCTAGTAGTATTTTTTAAATAGGCATAATCTGCAGGATTTAACTTTGCAAGGTTAGTAAAAAATGAGGTATTCCTTGTCATCTGATCCCCACCCTTCGTGGGTCTTAATACATGTATACCATCAAGATCGCCTATAACAGAAAAATTTGAACGTATGGTTTGCCTGTTTTTTCCCAACGTAGCAGCATTTTGCAGTTCTTGAACTGCTAGTGCATTAGCTCTATTTTTAACACCTTCCTTTGCCTCTCCTGCAAGTTTTTCGCCTAAAATTTTTGATCGCATTTTCGATTCTGCATCTACTTGTAGCAGCTTGGTTTGTCTTGTAAACCCTAATTGAGCTAGCTGGTTTGCCTGTGCTCTTTCATCTTTAGCTATTTCGGCTCTACCTGCTCTGACCTCATTCATAAGCCTAGTGCCTTCATCTACAGCACCCTTAACCATAAACATAAACGGACTTAATCCCATCTAAATTTCCTCCTCTTGATCTAAAAAAGACATTTCTGGCTGCTGTTCAATAAGAGGCATACCAACTTCTTCACCTTCAATAACTGCATTTTCTAAAGGTATATTTTCAATAGCATTTATACCTAACATTGCTGACTCGTACATGTCTGGTCTTCTTTCGCTCATCATATGCATGATTTGATCGTCAGGTATATCAAGCCTTCTTTTTGCCACTTCTGGATCTGTATTAAATACAGTTGCAGGTATTTTATTTTCTATGGCTAAACCTATTAGATGCATACTTACTGGCATCTTCAGTAGCTCTGCTATGTCTGGTGTCCAGTACCCTTCTGAAAAACCAGTAAAAGTAATCGTATTGGTGATTGCCTCTACAGGTACACCTGCCAACATAAGCTTTATAAAGTTATCTTCTGTGTCAGGCTGTTCAATTTTGTCTACTATAAAATCCATAGCGTCTTCTGGAGTAGAGTATATAGAGGGACGTTCCCAAGCCCACTGTTGAGGATTGTCAGTAAGAGAGTGGCCTGGAGGAGGGGCATTGAAGATATCTATATCGTCTATGCTACCCTTTTCAAAATTTAATTTCTTTTCAAATTCAGGATCTCTGTAGTTTGGATCTGGATTAATCATAACCATATTTTTTATCCTATACCTGTAGCTTTTGCTAAACGTAATTGCCTAAACGCACTTTGCAATTGTGTTTTTGTTCCTTTTGGTCTGGTTTCACCACTAATCATTTCAGCCAAGTCGTTTCCTGTTACTGGTGTTCTTCCTTGATTAACCATTTGTCTAGCTATTAGAGATGCTTGTCTTGCTCTATTGCTTTGGCTCATAAGGGCTGCAATCTTTTGTTCAGCAGCTTGTGTTCTTTTTGCCATTTCAGTTCTTTCCGCTGAACCTAAACGTGCTGTAGGTGTAGACGCTCTTCTTTGAGGAAGACCTTGATTTCCTGCTCCTCGTTGTCCAGCTTTTTGCCTAGCAGAAGTTATATCTTTAAAAACACCTGCAAGTTTTCCACTTATGCCCAATGCTGCTCGTGCTTTAGCTGCTGCTTCTGAAAAACCACTTCTAGCATCGTCTAGAAAACTGGTTTCTGCAGCTTGCTCATACGCCTTGTCACCATACTGCTGTGCTGCAATATCAAACATTTCATCTGAAGTTCTACCGCCTACAACAGTAAAAGGGTCGTAGTTGCCGTAGTATGCCATTTCGGGTGCTTGTCCAAATTCTTCTTGATAATATTGTGGATGGTCTACACCCCCTTGAAAAAACGGAGTATCTGGTGTATAATCGTCAAAAGCGTCATACCAGAATGATTCACTACCTTTTTCAGTTAAATATTTATACGTTTCAGCCATATTCTAAGCTCCTAAAAATGTAAATACACCGTTAATAACTGCAGACCCAAGACTGTTAAAAAAAGCATTTCTTGTATCGGTTTCAAACTGTTCTGCATTAAAATTTTGCTGTTGAGAAAGGATAGCTACATTGTGTGCTCTTTGGTTTGCATTCTCAGATATTTGTATCATCCAGCTTGCTTCATCTCGATACCGTTGCCAAAGCTTATCAAGTTGTGCTTGATTTACACCAAGTAAATTTAAGGCATTTTGTCTATTGTTTTCATTGTCTCTGGTGTTGTTAGCAGTGTTTATATTTCTTCTCCACACAGCATTTGATTGCTGAATATGGGTATCGTTTTGTATATTAAACTTATCTCGTGCATCGTTTATTTTTGCAAAGTATCTTTCTGCAGCATTTTCTTGGTCTGCATTAAACTGTTCCATCGCTGCAATTCTACTGGTATTAGCGTTATCTACCTGTGTTTCTAACTCTAAAAAGAATTGATCTGTTTGTAATTCAGATTTTGCATTAAACTGTCTAGCTGCATTTTCTTGAGCTTGATCTGTAAATAACTTCTGAAATCGACTCTGTAAATCTATTGTCTTTAGCTGCTGGTCATTGTTAAGATTTTGTGTATCTAACTGTAAAAAAGACTTAGCGTTGTTTACAGCAGCAGTCATACGTGCATCAAGGTTAGCTTTATCCATAGCTGCATATGTCATAGCATTTTGTAAAGTAGCTTGTTGTTTATTGTTTAGGTTTTGTAATTGAATAGCTGCATGTTTATTTGCATCTTGTGCAGCAATAGGTATACCTGCTTCTAACATAGCTTGAGAAATAGCTGCAGCAGCCATGCTAGATTGACCAAGACCTCTTTGAGACATAATAGCCCCTGCTCTACGAACTGCTGGAGCAGCCCATGCAGGTGGTGGTTTACCTTCTTCAAAGGAGGAGAACAACTGTTCTAGTTGAAAAGTAAGAGTAGCCTTTTGGTCTAACTCTTCTGTTTGTGGAGTAGCCCTTGCTTCTGCAGATACAGCACCTTGAATGTCACCTACAAGACTTTCTGCAGATACCTGTCCCTGCGCTGCTACAAACTCTGGTGTTCCCTCTTCTACAAAGGATGTGTACGTAGCTGCAGCTTCTCTAGGAGGTTTAGCTATTTCTAATCCTGTTAAAGAAGCCTTAGATATTTTAGTTTCTAATGTAGGCGCATCGGCAATCTCCTCAAATAACTCGTCTTGCTGTACTGTTTGAGGGATAGTAGATACCTGCGTCCCTGTAGGAAGCGTAGGAGGTTGTCCTGTAATTAGATCTGCTTGTTGAGCTAATTCTCCAGTGAGTTTTTGACTCAGGGCTGCTGGCGTATCTATTCCTGTACCTGCTTGTTGAGGAAGAATTTCTTCTACGGTTGTAGGTGTTTCATCTGCCATAGTTTATTCCTTGTCTTCAAAAAGTTCCTCTGCTTTTTCTTTATTTTTAAACTCTTCAAGCTCTTCTGTAGCAATAGCTAGCTTAGCTTCGAGTTCAGCACAACGATTAAGGTATGTGTTTCGTTGTCTAGTCAGAGTGTTAATTAGTGCTTGTCCATAACTTTCAGCCATAAAAATATCCTTATCTTAGGCTGCTACCTCATTTTTTGATTTCTCTTTTGGTGGTTTTTTACGAATGGCAGTCCAGAAATATGTTACTTCTTCTCCTTTTTTGCCTTCGTCAAATATAACTTTCCATATCTCTATATAATCGCCATCATAAAAAGGCCCTTTAAATTCAAGTTTGACCAGTTTGGCTAGTACAGGAAATGGAAACAGTATGCATTTTTCTTCAAATAGTCTTGCATAGTATTCTGCAGTTCCTTCTTGCTTATTATTTATATATGATTTGTATAGTTCTAGCTGTGTATCCAGCTTATCGCAAACTTCAAAAAGAGCTACTACCTCTCCGTCTACTTTTTCGTACACTACTGCATCGGATACTGTACAGCAAACTAATCCCAAAGTCAAGAGAAAAATGCATGTAAACTTAAGAAACCTTTGTTTTATTCTGTGTAGGAGGGTGTGATCCATTGTGCATCCTATGTATGTTGTCTAGCTCCCTTTCTATTGAATCTAATCTCTGAGCTACTTTGCCATCTCGTTCTGATTGTTGCTTTAGTATCTGTGGAGATAAGATATCTTTACTCATTGTGTCGATTGCTGCTATTGCTACAGCTTGTTTAGCTTCTACTTTATCTAGCCTTTGATTGAGGCTGGCTAGATCTTCACTAATTGCATCTAATGTTGCAGTGATAGATTTTATTGTAGCTTTTAGTACTCCCCATGTAGTAGCTATACCTGTTAGCACTATTCCAAATGTTACTAGTTCTTTTGGCCCAAGCTCCATTGTTTACCTCTTTGCATACATTATAAAAAGCCATAGGCCACCAACGATAACAGCTACAGCAATGATACTACATATAATTTCTGATATTTTAGTCCATCGTTTACTTGATATTGTTTTCTTTGCTTCTATAGCTTCTTCGTACCGTTTCTTTTTTTCATCTCTGGCTATCAGTATGTAAGTCCAAGTATCTTGACCAAACTTTCTATTTAACATATATGAAATTCGATCTATTGCTTTCTGAGCTTCTTTTTCTTGAATTGTTTCTGTGATAGCCATTTCAAGAAATTTATCGGACGTTACTCCCTTTATCAAACCGCCCCACTTACTTGTAATAGGATGAGACTTTTTCTGTAATTGCTCTTGCCCTCTAAAGACGTTATCAATTAATCCTGCTATCTGTGATACATCGTCTGTAGTTTTGAGGGCCATTTTTATGGCCTTGCAACTTTGCTGAACTAGCTGCAGTCCAAAAAGTGTTTCTGCAATAACCATAAGCTATTCATCTTCAGCCCTGCAGTTACATTCCTCGCAAGTGCAGTTTTCACACTTTTTTTCACAGTGGCAGGGATGTTCACAGTGAATACATGTCATGGTTTTGTAGGCCATGTGATTGTCTTAACAACAGTCGAATCGTCATATTTGGAAGGTAGATCTCGTAGATCAGCCCTGTACTTCTTCATTTCATCTGAAAGAGTTACATCGCTTAGCGCATAGAAATCAGTCTCAGCTAATTTTTCATCTCGCACTCTTCTTAGATCTTCAAATGCTCTTGTTGGAGCAGCGTCAGCCCATGCCTTTTCCTTTGCTTCTCTTGCTTTTTGTTCAGCATCACTGAGTTCTATTTCAACTCCATCGACAATCTTTTTGTAATTTGCCATTTTCTTCTCCTATGGCTTTGGGTATTTGTCTTTTACGGCTTTGATAGTTTCTTTCCACTTATCAATTCCGTTGTGATAAATATCATCAAGTTGATCTTCAAAAGAAGGATACTCTTCTTTGCGTTTAAGTTGATATTCTGTAGCTGCAAGGTGATCTTCGTATTCTTTGACCCACTTTGCTTGATCTTCCGCAGACGGGAAACCATCTGACTCAAGAGTGACACCATCTATTTTTGGAAATTTTGTAATCTTTCCATCAACAGTTTGAACTCCGCTAACATCGTTAAACTTCCAACCTATTGCTAATCCTAATTTTACACTCATGGTACAACCTCCCATATTGTTATAAGAGTATTATGTAAACCGCCAGCAGCGGAATTATTAACTATTACATTTCCATTAGAGCTTCCTACACGAAGTTTATAAGTTTGAGACGATGTAGAGCCAGCCGTTTGTATCCAATGCCCTGTGGCTGTTTTTGCATAGTCATCATTTGTAGCATCAGCCATTGTCCATACTGCACTAGCATCACTATCCTTAAAAAGAGCAGCAACTTTAGCATACGCTGCTGTTGAATTGATCCAATTAGAGATTGTAATAAAAAAAACTAGCTTTGAAGACGAATTGGTTGGTGTTATGGAACAGGTTAGTATTTGATCGCCTTCATCATTTTGAGGTGTTGTCCCATCTGCTGGCATATTAGTAGAATTAGTAGAGACTGATGTGGTTGACGCAGAAACTACTTGCGCTATCTCACTTAATGTGCCATCAATTAAATTTGTATCTACTTTTGTAGTTGCCATTTTTTTCTCCTACGGCTTTGGATTATCTGATTTTACTTTGTCACAAGCAGCTACATAAGCTTTCATTTTTGAATCATCGCCCTTCTGCTCCCAGTAATAGGCATCTGCAAAATCAACAATGTGGGGGTATAAGTTTCTTCTCGATCTCTGATACTCCGTAGCTTTTTTCTTATCGTCATCTGCTTTAGCCGTAGAGGTATCAGGAGAGATAGTTTTTTTATCCCCATCAATTATCCAGTACTTTGTTCTTTCTTCGCTAGGCTTTTCATCAACAAAACCACCATATTTATCAACATGACTGTCAGCATCAGATTTTGAAGCAAAGTCTTGATACTTTGTAACCTTCTTATCAGAATGAGAAACAATCGCTATGTACTTTTCCATATCTACTACCTCACTACATATAAAGAACAGAAAATACACCCTCATCAAAAGTGTCGTCTGTTCTAAGTTGAATTTGCGTAAGCGATGCCGATAATGATTTATGTCCTGCTGCAATAAATCTTTCATCGTCTGTTGCAGCGACAGTGTGCATTACCCAATCGTTGTTTGTTGAATCTTGTAAAGTTAAAACAACGTGACCTTCTATATGGTGAGCACTGTGGGTATTTTCTCCAATTATCCACTCAGACCCATTGGCAATACTTTCAACGGCATTTGAACCACCAGCTTTAGTCAAATAACTGTGATACCCTGCTGTTTCCAACCCACCAGAATCACCAATTTGCATATGCCAATCGCCAGTGCCATTTGTTCCGACATCATTCATAATCACATAAATTAATTTTGCATCAGATATTCCAGAAATTGTAACGCCACTTCCGCTTGTTGTTGCCGCTTCTGCCGTAAGTGTAAATCCAGAAGCAGGGGTAGCCCATGTTGGATTAGCACTAGATCCTTGTGTTTTAAGAAATTCTCCGTCTGTTCCAGCAGCTAATCTTGCATAGTTAGTACCATTATAGTATAAAACATCTCCTTGAGCATCTGAACCCAATGCAATGTGTGATCCATCTACAGAGTTAG
>VTLG01005480.1_pt1 | contig 14089 bp, 16 predicted proteins | sample 4694571 | NCBI WGS metagenome assembly VTLG01 (sample SAMN12604809, study PRJNA352737) | marine metagenome | biome: ENVO:00000447; feature: ENVO:00000209|ENVO:00000569|ENVO:01000036; material: ENVO:00002151; isolation source: viral sequences binned using virsorter ...
TACTTGCATAGGTGGCATGTCTGCTTGTTGTTGTTGTTGTGGTACAAAAGCGTTCTCTTTGTCACCTCTTGCTTTTTCTAATTGTGCGCGAAGCTCTAAACCTTTTTCTCGGTAAGTTTCAAGACGCTGAATACCTATGTACTCTACAAGCTCTTTAGGAATACGGTATTCAAAGTTAGAAATTTTAATCGGTATATCCGAGTCAGGATCAGCACCTTCAATCTGTACGCCGTCTTGCTGGGCTTGCTTCATGGCTTTTTTGACTTCAATGTTAATATTGTTCAGTCCTACGTAAAGTACAGACTCATACGGCAAAATAAAGTCACCCTCTTTTGCTGTAGTAGGAATATCATCCTCTACGGATTCGACGCCGCCCTCTACAGGAAGGTCGCCCATAGGCTCGTTTACTACACCAGCCCCTATTGACGGTGCTTCCATTTCCGGAATGTTAGGTTGAATAAGTGCCATTATTTTTCCTTTTTGTTAAAATTTACCATATATCTCCACCTTCATCTGAATCGGTTGCTTGATCAGCATCTGTTGACCCAGTATCACTCGGACTATCACTCGGACCAAAAGCTATGTCATCTGGTTCAGGATCTTCTGGCATTTCTTCTGTTGTATCATCTCTACCTGTATCATGTGGATCACCAAAACTGTGTGCAATATCTGGATTAGCCATACTTACAGCGACAGTATACCCTTCCCCATAATATTCATTTTGCGCCCTGTGTACTAAATTCGTAATGTCTTTTATATTCATTTGTTTATCATCAACTAAATTTCTACCATAAAAATCAGGGTCTTTTCCATATAAAGAAAAAGCATCTTCTGCAAGAAGATCATCTATTTCTTGCTGATCCTCCATATCTGAAACACTTGTTCCTATACCAAAAAAATCTGCAAATGGAATAATATTATTGAGCAGAGCAGAGAAAAAGTCTCCTACGCCATAGTTACTGTAAGTAGAAGTAGCCATTTGTGCGCCTGTTAGACCTGCGCCAAACAAAGCTGCTCCTATAATCGTGCCTGTAAGAGTACCTTGTAAAGCAGGATTTGCTCCTACAACAAGACCCTCAGTAACACTTCTTCCTATTGTTTTGCCAAAATCAGCTAAAGCATCTTTTGCACCATAATTGCCAAATTCGACCGCTGCTTTATTAGCTAGTAAGTCCATTTCACGCGAGGCTTTCATACCAAGTACCTCAAGTGTTGGTCGGCCTTCTTTTTCTGCCCTTGCGATATCAGCCGGTGTAACCATCGTACTTATAGGTTCTGTAGGAGGACCGATAGTTGGATTTGCACTAGAGTAAAAATCTTGTCCTCCACCAAAAATAGAAGACGTAGGAGAGCTTTCTGGAGCAAATGCTGGAGACATTGTAGCCGCTTGAGCTTCCTCTTCTGCTGTGGGGCCACTAAACATATCACTGATAGATTCCCCTATCTCTGAAATTGAAGTAGATGTGCCGAAAGGAGAACCATCTTCATCAAAACCGCTTTCATCTTCTTTTGGAATAACTTGTATAAATCCTTCAGGTACTACATTCTGTACTGAGTCTGCAACAGGAGACTCTTCAGGATCTTCTAGTATGTTTGTAAATTGTGGAACGGATTGTGCAGAAGTTACAGCACTTCTTGAAGGAGAAACAAATGATCCTTGTCTTAATCTGTTAATAATACTTTGACTAGTTATACCGTGAAAAGGAGAGGACTCGCCATGCTGTTGTGCTTGCTCTTCAAGAAATGCTTGTAAAAGAGCGGCTACTGCGGGTGAACTAGCAAGAAGATTATTACGTTGTTGAACAACACTAGGAATGGTATTTTCTAATGGTTGCTCTATAAAAGAAGTATCTGCTCCTGTATTAAATGTACTTATAGCAGGAGAAGCACTCAAATTATCTTGCGTAATAAAAGGATCAGGATTTGTAGTTAAAGCCATTTATATTTTCCTATTGTTTAGCATCTGCTTTAGCCGATACCTTCAGGTTCTGAAGTGTTTCCAGTAAAGCCAGCTTGCCCTGCAATCGGCGCATCTCCAATTCCGATTCCGCCACCACCAACTGCCGTTGCATCATTTGGCCCAACTGTTGTAGGTACTCCTCCAGCGGCTCCCATGTTTCCGGGTTGTTGACCAGCGGGAGAAGCTTCTTCGCCTGTTGTGCGTTCATTTAGTCCTCTCAATACCTCTGCAAAAACAGCAGCATCATTTACATCATTTACAAGAAGATCAGGATCGATATCTTGACTTATAGCAAGTTCACGTACCAGATTAGGAATTTTAATAAACGGTGCAAGCATCGGGTTAGCTACTGTTTGTAACAGTGCGGTCAAGCGTTGGCTTCGTACCTCTTTTTGTATAACTGCGCTAGTACCGCGAGGCTTGATCTCTAGATCACCATGTATTTCGTTCATTTGGTCGTTAAACTGCATATTCCACTGAAAAAATGCTTCTCCCATCGGTTTGAGTAAAAAGTCATCAATATTTTTTATGACTGTTTTTATACTAAGACCTGCACTGGACATTAGCATACTAAGACCTGCCGCTGTTCGTCCTGTACCTGTTACGCCTGTCTGGCCGTGTGTAATACTAGGAATACCTGTCTGCTCGTCTGCAAGTTGTCGAGCCTTGTCGTACATTTGTATATTTTCTCCAGCCGTATTCGGAAACTTAATGCCGTTAATAGCTGTTCCTGTTACGCCTGACTGCCTACGAAAAACCTTGCCGGGATAGACATCGTAAGACTGACCGGGAACAAGTTGCGTTTCATCTATATCAAACACAAGATTTCCTGCTAAAGCCAGATTGTCGATAGCCATACGAACGTGTCCGTTCATTAGAAGCTGGCTATCCTCCATGTTTTCCGCTACGCCTACACCAAAGATTTGGTACGGATTTAGTTCAAAAGGAAACGAATAAAACGGAAGCCTTGTAGGCAGAAACGGATTAGACACAAGACGAAGAATTTGATTTCCACAAATCCAAGCGTTTACCTGAATAGACGATCCCGCATCCGCTGGTATATCGAGACCGGCATCTTCAGCACTGTTTGTATCCATGATACCCCAGTACTCCAGCACTTCATAACGATATCTTTCATTTTGAGTATCTTTTTCGTTATTGTAGAGCGTACTTTCAAAATAACGTTCTTCATAGTTTGGTCCTTCTTCCAAGACTGCTTCGATAGCTTTTTGATCAAACAAAGGTCGATTTAATAGATCGTAAAGCTGTTCGCGATTAAATCTATGACGTTGAATTGCATATTCGCAATCGTGTGTAGAAGTTGCAGAGGGATCAGGATAGAAATCCCAGCAACTCACAGACTCGATGCGAGGTACTGACTTTTCGTAGGGTGTGTACGTTTTTTCTTGTGTCTCACCGTCAAGTGACCAATTGTGTACAGTTTTGTTGTAATTAAATGGTCCCTTTATAATACCAGTGCCAAGTAACGCACACTCAAACAAAGCGTGACGCATGACAGTTACAGCATTTGTATCTAAAAGCTGATCCTGTATACATTTTTCTAGAAAACGTGCAGACTCTCTGGCTGGAGATACTTGCGGTTCTCCTGCTCGTCCCGGTCCTTCTTCCAGATTTGCACCCTTGTAATGTTCTTCCATACCAGCTAAAGGTGTAGCCTCCATAGCACCGGGAAGAAGTTCTCGACCGTCACCCGGAAAACCTACAGGATCTTCCTGTTCAGGTTGTGGGTTCTTTGATAGGTGAGCAAACTCTACAATACCTTCAGGCACAGGGCTTGACTCAACTGAAATGGGAAACTTATTTTGAGAAAAAAGAATGTCTACGATCTGACCGTAAGCGGCAAGAACTTTTGTTTTTGTAATCTTGATAAAAACTTGACTTCGTTCATTTTCACGGTACTGTGTAGAAGAGTCATAGATACCGCGATAATTCTTATAAGCCTGTAGCCATCTCTGTTCGTCAGGAAGCCTTCCAGTTTCAGCATCTTCAAAACGAGACTGAATGGTTCCAACAAGTTCATACTCGTCTTCCTGCTTCATTTAAATGCAACTTTCGTTGTGTTATACAATAAATTAACTATGTGGCGAACTTGCTGCCAGTTTACCCAGAACGTTGGGATCGATATGTTTGCTGCCGGATTCTGACGGAAAATCTTCAGTCAAAGGATAGTTGCTTTTAATTTTTGTGTCGAACTCAGGCTTTTCACGATAAAGTGCCGCTTCGTTTGCATCAGACATTTCACCCTGCTTTGCCATTTGTTTTTCAATATAACCGGAGCCGTACATATGTTTATTTCCTTCAGGCATGATATAGTTTCCTTTTGTTGATTGTCAATATTAAGTGGGTAGGTTAAATAGTTCTGCTGCTTGCTGTTGCAAGTCTTTTTTTGCAGCTTGTATTTTATCTAGCTGTTCTTCTGGTACTGTACGTGGATCAAGTTCAGTTATACCAGAGTCTTGCATAATTCCTGTAGACATTGCAGGTTGAGATCTATTTACTCGTTCTTGATAAGTTTTTTCTAAATTAGTCAGTGCATCCAATCCTGTTTGATCCGGTGTAGCGTCCACAATATCAAAAGATGTTTGTAATTCTTGTTCTAAATTTCTCTGCATATCAGAGGGAGAAAAATCAGGGTAGCGAGCAGGAGGTTCACTAATCGTACCTTCTGCCATAGAAACAGAGGGTATAAAGAGACCCAAACCCGGAGTTCTTTTTAATACGTTAGGAAAAATCTTATTTAACCATTTTTTAGTTTTTCCCGTTCGTTTTTTATCTTTTTTCTCGTCTGTTTTTTGAGGTTCTTCATCTACCGGATAGTTTTGTTGTTTTCTTTGTCTAGAAACTTCATCTATAACTTCATCAAAAATTTGTTTTCCTACTTTTGCGCCTTTTAATAATGTGCGAATATCAGTAACTGTAGGAATAAAACTCATATCATCATCATCGTCATCATCGTCATATTCAAAAGGTTTAATTGAATACTCGTCAATTACACTTTGAATAACTTTTCTTTGATCAAAATAGGCTTGTACACTTTTTCTTGTAGGTTCTGGAGTTTCCGGAGAAACACCTGAAAAATCGTCAGAAGTATACGTTTTAAAATAATTACCCGGCTCTATCAAATTAGGAGTTTTATCAAAAGGAACAGGCGAAGGTTTCTCTTCAGCTTTTTTTAGTTCTTGTGGAGCTAGGAATTTTAGAACATCTAGTGTATCTTCATCAGGTTTTTTATCTGGATGCAATATAGCTTGAATAGAAGTATTAATAATTTCATCTACATCAAAACCATTTTGTGACTTTTTTACCGCAGAGGAAAATCTCTTTCTATATCCTGCATAACCTGACGCATTAAAATTCTCAATAATATATTGTTTTGTAGACGAGGCAAATTCTTCTACGTTTTGAATGTCCTTTTCAAACTTTTTTTGCTCTAATTTTATTTTTTCGACATTTTCAATATCTTGCTCTGCTTCTTCCGCTCCAGCACTCTCTGTTATTCGTTTATCCAAACCTTTAATTTCGATATATGGTACTTCTATTCCGGACGAATCTGTATAGGTAAGACCAAAGCCTGTAGCTAACGTATCCTTAACTTTTGTAACACCTACGTTTGTTGCAAAATCTTGTACAACTTTTTCTAAAGCTTCAAAGTCTGTTTTTTCTACGCTTCCTCTTCCCGTATAAGCATCTCTAGTCACATCTTTTTCATCGCCATCTTTATGACCCATCACATTACTAAGTAAAGAGTTTTCATTTGGATTACTAGACTGAAAAATAACAGCAGACGCTTTCCTGAACCATTTCATAGATTTTATAGGAGATATAATTACATTGTCTGTATGCAATTTTTTCGTTTGATCCTCAACTCCATTTTTAACTTTTATCGAAGCATTTAAAAGTGATCGAAATGTATTTTCTCCAACACCGTTGTCTCTGAAGACATATATTCTTTCTGGATGTTTGTCACGTAGAGATAAAAACATTTGTCTTAATAAACTAGGAATACGTACAGGAGGGTATTTTTTTGTCTGTTTTTGACCTTCGTCTGCCATTATAATTTGACGGGCATCTTCTGTAAGATAAGCATCAGTTGCAACATCTAGATTTTCCGGAGGTCTCATACGTAAACTAAGAACTTGAAGAGGTCTGTGCGGAATAAGAGTATTGTATATAAGAGCAGATTTTATATCTTGAATAGTTACTGAAGCACCCTTTGTTGTAGGAAGCATCTGTTCCAGTGTTTTAGTCTGTCCTTCTATTGTACTGTTTGGTTGTATGGCTTTTATTCCGTTCGCTATAGCCTTACTAAGAATTGGAGTATGAATTTTTGCCGAGTAATTCATTGTATCTTTTAAACCCAAACCAATTCTATTTTGAGGATTTACTCCTTCTTTCACATCCTCCATATACTCGTCATCAGGGTACAGCCGCAGTGAAGTACCGGGGCGTCTTGGATCAAGGTGATCACTTATTCGTTTATCAAGATACCATTCATCTAACATACCTTCTCTAACTAAAGTATTTTTCTGACTATCCTGCTTTTTGATATAAAATAAAGCTTGTTCAAGAGCCGAAAAAGCTCCTTTAGCTTCTGGCATATCATAATCAGCGATAAGTCCCGTGTAAAGAAAATCTAAAAAAGGTCTATCCAAAACAGTGTGTATTTGTTCTAGAGTAGGGTTTGTAACATTTAAATCTTTTCTAGCAATTTTATTTACAAGAGAAGACCAGTGAGATATAGAAGAGGAAGGAGCCGGGGATTCTTTTATTTTTTGTTTACTTCCTCCTAATTTTGGAATACCTCTTTTTGTAGGAAATAGTTTTTCTAAAAATAAAATATCTTCATCTCGCTTCGTATCAACAGGTATTTTTAAACCTTTTGCATCTAGTGCAATAAAAAGTGCATCTCTAAGTGTTAAGTTTCCAGTAAATGTTTTTTTAATACGGTCAGCACGTAAAATTTTAGATATTTCTGATGCACTTCGTCCACCAAACTCAGCAGAGCTTACCTTTAGAAAATCCTTAATTTTCTGTAAAGGTTGAGCGGTATAACCCGATGCACCCGGAGTTAAGTTGGTTTTAGTAGGTTTTTTTGCCATGTGTAGAGGTTTTTTTAATATCCAAATGTTGAGTTAACTGGTTGATAGCTTTCTTGCTGTTTAATCGAATGAAACATCGAACTAGTAGCATAGCCAGTCTGACGAGTCATGCACAAGTACCGTAACGCATCGTACGCATGATCCTCTGCCTTTGTGTCCACATCTTCCGATTGAGTTTTGGAAAGTGGTAACGTAGGCAATGTGCGTACTAGATTAGTACAAGTGCCAAAGATTCGTAAACCGGGTTCCTTTCCATCCTTTAAAGCTAACCGTCGATGGAGTTCGATTTTTCCGGCTATGCGATTTCTATCCGCTGGCGTAAACCTTGCGCCTCTGCGAATCATCGTCTCTGCTATGCTTGGTCCGGTGCCGTGATTTGACCAGCAAGAACCGTCTAAAACTGATTGTGCCATTGGAGGATCGTCATATTCTAAACCCATGATGAGTTCTGCGATACTTTCTCCAGTGTGTCCTTTGTCGTAAAGTTCTCGGTATATCCAGATGTTGTTGTCCCAATCTACAGCGCCCCAAAGAACACAAGAAGGACTGCTATATCCATAATCCATTGCGCGTATACGGGGCCAATTGAATGGAATCTCAAAAGGTTCAACAACGTGTACAGACCTGTCAAATTCACTAAACGCTGCTCCCTCTGCTACATCCCAATCGCCATCCAATAAACGCCTTCGTTCTACTTCCGGAAGACTGAGAAGCATCGATTCATATTCACCAGACTCTGCTAGATACGGATTATCTGTAAGTCTGGCCGGAATGAAGCGGCGTTGAAAAAGCGGTTGTTGTGTTCTAGGATTTTTTAGTGTTCGTCCCGTGTCCGGATCGACTGCCCAAAACGGTGTATTCGGGACTGCTGGATCGATAAACATCTTTTTAATCCACCAACCACCTGAACCACCCGGATTCGCAGACGCTCGCATATACGTTTCCAAAGAGGGGTCGGTGGTTCTGAGACGGCTACGTAAGTATGTCCAAACGTAGGGGGAAGGATAGTGTCCCAATTCATCGATTCCGATCCATGTAAACGCTTGCCCTTGATATCGTGTAACATCGTGATCTTTATCTACATAACTAAAAAGTGCGGTAGCTCCACTAGGAAACATCCACGTTGATTTTGATTCTCTAAAAACTGCTCCGTTAAAAGCGCGAGGGTACAATTTGCGTGATTGTTCGATAAGTTCTGTAAGTTCTGCAAGTGTACGCCTTAAAAGAAGTGCTTTGTGGTTCGGATTGTCTGCGTAACGTAAAAGATCGACAAGCATGGCATAAGATTTGCCACCACCTGCCGCTCCTCCGTACAAAACCTCTTTTTCCGGTGAGGCAAGAAAGTCTGTTTGCGGTCCCTCGTTCGGTTTAAAGATAAGTTCTGTGTCTTCTTGTAACTGTTCTCGGACCTGTACGGGTAATTGAGCGATAGTTGACTCATCGACTACGCCACCTTTGCCAGCGATACGATCCGATTTCTTCAATGCTTCCGACTGATTGTTCAGCTTCTCTAGCCTGTTCTCTGCTCTCTCTATGTTCTTTTTCTGCGCTGTGATCTTTTGGCGCTCGCTTACTTTCTTTTTTTGTATTCTTGAGTACTGGTAGCGTCCCTTTTCGCCGGGTTGTAAAGGGGGTCTGCCGCGCTTTTTGTTTGGTGATGCCGCTGATGTCATAAGAAACTATACCCATACGTCTACAGCATGATAAGTCTTAAGAACTGTAGATTTTGTTGTTTTTGTGTATAATTTTGTAAAACGCAACCGATTTCGGTACAATACAAAACTATAAAAGGGGCTTGGACCCTGTTGAATTAGCATTTCCACCTTTTTCTTGCTTGTCTTATTCTCGAATTGGGGTTTTTTGCCGCTTTTGGAAACTTTTTCATCTGTCCTGCACTTCTAGCACAGTAGGATTTACGCCGTTTTGCTGCTTTACTACCCGGTTTTGCCTTTCCGGTCACTGCTGTCTGAAGTTTACTGCCCGGATTGGCTCTACGGTGTGCTGCTACGCCAGCGCGTGTCATTCCTGCACCTTTTTTCGTAGGACGGTAGTTCTTTTTTGTACGTGCTATAGCCTTTTGAGCCATTTCTAGGCTTTTTTCTTTTTAGGCTTTGCTGTTTTAGCTGCACGTTTGAACTGTGCGGCGGTAGGTGCGCCCTTTGCTCCGGGTTTTCTCATTTTTTCCTTAGAACCAGCAGTAATACGCTTACGTTTTGCATGAATGTTAGCATATAGGCCGGGTTTAGCCATTGTATTTAGCCTTTCTTGATCCGCGTGAGTAGACTTTACCGCCACCCATCATCTTTTTAGCTTTTGACTTTTTGACCTTGCCGCCGTGCTTCATAGGCTCAACGTCATCAACTTTCATAATCATTTTTCTTATTTTTTCAAATCTAGATAAATTAGGAATAGAACGCCTTGCATCACCACCTTCGTTATATAATGGTAGATACTGTTCGTAAAATTTAAAATCATCATTTGAGGGAATTTTATCTTTACCTTTAAACTCTTTACTTTGTTTTCTTTTTTCCCTAAAAAGTTTATTTAAGTCAATATCTGGTGCTTCATTAGCCATTCTCTAAACCTCCCCACCATCTATGGTGATATTAGTTGCTAGTTCTTTTTTAGCAGGGAGTAATACAACACCGTGAACAACCTGCCCCGTGACTTCTGTGGTTTGCTTCTTTGAAACTCCAATACGATCCAAAATGGATTCAGCGGCTTTCATTCGCATATCCATCTGATTCAGCGGAGTTGTGCCGTCAGCGTCCAAACCCTCTACGATACGAGTCGCAGCCTTTACGCCATTCACAGCTAAATAATCTTTGGTCCTTGCAGCGATTTCGTCGCGCATAGACTTCATAAGGTTAGAGCGGGAAGTGTTGTATCCCGCTGTCTTCATTGCTTCGCCTACTTTTCCACCATTGTCAAAGAGCGCATCGATAAATGTCGCTTGCTTTTCTGTAAGCTTGCGACTGGAATCTGTGCGAAATGGTGTACCTGCTATAGCTTTACCGGACATGATTAGGCTCTATCGAAGATGTGCATAGGAGGTAAAGACACAAACATATTCTTTTTGCGTTCTTCTTCTACTGCTTGCTTTGTAGTGTATGGTTCGCGAGGCTTCATTACATTACCGCCATCCTGCATCTCTCCCGGTTTCTCCATAGACCTGTCTGCTATACGCCCTCCGTAAGCGTAGCTTTTCATCATATCAGCGTCATCTTTGTTCGTCGTCGATTTCATCATTTAAATAGTACCCTTCTTTTTATTTAACTTATTTTTTATTACAAGCACATAACCTTTAAACTCTTTTTTTACGGGGCTGTGTACTTTTAAAACTAACATATCAGTCTCGTTATAATCCTTGTATTCTGCTACAACTTCTTCAATTTCAAATTCTACAGGCCGTTGAAATAAAAGACACTGCTTTGCCATCATAAGCATGTTAAAATACTGTGAGGCTAGTGCATCTGACTGACTGTCATAGTGAGCCAGTTTCATAATGATCTTTTCGTGCTGGCAGACAAAAGCTATAAGAACTTTTGAAGCATTATTCTCTGTAGAAGAAGTACTACTACACGCTGATGTAAATACTAAAGTAATACAAAAAATAACCGCTGCTAAAAATTTGGTCAAGTTAGTCATCGATAATATCTATCTGGCGCAATTTCTGTGATTCTGGTATCACCTCCTTCAGATGCACAGTAAGTAGGCCATTTTTTAGAACTACATTTTCAACTTCTGTATGGCGACCAAGCGCAAACACTTTTTGAAAATTGCGCTTTGCGATACCGCGATGAGCGTATTTTTCATTACCGTTGCTAGAAGCTAGGTTGCCACAAATCGAAAGTGTTTGTCCCTTTAAAGTTATGGACAAGTCTTCTTTTTCAAATCCGGCAAGTGCGAGCGTTATGGCGTAGACACCGTCTCGCTGATTTACTATATCGTGTGGTGGATAGCTTGGCGCTGATGCGTTTAACAATACAGAGTCAATTGTTTTAAAGAACGGATCGAACCCGATAGCTTGGTTAAAGTAACGAGAACCGAGAAGTTCGTCTAAAGAAAAGTTAGGCATAATTATATCTCCCTTTTTTTTCTTTGCCCGTTATGATGGCACAAAGATAAGACGTACTTTAAGAGGGACTGTGCTTTTTGTTCCGTCACGTACTTTGGTTATACAAAAAAATTATGCAAAGAATTTTGGCAAAGTGTGAACATGCAAAAACACAGTTAACTTTAAGTACTATATACATTATAGCGTGTGAGAGCCATGTTGTCAATACTTTTTTTGTATTTTGTGCATTTTTTTCTTGACAAGGTGGCTATTTGAGTGTATAATAGGAGATACTCCGTTGGCAAAAGGATATCTATAGGTTACTAAGAGATCTTATAGTCAAAAGATTCACAGTAGCCTTGTAGGTCGTATTGCGAAAAGATTCACATACTAAAAATTAAATAAAATTCGTCTGTGGGTATACGCATACATAGGGGTGGGGTAGTGGCCCTTACGCGCCCTTTGCCGTCTTTTTTAATTTTAGACCGACAAATAGCTCGGCGAGCCATTTACGCTTTATAGTCTTGTTGGAAAGACCCACCCACAGCCTTGCAGACAGTGCGGCCTAATCGCGGGCCACGTCGTCCTTTTCAATAATATCTGACAAAATCGCACCGTCGAGGGGGGGTGGGCGCACATCGAAACACATAGGCAAAACATCAATACACATGGCCACACAGTACCTTGCCGACTTATTCGCCATTCCATCCACGCCGCACACAAAAAAGAACCCCTAGCGGTTAGGCTAGGGGCCAAGTTTGGGGAGGAAACTTGTGGTGTCTTTTAGTATTCGTCGCTGTTGTCCTTTCGCTCTGCTGCGTGCATTGATACCTCGAACAGAACCTGACCAGAAGGATCAACAACTTTGACCCGGCGCATATTATAGTTGTTCTCTTTGTCGAGAGGTTCGATGAAAACACCAGCGGCATTACGAATTGTTACGGAAGGCGTCGAAAGCGTAACGCAACGGCCCACAACGTTTGTTGTGTCATAGAAGGGTGATTTTTCTAGGTCGCGGATCTCGTAGTATTCTTTAGTCATTTCTCTTTTTCCTCGATTGGTTTGTTGTGTCGATGATTAATACAACCACACTGTCGCAGATTGCACAACATAAATTGCAAGACCTATTCCAGCCAATATACCTTGCCCGATTAAAACGCTAATTAGGATTGCGCTCATTTGCTTGCACCACTAAAGAACTTATCTTGGCACACTTGGCACATGCCAGAGATCCGAAACTCGCGCCGGGATAGATCATCGCGAAAGGTATCTGCGTCTTTTTGGCAGGTCGTGCAAGTATCGGTCAGAATAGCGGCAACGCGATCAATGCCAAACATATCGAAAAGAGCTTTGTTGATTTTTTCAGCTTTAAAGGTCGGTTGCATTGTATAGATATCCTTTTGCTAGAAGTTAAAAGAAAAAGCGACGGTAAGGAGAGTGTATCCCTACCGCCGCTCAAGGTCTAGATGTTAAATATTATTAGAAGGACCGCAAGAACCATGAACAGCATTACGGCCCGGTAGAACATGAAAAATACATTCATGCGGCAATTAGCTCTCGCGCCTTATCAAGAGCTTTAGCTTTGTTGTTTCGCTGTCCTCCATACAACGCAACATCGAGGCGATTATCTAGGCCCGTGTCCTTAATCGGATCGTGGTCAACAATGTTCGTAACAGTCTGGAAGGCACCCCACAACGTAATGCGATTTTCATCAGCACGCGCTGATTTGAGATCATTTCCAGCGTTAACAACGCGATCACTGTCCGCCGCGCTGTTGTTGTTGTCGTTGTCAACTTCGATCCGATCAAGATTGATAGTCGTTTCGCCGTTCTCGATTGCTTCGCTCATAAGTTGTTCGATAGCGTCAAGACGTTGGCGCTTAAGTTTGGCGTCACTTGTTTTCTTGCCGGGATTGTACGCTTTGCCACGCGCTAAGGATAACGCCTTTTGGACAGCGCGAGAATGTATAACCTTTCCGCTATCGTCGGTGCGTTCTGTACCGCCGAATACTGACCGGAAAAAGTCTAGTTCTTCTTCGCCAGTCAGAACACGTTGCGCCATCTTCTTCGCAATCTTTTCAAACTCGCTAAACTCAGCTTGAAACAATCCCAGAGCTGTTACCATAACGTCGGCGTCGAATGGTACTTTGTGATTGTGCTTTACAATCTGCGAAGCTGTGTCCTTAGCCAACGTCCATGTATTATTGCACACAACGCGAATAGGACTAAACAAGCAAGAATTAGCGCCAATGCCGCGATGGTCTAGCGTAAACACAAGATTAGACACAACGGTATCATCTCCATCAAGCGTGAAGCCTTCATTCGGTGTGGCCATAGCCCAAACCTTCGCGCCGTCAAACAGCGATCCGGCAGTGTGTATATAAAGCGATCCGGCCTCTACGAATGGTTCGAAAAATTCGAACATTGTAGCATTCTGAACGGGCAGATATTTTTCAGTAACACATTTGCCAAGTATCGCGCCGTCAGAGACACGCTCGATATAAAAGCTTTCATTGATTGGTGATCCGTCAGCCTTGTGATTAGCTTCGAGACGCACCTCCCAATCAAGACCAGCAGCGGATTGGATCTCCGCTAGTGGCATGTCAGCGGTGATTGGTGTTCCTAAACCATGCCACGGGACTTCACCTACGAAAGCCATATTCTCAACTGCATGTACCATTGATGTGTATCCTTTCAGATTGAGTTAAAATTAAAACGGTACGAAACCACAATACAGGAAAAGGGCGGGCGGTAAAAGCGTTTTCTTTGTAGACAGTGGACACAATGCCGAGCCGAGCCGAGCCGAGCCGAGCCGAGCCGAGCCGAGCCGAGCCGAGCCGCCCGGTAAGAAAAAGGCCGGAAGAATTTTCCGACCTATTTCTATAGGATGCGTTGACAAAAGTGGACATTGACAAAAGTGGCGTTGACAAAAGTTAGAGTTGACAAAATTACA